>Ga0210410_10000022_pt1 | contig 294181 bp, 233 predicted proteins | sample IncBWC4MmetaG_FD_161058 | JGI IMG/M metagenome (GOLD analysis project Ga0210410, IMG submission 161058) | Forest soil microbial communities from Barre Woods Harvard Forest LTER site, Petersham, Massachusetts, United States - Inc-BW-C-4-M | ecosystem: Environmental > Terrestrial > Soil >...
CACCCCCAAAATAAAATTGCAAGATTTCGGCGCTCACCACACCGAAACCTTGCAATCTCTCCACACAAAAATCAACAACAATCGCACGCAAAAACATGAATTTATTGAATTTTTAACGGTGGACTATAAAGTTTGAGGTCAGGAAGGCATAGTCTCGCGACATGAGAGGTAGCATCGCGGTGGATTCTCCGTGCAATCAGAATTTTTCCGCTACGGGGTGAGCGAAGCGATGTAAGCCGTGATCGCCAGGATGTCGTCCTCACTCAACTTCTCGACAACCTGTTGCATCAATTGGGTCCCGGGACCTACGCGCGTGAAGTGCTGCATGTCATAAAGTTGGCGCGCCAGATAGCTGGGAGAACGGCCCGCAAGTGAAGGGAAATTGCCGTTGCCTTTCAGGCCCTCGCCGTGACACGCGGCGCACGCAACCGTCTTGCCATCGCCACCATTCGTAACCAGCGCCTCACCTTTCTTGAGGGTTCCGACTGGCACATAGGCGATAAACCCAGACCGCGGATTGCGCAGAGGTTCGGTTTCTTCCGGATTTGCCGGCACTTCGACCAAGCGATGGCCGATGGGCTCGGTTCCAGCTTCGGCTCCTTCCAATGGGGCAGACAGGCCTCCTCCGCCTCCGAGGAACTGGGTCTTGGGAACGGTCTCGGTCTCGACGACCTTGATCCAGGGAGTCCATTTCATCGAGGCAAAGTACTCTGCGGCAACCTTCATCTCGTCGTCGTTCAAGCCCTTGGCAATCGTGATCATCTGGTTTGTGTTTCTCTTTCTTGCATCCCAACTTTTTCTGGCGCCGTCTCTAAAATCTTCCAACTGCTGCAGGATATACGCGGCAGGCAAACCGGCAGGGCCGGCATTATTGGGACGCCCCTTGCCGTTGGGGTAGTGGCAGAAACCGCACGCAGGCACGTCTGGTTTCCGGCCGTGGGCCACAGGCTCGGGCATCTGGGGATGGTCGCCGGGAAACCAGTCGGCGGGCCCGTAGTTATCGTCAATCTGCTTCAAATTGAACGCCGTGCTGGCACCCGGCAGGTGCCTTAAAGTTTCAGTCTCTTCAGTGGGAGCCGCGGGAGCAGCTGCCCCGCGCCCACGCGCCGGCGCGCGTACAGGCTCTCCCGGGGGTGCGGATGTCGTGAAGCCGTATGCCCACGGCAGCCCAGTGTATGCGCTATCGGCTTGTTGCGGAGTTGCAGCGACAATTATCGGCGTCAAAAGCAAAACAATTACAGCGAGGAGGAGCCATCCAACACGACTGTTCATATAACCCCCTCTAAGTGTTTCCGTGCCGGTTGAAACTGGTGCACGATTTGATCACAGATTTGGCCATGTTTCAATCTTGAAGACTCCTGACAACTCGCGACACAAATGTGCTGAACGATTAAATTGAGAAAGTGGCACTGCATCGGCACGAAACTTGCCATGAGTCATCACATCACAACTTACGCTTCAACGAACTGCGCGATCAACCCAGCCTGCACGCCGAGCGACTAAAAATTCGCTGGACCCGCCCGCTGTGTATAATGCGGCCAGTTGCGAGCCGAAAACGAAATTCCGGCTGAGACAAACGAAAAGGGTGTAGCAGAGGAGGCTGCAAGATGAGATCGAAAAAAACTTTCTTGGCACTGTTGTTATTCGTTTTTTGCTGCCCGGCACTGTTCGGTCAGGGTCGTCGGGGCGGTGAAGCTCAAGACCAGAAGCCGCCTGCCACCGATAAGGTTACGCCGGAAATTCCTGGCGTGGTCAAGGCCGGAACGAAAATCGAAGTCGTCAAATTCGGGTTGCGGGGCGCTGATGCGGGTGTAGGTATGCCTGACGGCAGCCTCTTAGTCACAACTGGAGGCGGCGTCAGCAGAGTCGATGGCGATGGAAATGTGACTGTACTTGTGGAGAACGCAGACAACGCAGCGGGACTGGCCTTGGATTCGAAAGGACGCATCTTTGCTGCGCAATATTCAAAGAAGGTCAGCATTCTCTATCCCAAAGGCAGCGAGATGCTGCTCGCGGATAGTTACGAAGGCAAATCCTTCATCCGCCCCAATGATATCGTCGTTGACAAAAAAGGCGGCGTCTACTTTACCGACTGTTATCAAGTTGGGGCAAAGAAATCACTCGAGGATTTACCACAAGCTGTCTACTACATCCCTGCGGGTGGAAAATTAATGCGGGTCGCCGATGACATCAATCGGCCAAACGGCATTACGATGAGCCCAGACCAGAAAACCCTCTACGTCAACGACTGGGACGGCGAGTATCTGGTCACCTATGATATTCAGCCCGACGGAACTCTGAAGAATCGCAAAAACTGGGGCAAGTTCGACCTCAAGCAACAAACCGAGAAGGGACTGGTTAGCGGAGCCGATGGCCTGTGCAGTGATAACCATGGCCGCATGTTCTCCACCACGCCAGCTGGAGTCCAAGTTTTCAGCGCGGATGGCGAGCACTTGGGCAATATTGAAATGCCTTATGATATGCCCCCTCAGAACTGTGGCTTTGCTGGCCCGGACAAGAAAGATTTATTCGTGGTCGGGCGCGGTGCAGTCATAAGGATTCACACGATGACAGAGGGACCGAAGGATCGGGCGAAGTGAGAGCGGTCTGAGAACGGTCAACTGTCTGACTGCGGCGGAATCAAGGATGGGTTTCTTACTCCGCCGCGTGAATACCCGTTCAGCGCATGATACGTGTGACGCGGTCGAGCCACGGGACCCGCCCGTAAGCTACTTCTTTGCAGGCTTGGGCGGCGTCGGCGGAGTTGGTTTGGCGAACTTCGCGGCGTCGATCGGGAGGTTCGGTTGCACCGAATTCAACTGAATGGTCGTTTGCCCGTCTGTCCAGGTTACGATCCACTTAAAGGGAATCTTCACTCCAGATACTACCCGGTAATCGGAGTACTCAATATGCGTGGGAATGAGCCCGACAGGCGTATTCGTATAGCGCACCTGCCGCACCAGCAGGCCCGACTGTTTTTCAAAGTATAATTTTATGCGAGAACCCGCTGTGGTAGTTCCCTCAACGACTTGGACAGGCTGATTGTCAATGGTGGTGGCCGGGAAGCCGGCGCGCCATTTGCTAAAGTTTTGTTTGATCTGTGCTGGAAAAAACAGATCCGCATCCACCTTGGCGCCGTCCAGATCCCCATCGGCCAGCGGGAGCACCGGCACTGGCACCTCTGTATCTGGCGCCGCAATCCAAGCGTCCCGGCCGTCGTAGATTGTGCTGCGGTCGCCGTTGACCTTATGGGCGATCATGGCGAGTTGGTCAGGAGCCTTAGCAAAAACATCCAACTGGACGTTCGCAAAATCCGTGTCGTACCCTTCGTAAGTGCCCTTCGCGACCAAGCTGCTGATCTTGTTCAGCTGTTGAGTCCCACCGAGTGCCTGAATATATTTGTCTAGAATTTGTTCTGCGGAAGGTCCCGCGGCGGGCTGTACGAGAAATTCAACTCTATCTGGATCTTCGGGCGGCGGAGCGCCGTATTGGTCAGCCAGACTCGGCGTGATCTCGGGGCGATTGCCGCCGCGATGGCACGTGTAGCATGTCACCATGCGCGTTCCACCGAAATCGGCCTTGTTGATCGCGTTCATCATTACAACCATCCTGCGCGCAGTCTGCTTGCGCGGGGTGTCGTCAGCATATCTTGCCCAACTGTCGGAGCTTTCCGATACATGGCAGTCCGTGCAATTTAAACTTAGGGAGGCGGAAAAGAAGCCCATCGTGCCCATGAATTCCTTAACGGGAATCCCTCTCAGCACTTGGATGTTCTTGAACACATCTTCTGCCATCAGCGGCTTTTGCTCTGTCCCAGGCTGCCCGGCTTGGCCATGTCCCAAGGCAACCCCTAGCAGACAGAGGATCAACACTTCCGCCCCACAATAAATCGCTCGCCTCGATCTACCTTTCATGTTTCCCCCTCTTTGCTGTCCGCTGACCGTCCCGCCGGCTAGGACTTCCCCGCATTCGGCCGCCGAGTATCCTCAGTTGTGATTGCGAATCTCCATTCAGGTCTTCGTCTGGCCGACAATATACATGTGGCCGCTTCGGGAGGCAATGCTCCACGCAGGTTTTTGATGCCGAGCGCTTCCAGTGACTGGCGATGGCGAGAGACATCACATCACGCGCCTAAGCAGAGGCACAACAAATATAATACTGAGTAATATAGTCTATCAAGAGTTATTTACGTCCAGCGACAGTGCGCCAATTAGGTTACGTTTCAGTTGGCTCCCGCGAAGGCGCGGACGGAGATGGAAACAGGTGGCGCCGAAGAAAGGGGGACCCCATTCGGCGGACTTGGTATATAAGAGGGGGCATCCGGGCAGTTTGAAATCTGCATCGAGTGCCGAATTTGTATAGGCGGATGAATTGAGGAGGACGCCGTGAAAAATCTGCTTTTGTCAGTTGCGGTCATCACAGTTGCGCTTGGCATTTCGTCCAGCGCTCGAGCCCAGAGCGAAATAACTCTCCTTTCACCGAATCCGATCATGGCGACGATCGATAAGTTGGTTGCGAACTTCGAAGCCAAGACGGGGATCACGGTTAAAGTCACATATGGCACTGGGGTAAGCACCAGGAAAACGGTGGCGAGCGGCCAGGCCTTGGATGTGTCGCTCCTGTTTGCACCTTTCCCGGAGGCGCTGAAAACCGGCAACATCGTCCCCAGCAGCGCAACCGTCATTGCAAGACTTCGCTTGGCGCTCGCGGTGCAAAAGGGCGCGCCGAAACCGGACATCTCAACACCCGCAGCGCTCAAGCGCACACTTCTCGATGCGATGTCCATTATCTCCGTGGACCCGGCTCAGGGCAGTGCGGGTGGCATTGTCCTCGAGGCGCTTGACAGGCTTGGCATTACGGACCAGGTAAAGCCGAAAATCAAATGGGTCCAAAACGCCGGCATCGTGCAGGACTCGGTCGCCAAGGGCGAGACCGAGATCGCCTTGGGCCCCTATCTGAGCGAGATGCGCAACCCGGGCCTCGATGTCGTTGGGGCTCTGCCGCCAGAGGCTTCGACTCCGGTTGATATCACGGGTTTCCTGTCCACCAGTGTAAAAGACCCGAAAGCAGCCAACGCGCTCTTGGCCTATCTCTCGTCACCCGAAGTTGCGCCTGTGTATGAGGCAGCGAAAATATTTCCGGCTCACTGAAACGCAGGAGGTCCGGCCACTAAACCCTTCGCCAGCCACTTCCAAGTACTCCGTTCTTATTGATGCGGTCGAATTTGGATGGCCCCGGTTGAACGGCCCGAGTTTTTGTACCATAGCGAATGAGAGAGGTTACATCACAGCCATCGGCTACGAAATCGAGTATGGTTGCACAAGAGAGCTACAGGCCGCCGGGGCTGGCCGCCTGTAGCTAAGCGCCGAATGCGGGCGCCGCGTGTTGTATACCACCCGCTCTATTTCAATCACGATTTGCGCATCTTTCGACGAATATAAGATTACTCTCTTCGGGCACTTCGCCTCGTGCGACGCGGTGATTAGGCCCAGGAGTAGTCAAGAATTTGGGCCTTCGCCTTGGGATACAGGATGGGGTACACGTAAGAAGCATAAGAGCAGTACGGTACCCGCGGAAGCGACACAAGGCAATCGAGATATAGTTTTTGACTTCATCTTTCGTAACCCGAAGGTCATCGGTTCAAATGGAGTGAACCCTTGAAGTGACACACAAAATTGGGCACAGTTTCCGGGAAAGGAAGCACAGTGAAGAGAAAGAGATACTCCCGGAAATTTCAGCGGATGGCGGTCGAGCGGATGAGAACTTGCGAACACGTCGGTGAGTTAGCGCGAGAACTGGGGGTAAGACCGAGGTGCCTCTACAAGTGGCGCGCAAAACTCGAAGCGATCGAGCCAGGAGAAGAAGCTTCGCGTCCGAGCACGCACACGGCTTCTTACCGAAAAGAAATCCAACAGCTTAAACGGCTGCTGGCCGAGAAGACCTTGGAAGTGGATTTTTTCAAAGGTGCCTTGCAAAAAATCGAGGCTCGACGCCAGCGCAGCAGCGGCTCTGGCGAAATGGCATCTACGACCAGATCCGAGAAATGATGTCATTGCAAGACAGCCTGAGTATCGAGCGCTTGTGCCAGTTGGTTCCGGTCAGCCGCCGGAGCTTTTACCGGTCGCTGAAGGAACAGCAACCTGTTGAGGAAGAGATGGAAGTGCGATCTACGATCCAACAAATTGCCTTGGAGCATCGCCGCCGCTACGGCTATCGGCGAATCACCGCAGAGCTGCACCGTCGAGGCATGCAGGTGAACCACAAACGGGTGGTGCGGATCATGCGGGAAGATAACCTGCTGGGCCTACAGCCGAAGCGGTTCAAGGTCACCACGGACTCGAATCACAAGTTCGAGGTATATCTGAACTTAGCTGCTCGGATGAAGCTGAGCGGGATCAATCAGCTTTGGGTAGCGGACATCACCTACATTCGCCTAAAGGCGGAATTTGTCTACTTGGCGGTGATCCTCGATGGGTTCTCTCGCAAAGTGGTGGGCTGGGCGCTGGATCGTACACTAGCGGCACGGCTCACCATCGGGGCGCTGGAGCAAGCCATCGAGCGCCGACAGCCCGAACCCGGCCTCGTGCATCACTCGGATCGAGGGTTCAATACGCTTGCGCGGAATATATAGCCATCCTCGAGAAGTACCACATGGTTCCGAGCATGAGTCGGCCGGCAAACCCGTACCACAATGCCAGTTGCGAAAGCTTCATGAAGACGCTGAAGCGGGAAGAAATTTACACCAACCAGTACGATGATCTAGAAAATTTACGAGCGAACATCGAAGAGTTCATCGAGGAGTATTACAATCGGCAACGATTGCACTCTGCGCTGGGCTATCGTTCTCCGGAAGAATTCGAGCAAAAGACCGAATGCCAGGCCGAATCTCGAAGCGCGACGATGGAGTTTTTTGAGAACAAAGAGAACGACAAAAAGAATTCTAAAGGGCTGCTGGGGAAGGAGACTCAAATGCCGTCCCCTTCCCCAGACCCCTTCTCCTGCTAGAAGATGCAAGAACGCCTTTACGAAAGCGGATGCTGTGCCCTCAAAAGTTGTGCCACCTTGGGGGTTCACCCCAAAACTTGGGTCCAACTTGGGTCCATTTGGGTCCAAATACGGGCCCAAACCATGCACTATCACGCAGAACAAAGCTAGACGGGCCAACAAGATAGTATTTCTAATGTTGCCTGTCACGCAGGAGGTCGCGAGTTCGAGTCTCGTCGGCCCCGCCAGGTTCTTCAGTGACTTGGAAGGAAGTCTCCCCACGGTAGTACACCGTAGTGGAAATTGGACACTCCCGAGCAGAATTTGAAATCCAAGATTTCAGATTTCAAAGGGCTGCGACAGCGGGCCACTTTCAAATTCGTGCGATTTACTTTGGCGATGCAATACTAGTCTTGGTATTTTTGGCGAAGTCGAGGTGTGAGCCGAAGCATGAGTTGCACGCGTTCCACTTCGGCCAGCCAATCGGCGAGTGTGGCGTCGAGTTCTTCTTTCTCGGGGGCGACGATTCCGGTCGGACAGAGGGGGCCAAGCTTGCGGAGAGCAATGGCGCGATAGCGGTTGATCGTGCGATCACCCGCGGTAGCGCACCATTCGTTATCTTCTGACAAGAATAAAACAATCGGCACACGACTGCCGCCGTTGATGCGCAGTTCGGGGGGCAATTCACCATCTCGCGGGCGCTCGATAAAGCGTAACTCAATTTTTCCAGGATTGGCTTCGGCGATCCGGTGAATCAGCGGGCATTGTTCCACGCAATCGCCGCACCAGATGCCGCTGAAAATCAGAATCTTCATCTCCCGCACAAAACCGCCGACGAGTTGCTTCTGGGTATCGGTGAGCCGGGCGGCATCATGAACCTGATTCCAGCGACGTTGCTGCTCTTCGGTACCGGTCTGAAGGTAGCGATCGTAGGAAAGCCCAGATGCAAATCGTTCCGCCAGGTAGGAAGCTTTCATCACGGCCGTTGAATGATACTCATTCTTCCCCGCGTTTACTTCGCCAGATACAAATAGCCTACGGTGTTGTTTCCCGGAGAAGCGAACCACATGCGGCCTTTGGGATCATTGTTGAGTTCTCTCATGCCATTTCCGACGGCTGGCGGGGGATATTCGGTGATCTTGCCGGTGGCCGGATCGATGCGTCCGACGGTATCCATGATTCCTGAGGCATACCAAATCTGATTGTTGGTGTCGATGCCGATGGGATAGGGCGTTGGCTGTTCGCCCGGCAGTTGGTATTCCTTAAACATTCCCGTTTCCGTGTCCAGACGAACGATTTGACCTTTGTCATACTGGGCCAGCCATGCGTTTCCATTTGAATCGACTTGAAGGCGACGGCGCGATCCGGGCTGAGGCGGCGGAGTCCAGGTGGTTACTTTCTCCGTTTTGTAATCGACCTTGAAAATCCTGCCCTGACCTCCTACCTCATCGAACCAAATGTTTCCGGCCTTGTCGAGATTTGCGCCGTACGTGTTTGGGACATCCTTTAATTCTGTGTAGACTCCGGTTTTGGGGTCGAAGCGGTACGAGTAGGGCCCACCGGAAACCCACAAAATTCCTTTTGGATCTTCGCGAACGGTGTTCATTGATTTGCCCGGGCCCTTGTATTTGGTCTGCTTACCGCTTTTGATATCAACTTTCACGAGAGTTCCGCCCTCTTCCACGACCCAGGCAGAGGTGCCGTCACGCGTGAGCTGCGCGGACCGGGTTCCCACCCGGGGCAGCTGGCTGTCCCACAAATATTCTTGAACTTCGCCGGTATCTGGATTCAATCTGCCGACACCGTTCACCGTGCCAAAATACGGGCACCAGATGTTGCCATCCTTGTCAGGATTGGCATCCCAAGTCATGCGCCCTGGCGGCATCTCGTACATGACGTATACAATCTTGAGCGCATCGTCACTAAACTGCTTCATCCAATCCACGTAATTCGGAAGATCGGCAGGGGAGGTCGGTAATGCGCCGGGGCCCACTCCGAAAATCTTGCTGGCATAAGCTGCGACCTCATTCACGTCCTGATCGTTCTTAACCGTGCCGAGAACGACGCCGCCGCCGATTCTCGTCATTTGATCTTTGAGCGCTACGCGCCAGGCGTTCTCGTCGCGCCTTACGTTGATGAATTGCTCGAACCCGTGGCAGCTGGAGCCGCAACGCGCGAACTTTTCCTTCCCTGGTTCTTCGGGAAACAGGTTAATGCCCTGAATGATTGGAATTTCGTCCCAATGAACCATCTGTTTCTGAAGCGTCCAATCGAGGGACGCATTCTGATTGGCTGACAAAACGATGCCGGTCTTGGGATCACTTCGGAAGCCGATTGTCCTGGCTTGAACTTGATAGTCGCCTGCGGGCAAGTTCTCGATGCGGTAGCGCCCGCTGTTGTCAGACAACACCATTACTGTCATTCTCGTTTTCGCATTTCGGGCCTGAACGAAGGCTGCTCGGAATGGCGCGCCGTCGGGGCCTGTTACGGTGCCGGTGATGGTCGCGCCGTATGCGAACGAGGCAAAGGTAAAGACTGTACTCACCAGACTCAACGTGATTTTCAGTTTGAATGAGTGCATGAGACCTCCTCTGTGACAGCGCCTTCGGCGTCTTCCCGCGGAAACGAAAACCAAAAATCAGGTCAGCGTTCTCTACCGTGGCAGAGGCTACCAAACGAATGAGCTGGCTGTCTATGGGGATTAGCCGTCGAATTGGTTGCACGGCGCAGACACTTTTCTCGGGGGCTGTGTTAGGCTTTTCGGAATTCAACACAGAGGACACTGAAAAAAGCCGCAGAGGACACAGAGGACTTATTGGAGATGGGGAGGAATCCGCGCCGACGAGAGAATCAACGAGTGCATCCTACTTCCAGCCTTCGCAATGCATGCAGTGCGCACACATTTTTGATTGCGGGTACGTCGCGCTGTGATATCGTGCGCGCCATATCGAAACCAAATATTGGAACGGAGGAGCGGCCATGCGAAATCGCGTTTGCACGAGTGATGAGACTCCCAAGGATTTCAGCCAGACAAACGTTGCGCCGCTTGATTCTGGTGCCTCGCGCAGAACATTTCTTAAAGCGCTGGCTGTAGCTGGGGCGAGCGCCGTTTTGCCAGCGAGCAGCTTGCTGGGGCAGAGCAATGCGGGAGGCAGCCGCGTTGTTCCCGGCCGGATCGATGTGCACCACCACTTGTTTCCGCCGTTTTACGTCAAGGCGATGGAGGACCCCATGCGAGCGGACGGGTTTACGCCCAGACCTTGGACTCCGGCCACATCTCTGGACTTGATGGACAAAGCGGGAGTTGCCACCGCGATGTTGTCGCCCGTGCAACGGTTGGTAATGGATTCGATGAGCGAGCGCAGTGAAAAATCGCGCACCCTGGCGCGGCAGCATAACGAATACGGCGCTCAGTTGGTTCGGGATTATCCGGGGCGATTCGGAAACTTTGCGGCTTTGCCGCTTCCGGATCAGGACGCGAGTTTGAAAGAAATCGCCTATGCGCTGGATACGTTTAAAGCGGATGGCATCGCTTTGTGGACGAGTTACGAGGACAAGTGGGTAGGTGATCCTGCGTTTTGGCCGGCCTACGAGGAGCTCAATCGGCGGAATACCGTGGTGTTCTACCATCCTGCGCGGGCGTCTTGCTGCCGCAAACTTCCGGGGCAATCAGGGATTATGGAGTATGACATCGACACGGCGCGTGCGATCGACAGCTTGCTATGGAATGGCACTCTCTCGAAGTTCCCGAATGTCCGGCATATTTTTGCGCACTCCGGCGGGGCGTTTACGGTGCTCGCTGCCCGCATCATGGACGATTTTCCGAAGAACCGCGCGGGCAAAGTGCCGAATGGAGTCGAATACGAAATCAAGAAACTCTATTTCGATACCGCGCACGCGAGCAAGGCGCCCGCTCTCGACGCGCTGAAGGATCTTGTCCCCGTCTCACAAATCATGTACGGGAGCGATGTGCCGATCCGAAACTACGATTTGACGGATCCGGGCTTGGATGTGTATCCCGGATTTTCGGAGAGCGATTGGAGGGCAATCAATCGAGGGAACGCTGAGCGGCTGTTTCCTAGATTCAAGACATAGATCAGGGAGCGAATCAAATTCCTACGTTTTCCTACCTTTTCGTACAGCGGGGTATTTCGACGTGGCTGAGTTCCTTGTGTCACCCCTGACGGGGTTTTCTGGTCATCGTCAAAAGCTTCCCCACCACTTCCGTGGTGGGCTAAGTTGTGGCGTCCCTCCGGGACTCCCGGCTACGCTGAGCTAGACGAATCCACCGCTATTCGTCCCACTCTTACTTGCTTGCGCGCTCGGTTGTGTCGGCAAGATAAAAATAGCCGACCCTGTTATTTGTGGGCGTGGCAAACCAGATGCGGCCTTGGGCGTCGATGAAGAATTCCCTCATCATGGCTTCTGAATGTGGGAACGGATATTCGATCACTTTGCCGGTATTCGGATCGAGGCGTCCGATCAAGTCTTGGTCGGTGGAGGCGTACCAAACACCTCTTTTATCGACTGTTATGGCGTATGGAGATGCGGAGGGTCCGGGCAGCGGAAATTCTTTGAATGTTTCAGTCTTTGGATCGAAGCGGCCGATCTTGTGTCCTGTGCGCTCGCCGAACCAGACGATTCCGTCGGAATCGATCGCCAGCCGTTGCGGCGTGCCCTGGGTCGGAGGAGACCATTGCGTCACTTTCTCCGTTTTCGCGTCGATCTTTCCAATTTTGCCATCCTTCTGAAGCACGCAGAACCAGACGTTTCCATCCTTATCGAAAGTGATGCCGTAGGACGAAGGGACTTCCATGAAGTGCGTGTACTTGCCGGTCTCCTGATCGTATTTGCTTAGCGGGCTGCCCGAAGACCACAAATTTCCCTTGCCGTCTACGCGAACCGTGTGTTTGTCGGCGCGACGGTCAGGCATGGTGAAATTATCGGGGAATTCGGTAATTTTCCCGGTGCTGGGATCCAGTTTCGCAAGCCTGTTCAACGCAAACTCCGTGAAATAGACCGTGCCGTCGGGCGCGCGTACTACCGAGTGAACGCCAGCGGTCTCCTCGAACGGCAATGAAAAGTGTTTTACCTCGCCAGTGTTCGGATTCAGCCGCGCCACTTCATTCCCGCGACCGTAGTAGGGCATCCAGAAATTCCCATCTTTATCGGGAGACGCGCTCCAAGGCAGGCCTTTTGAACCAGAGACGTCGTATTCGACATAGACGATGTTCATGGCCTCGTCAGCGAATGGACGAACGGTGTCCTTGTATCCGGGTAAGTCAGCGGGAGAATGGGGCACCGTTGAATCTTGACCAAAGGTGCTGTTCAGGTAGGACACCAGTTCTTTTGCCTTCTCGTCGTTAATCCTGTCGGACAATTGGAAAGCCATGGATTGCCGCATATAGTCCACACGATCGCGCCAACTCTCTTCATCACGGCGAACGCTGGCCATTCTGGTTTGAAATCCGTGGCAAATAAAACAATTCGAGGAAAGCGTCTCTTTGCCTTTTCCTTCCGGCATGAGCTTCTTGCCCTGGTACAGGTTGAGGTCGCTCCAACGTACGGCGCCTTTTTGAAGCGCGAATTCAAACGATACATTTTGATCGGCAGATAGATTCACGGCGCTGTGGGGATCCGTCGTGAAGCCTACGGCCCTGACTCGTACTTGATATTCGCCGACGGGGAGATTTTCTACGCGGTAGTGGCCCTGCTTGTCGGAGAGCACGCTGACCGAGATGTGCGTCTTTGCGTTAATGGCCTGGACGAATGCGCCTTCAAATGGCGCGCCGTCGGGGCCTTTCACGTTGCCCGTAACCGTCGCCGCATGGGCGAGTGAAGAAAATATGGCAACTAAAATTGCAAAAGCGACGAGCTTACTTGCTGATCGCATGGCTCACCTCGTTATCGCGCATCGTCTTGGCATACAAGCAGGATTTAAGCCCCTAATCGTTGTTTCCTAATTTACCATACTTGAGGGGACGCGAAGAGCATCCCTGAAAAATATGGATGGCAGGTAAGACATGCGCAGCCCCTACGGGGCTTGGTGCTCCCCGCGAATACGGCCCCACCAGTCCCGTGGTGGGCTGCGTTCTTTCGTCCCTGGCGGGACTGGCGAGTCGTGCGGAACTGGGGAGTTGGATGACGGCATTGCAAGGCCTACTTGGGCGCGGCGTCTGCTTGGGCTGATTCGCGCGCGCGGTCGAGAATGTAGGCGTGAATTAGCCGAACTTGCGTTGATGTTATGTCCTGCGAGAACGACGGCATTCCGAACTCCCGGCGTGCGCCGCCCAGAACGATTTCCTCGAACATTTCGTGCGTTGGATCTTCGGTGTAGCGCAAGTCGGGCACCGACCCGCCACTCACCACGTTTCCTCCATGGCAGCGTCCGCAAAATGTTGCGTAGAGCACGCGGCCTTTTTCTATCTCCGGGCGAGAAGCAGCAACCTTGAAAGTAGGTATCGGGACCGGCAGAATTTTTCGCTCGTAGGGAGGGAGTGTCGCCGTCCCTCCAAGTGAGAACGCCAGGAGTTTTCCGGGTCCGACTTTTCCCCTGCCTACGGGTCGGTTGTTCAGCACCATGGGTCCGCCCCAACCGGCGAGAACAGCGATGTATTGGGTGCCGTTCACTTCGTACGTCATGGGAGCGGCCGCGATCCCGATCCCGGTGTCGAATTCCCAGAGCTGTTTGCCATCCGTTGCGCGGTAAGCGACGAGGTGTCCGTCCGCGCGTCCCTGGAGAACGAGGTTGCCTGCGGTGGCGAGCGTTCCCCCGCTCTTCGGATCAGGAAGATCGGCGTGCCAAACTTCTTTCTGGGCCACAGGATCCCAGGCCACTAGGCGTCCAGTGGAGACCATCTTCAGCCACTGGTCACGCACCGGGCCCATGTAGGATCTGTCGGCTCCAGTATTCTGGTCATGCAGATTGAGTTTGAAATCGGACGCGACTGCGTGAACGGCTGTGTCGTTGAGAACCCCTAAATACACGAGGCCCGTGGCGGGATTGAACGACATGGGGTGCCAGTTGTGGGCGCCCTCCGGCGAGGGCATTACGATCTTCGGGTCCTTGAGCTGGCGGATCTCCGCGTTCTCAATCGGACGCCCCTTGGAATCGATGCCCGTGGCCCAATTCATCGGGGCGATGGGGTGCGCCGAAATGAGCGAGCCTTTCTCCCGGTCCAAGACGTAGAAAAATCCATTCTTGTTCGCTTGCATCACGACGCGGCGTTGGCGACCGTCGATCGTGAGAGTGGCGAGCATCAACGGCTGCGTGGCGTCGTAGTCCCAATTGTCTCCCGGTGTTGTCTGATAGTGCCAGACCTGCTCGCCGTTGTCGGCGCGGAGCGCGACGATGGAAGCAACGTAGAGATCATCGCCCTTGCCGCGCAGACGGTCGTACCAAGGCGCCGCGTTCCCCGTGCCGAAGTATACGAAGTCCAGTTCCGGATCATAAACCATGGCGTCCCACGCGCTGCCGCCACCACCTGCCTTCCACCATTCACCAGACCACGTGGCTGCCGCGCGGCGCATGGCCTCGGATTCGAATGGCTTCGACGGGTCACCGGGGACAGTGTACGTCCGCCAGATGAGCTTGCCCGTTTCCGCGTCGTACGCCGAGACGTAGCCACGCACGGCGTACTCCGACCCGGCATTACCAATGAAAACTTTCCCTTTTGCGATTCGAGGCGCGGCAGTAATCGCATAGGGACCGTCCTTGGGCGTGGTTTGCACTTCCCAGGCGACTTTTCCGGTCTTGGCGTCGAGCGCGATGAGGCGGCCATCGAGCGCTCCCACATAGACGCGGCCCTCGTAAAGCGCGACACCGCGATTGACCACATCGCAGCACACGAATTTGGAGTGGTCTTTCGCGACGTGAGGATCGTACATCCATAGCAACTGGCCTGTCCGCGCATCGAATGCATAGACAAGGCTCCACGCGCTCGTTGTGTAAAGGACGCCGTCCTTGACGAGTGAAGTTGCTTCGAGGCCGCGCCGGGTTCCTAAATCGAAGGACCACGCTAGGCCCAAGCGGCTTACGGTCTGCTCGTCGATTTGTTTCAAGGGGCTGAAATGCTGCTCGGAATACGTGCGGCCATAGGTAGTCCAATTCGCGGAATCTGAGTCACCGGCTCGGAGCGCGGCATTGTCTGCATCCCTATTCGCGCCTGTCTGGCTGAAGGCAGTGAGCGTCACGAGACAAACTGCCATCGATGCCAGTATCAATTTTCGGAAAGTTTTGTGACGCATCGAAGCCTCTTTCTTGTCGGGTTCCAACTCGCCCGCATTTCTGACACTCAACCCAGGGAGTAGGCTCCGGAATAGAAACTCTCTGCGCAGAATTGAGACGCAGCGCGAGGGCGCCTCTAGTAGCACAGACTTCAGTCTGTGTGCTTTTCTCAGCGCCCACGCAAATCAAAACCACACAGTCCGCCCCGGCGGACTGTTCTACTGGACGTCCGCAGAATTCTAGTGAGAAATACGCACTAGAACATGCACCCGATTGCATTTCTACGCTCAGTGCGGCTCGGCGCCTTCCGTCGCGGCCACTCCCGGCTTCGCGCTGGCCTCCGGGGCCGGATTGCGCGCAAGGTTCACCTTGGCTCCGAGCTGGATGAGCGCCGTTTCGCCGGGGGCTTGGAAAAAAGTGTATCCTGGACGATCCTTCCAAGCCTGCGGTCCTCCCAATCTGATGCCGTGTTCGAGAGTCACGTCATGGATTTTCGTGACCAGGGCTTCGTATTCTTTGTCGCCCTGGCGGTGTCCGGAAAAATTGCCCAAGTCGGTGCTCGCGGCAAAGATTACGTCGATCCCGGGAACGGACGCGATCTTTTCGGCATTCTCGACGCCGATGGGCGTCTCAATCATGATCACCACAACCATGTTGTCATTGGCGGTCTGGCGGTAGTCGGATCCGTACAGGGCTCCGTACTGGCCGTTGCCCTGGCTGCGGCGGCCCTCGGGCGGATACTTGGCCCACTTCACGGCGGCCTGAGCCTTTTCCACCGTGTCGACGGTGGGAACGATAATCCCTATGGCGCCGATGTCTGTGGCCTTCTGGATGTCACTCTCCGTGGCGTCGGGCACGCGAATAAAGGGCATCGCTGACGCCCCTCGGCAAGCCCAAATCATTCTGGCCACATCCTCGAAAGTGAGGGGGCTATGCTGCATTTCAATCCACAGGAAATCGTACCCGGAATTCGCCATGGCACAATACATATTGGGGTCGGGAGAGAAAACGGTGGCGCCGACAATCTGCTTGCCGTCTTTCAATTTCTGCTTGGCGGTGTTGTAGACGCGGACTGACGGCTTTTGCTGTGAGGTTTGCGCTTTTCCAAGAGCTATCCAACAAAACGCCAAAAAAATCAGAGTGAATGGGAAGAGGTATCTCGCTCTCATTGGGCTCTCCTTGGACGGAGGCATCGCTTTGGGCGGCCGGTAGACATGCTATCGCGCCGCACACCAAAGATAACGCCTCGGGAAAAATCGCCTGAAAACCGATTCAACCGGTTGCATTCGAACGGACTCAAGCAGTAGTAATAGCCACAGTCCTTGATTACACGCGGCTAAGCGCCGGGTTTCGCCATGCGAACCCAATCAGCGATTGTTTTCCAGTCCGGATCGTTTTGCGATTCAAATTGCCGGCCGCCGGAGTGAAAGGGTTCGCCGCCTCCCTCGGGCGCGAGCGGATGCAGCAAAAGCTTGCTGTCGCTTGTGTCGCCAGGGGTCACCAACTGCGAGACGCTCTCGAAGTTGAGCTTGGATTGCTCTTCGGTCCATGTAGTGCGCCCGGGCATCAATTTTTGAAGATGGAAGGCCGACTCATTTTGTGAATGGCAGGCATAGCATCGGGCGTGCTCGCCCCTTTGCTTAAGAAAGATTGGCTCAACTTTGCTCTTATAAACCTGAAAGTCGAGGGGCGATTTTTCTCCGGAAGCTTGCTGCGTGCTGGTCGACCCGGCCGGCCTAGCTACGGTGCATACAGCAGTTATGCAAAATGCAGCCGCCGCTACCAGGATTCCCACGTGGCGCTGTGTCATCGGTCTTCTCCTCCGCCCGCTGCAAGACAGCAGGCATTCAAAAGTTTACGCTGACTCCGTTCCCGGAAAGAGCCACTCGCCCGGCGAGCCGTCAGGTCCTGAATATGATGCGCATAATACAGCTTGACCGGGCAAGCGTCTACACGAACCGTAAAACACAATATAGCTCGATGAGGGCGGGCGCCTTCCGGCATTAACATGGATTTTATTGCCCCCTCTTAGCATACGGGGTTGTTTCCGACATTTTGAGTGCAAAGTGATATCGAATTGATGTACTCTCCGGGATAGTAAAAAGCTTCATTGGATGTGCAGATCGACCAAATTTCAGTTAGGGTGTATTCGTGCACCGGGAGGTGCCCTCGTGAACTTAACTTCTGCGAAAAAGCAGTGCGGCATTTGGAAACCAGTTTCACTATTGGTAGCTCTATTGTTGGCGCTTCCCTTGTTCGCGAGTACGGCCCGCGTCTACGTCACGAATAGCGCTGGGAACACCATTGATGTCGTGGACTCGGCGACGAACAAAGTCGTCCAGACCATCAAGGGTATCGAGGTGCCGCACGGGGTTAATTTCTCGCCCGACGGGAAGAAGGTCTACATCAGCAATGAGGCTGAGGCAGTGCTCGATGTCGTGGATCGCGAAACGGGACACATCATCAAGGCAATCCCCCTCTCCGGCCATCCCAACAATATCGCGGTGACAAAAGACGGGCGCCGGATTTTCATTTGTATTGCTTCAAAGCCGGGCGCTCTGGATGTAGTCGATGCGGCCTCCATGGAAAAGGCAAAAAGCATTCCGATGAAAGCGCCTCTGCACAACGTCTATGTGACGCCGGACGGCAGGTTCGCGGTGGCGGGCTCGGTGAGAGGGAAATTTGCTGTGGTTGTCGATATCGAGACCGAACAAGTCGCTTGGGACGTTGCGTTCGATCAGGGTGTGCGCCCCATGACGTTTGATGCCAACCCGGACGGATCAACGCGCAATATGTATGTACAGCTCTCCAACGTGCATGGCTTCGCAGTTGTGGATTTTAAGACGCACAAAGAGATCGCCAGAATCAAGCTTCCGGACACACCCAACGGGTTTGGTGCGATCGAGGGGCGCCTCGGGACTCCGTCCCATGGCATTGGCGTGGCACCCGACAATAAGACACTTTGGGTGAACAGCGTGCTTGCGAATGCCGTCTTCGAATACTCCCTGCCTGACCTCAAACTGGTGGGGCACGTGGAGCTTCCGACACTCGATAGGCCGGGACAGCACATCATAGGGTCGACGCCAGATTGGCTCACCTTCGCGCCTGATAGCAAGACGGTGTACGTCGCGGACACGGCGCTCAGAATGGTATCTTCGATTGACGCAAAGACGCTGAAGGAAACCGCCCGAATTAAGGTCGGGGAAGTGCCGAAGCGAATGAATACGCTCGCGCTGCCCTGAGGTCCGAGCTTCTACAACAATTCAAGGTAACCAAATTCCCTTATAGCCATTGGGGCGCCGTTGTGTACGACTGCGGCGCCCCAATTTTGTTCAGGCTTCACATTACTTCTTGGGAGCCACCGTTGTTGTCTTCATCACTTCGTCATCAAAGCTTTGCATTTCCGAAAGCGAGCAGAGCGTTACCTCCATTGGCGAGGAGCTGCGTTTGTAGACTCTCTTGCCTGTAAAGGGTTTCGTGTAGGCCTTCGGGTCGTCGAACGTCACGGTAACCTCGAGAGTGTCTTGGTCCACTCGCCGGATACGTTCGATGAGGTGCAGCGCGTCGCTATGCGGATGGCCTACCTGATCGATCCAGGTCTTGTCGTTTAAGCCGACTGTGTCGATCACGAATGTATCGCCTTCATACCTGCCAATCGAATCGCCCATCCAAGTAGAGTCAGGACTTTTTGGATGCTCTCGATCCAGCCAGACGGGCCGCCACAGGCCAGTGAACTCGTAGAGGACATACACCACGCCGGGCGATTGAATGAACGCAAATTGCCACGGGTAACCGTACAGGCGGGTGATCCCGGGAGGATCACAATATTTCTGGACTGGATCGTTGACAGCGTCGAAGGTTGCATTGGCGCCGAACGGAGGCCTGGCGGCCTTAAATTTCTCCAGCGCCCATGGGGTCATCGGAAGTTCGGCTGGTTTCAGGCCCCGCGGGTCGGATGGGTCCCAGCTCGGTGTGCCCCCCACGACCGCCCACGGACCTGAGAGATCCGGGACATGGGCAACGTTGGGGGCGTCATGTTTCTTTTCCGATGGAGCAGGCGTGACGGTCTGAGCTTGCAGGACGGATGAAAAGATTGCGATCACCGGTAGAATAAGATTCAGTGTCAGCTTGCAGTTGGGCATCTTCAATTTTCCCTTCGTTATAATTTTCGATTTGGCTTGGCTGCGGGCTTGAGATCACTCACATTGATTCCGCGTTCGCGTCCGTTGTCCTTAACGGAAAGGCAGCGCATGCCCATTGACCGCGAATTTCAGAATAGACGTCGAAGCCCCGCTCAGGCCTGTGGTTGCGCCGTTCTTGGCCGGGTGAGTTTCGGCGACGACTTCGTCTCCAGGCTTGAGTGAATCCTTGGTCCAACCGTTACGCGTCATCAGTGTCGGAGCGGCTAGTTCCACAACCCAATCTTTGACGTCGCCTTTGCTGTCCTTCACGTCGATACGAACCAGGCAATGAGGATTGCTCCAGTTAAAACTCGTTACGGTTCCGTTCAGAGTGATGACCTTTTCCATGTCGTAGCCCGAGGTGCCGTGGTGCGCCGAGACCGCGCTTGAAACCAGCAGGAACCAGACAGCAACGATAAATGCGATGGACCACTTGCTCTTCACCGAGCACCTCCAAATACGACTGAGGAAAGCTTAAAAAAACCGATGGCAGGATGATAGCAGGATTGGTGGACTCTAGAAATCAGATCGTTCGAGTAAGTACTTACGAAGTTTGAGGATGAATGCCCTCTCGTGTGGAGGGCAGATAGTCTGAAAGTTGTGCCCGACCGTTGCGGCAGCGAACTACGGTAGCGCCGGCATCTTGCCGGCGGTTTTGGAAGAACTAGGAGCCGGCGAGACGCCCCGGCGCTACCAAAATCGTCAGCACGATCTGGCGACTTCCGTGGTGGATTTTGGGTTTGCGTTAGTCGGGGAAGGGTGTATATGAGTGCCTTGGGTTCGAGCGAAAACAAATTTCGATTTTTCAATGGAGGGCACCATGAATCGCCGCTTCAGATTAGTGTTGGCAATTGGGCTGATCTTTTCTGGTGTGCTGATGATTTCACTCCGGCGGGCGCAAAGCGAGGCCAATGGTCCTTCATCGGCAACACCGGCCGACTATTTGAAATGGCGGAATGAAATGAAAAACTGGGGCCGGTGGGGAGCGGATGATGAGCGCGGTGCATCGAATCTGATCACTCCCGCGAAAAGCCTGAGTGCGGCGAAGCTGGTCAAGTCCGGCGTTGTCGTTTCCCTGGCGCATCCCGTGCCGCAACTAATGGACGCGGAAGTCCCCGCCACCGCAGTTTTCCACCGCACGACGAACGGCATCACCGCGACGAACACGACTGATACTTATTCGGTGAGCTATCACGGCAATGCCGTGTCTCACATGGATTCCTTCTGCCATTTCTTTTTCGAAGGCAAGATGTTCAATGGCTACGCGGTAGCCGACAACATTTCCCCGGAAACCGGATGCAAGAAAGGCTCCGTCATGGCCTGGAGGGACGGAGTGGTGACGCGCGCCGTACTCTACGACATCCCGCAACTGCAGGGAGTCGACTCTGTAGAACCAGGCACCCCGATTACCCGCGCTGTCCTCGAAGCGTGGGAGAAGAAATCGGGAGTGAAAGCGGGACCCGGCGACGTCATTTTGCTTTATGTCGGCCGCTGGAAAAGGAGGGCGGAAAAGGGGCCTTCACCCGGCGTGGTCGCCGGCTATCACCCGGATGTAGTTCCCTTCCTCAAGGAGCGCGATGTTGCATTCATTGGCCACGACTTCAATATTGATTGGAGTCCGCGTCCTGGATGGGGCGCCGCCGAGGGAATCCCGGTGAATCCGGTCCACCAGGCGGTGCTGAACTGGCTGGGCGTGAGCATCATAGAAAACCTGGATTTGGAAAAGGCCGTCGAGACGGCGAGGCGCATGAAGCGCTATGAATTCATGATCTCGTTCGCGCCGCTGCCCGTGGAGGGAGGCACAGGATCGCCGATTAATCCGTTGGCGATCTTCTAGGTAAAGAATGTCATTCAGAAACCAGTGCCACTACGATGGCCCGCGCCTGGGGAGGTGGCTGGTTTGTCGTGCTCTCGAGACGTCTGCCGGACAAACATCAGACGGAAAGCTAGTCCTAGTTCCCGGACGTTTTTTTTGCGGAAACCGACGGTACCTTCTTGCCAGCTTGCCAGACGGCAGACAGTTTCTCGGTATTGTGAATATCGACCAATGGGCTGGCGTCCAGCACAAGGAAGTCGGCCCGCCTGTCGGGCTGCAAAGTTCCGAACTGCTTTGCTCCTCCCAGGATCTCTGCATTCGTCCCCGTTGCGGCGACGATGGCCTGCATGGGAGTGAGGCCCGCCTCGACCATCAGTTGCAATTCCCTATGCTCGAAGTAGCCCGGGAAACGAGTGGGGACTCCGGAATCGGTGCCGAAGGCGACTTTCACGCCGGCATCGGAGAGCGTTTTCAGATTTTTCTTGGCCATTTCGAGTCCGGCCCTATATTTGGCAATATCCGGATCTTTCTGAGTTTTTTCAACGACGGCCGGACTGCGGATTATAGTCAGAGCACCGGAATCGAGCCCCGCCAGGAAAAACGGGTCGTTCAGCCATTTTAGATTGTCGGCATAAGCAAACAGCACTTCGTCTCGGACAAGCGTGGGGATCAGGAAAACGCCGCGCGCTTTCATCGTCTGCATGACTTCATTGTCCACGGCCTGGTCACGAATGCTGTGGGCGAATCCGTCAATACCTGCGGCGAGCAACGCTTTCGCGTCGCCCAAATAAAATTCGTGGGCGAAGACACGGATATGCTGCTTGTGTGCTTCGTCGATTATGGCTTGATAGATGGCGGGCTGAATTTTTGTGCCATGACCCAAATTGTCGTCCACCCACATCTTCATATAGTCCGGGTGAAACGCGGCAAGCTCGCGGACGTCCGCGCGGGCTTCCTCCGGACTTTGCGGGCGGTAACGATGGTCCGTGGGATTTGATTTGCCTGTGTACTCGATGAAACCGTGGCCCGCGGTAAACACGCGCGCGCCGCCGATAGTTCCTGCATGCTGACCATCTCGCACACCGTAAATCGCATCCTCGTCCTGGCCGAAAGAGGCAACAGTCCCTACACCGTAAGCGAGATATTTGTTGAGTTGCTTGACGACGTTTTCCTGAGTGTAGTGTCCGGCCGCGGAATCGGCGCCGTTCGATGATAAACCGAGGTGGCCATGGAGGTTGATGAGAGCGGGCATGATTGTCTTGCCGCTAACATCCTGGACAGCCGCGTCTTTTGGGATCGAGACGCTCCCCGCCTTTCCGGCGGCCACGACATGATCGCTTTCGATAACCAGCACAGAGTTCTCGATGGCCGGCCTGCCCGTTCCATCGATCAGAAGAGCGCCTTTGAGCACGATCTGTTGCGCCTTGGCCTGCGCTCCAACGCGGGGGCAGGCTGCCAGCACCGCAAGAACAATCCCCAGGACCACCCAGGTGTACGAACGAATAAGCGCTTTCATTTTGCACCTCCCTATTGATCGCGATACTAGTGCAGGCCGGAGCCCGCGTCAAACTTACTCGTAACGATTGGTCAGACTTCGAGCCAATCACTGAATCTCTTTGGCGCCCTCATATCCCAGGCGCAGCATTCCCTCCTGCTTTCCGTTGACCGTGCCTCGCGTCAGCCATTCCAGTGACGCGCGAAACAACAGCAGATGATTCCTCTCCCACATCGCGTTGTGCGAGGAACAGGCCAGATCGATGAATACCTTCTGGTGCGAGCCGAGGTCTGCGTACAGCTCGCGCACGCGATTGGACGGGACTTGCTTGTCATGCTCGCCGCTTATCATGAGTATCGGGAGCTGCGTCTTGGCCACAATTTCGGCGTTCCAGCCCCAAGTGGTCAGCAGGGGAGCACGCCGCACGCCGGGACCCCACGTGGCTCCGACCGGATCGGACTTGATCATTTCCGACCACACGCTTTCGCTTGCGGCGGGATCGTATTGATCCTGACAACCTACCTGGCGATCCCAGTTTGCGGTGAACTCTTCGTGTGACTGCGTGTTCATCGTCGTTCCTTCAGCAGGGAGTTGCGCGGGAGCAGTTGCCTGCAAAGCCCGGGTGTACCCAGGCGCAAGCAGGACCAGCTTCTGCAACTTTTCCGGGTGCTGCGCCGCGTAACCTCCGGATCGAGGTCCGCCGAGCGACCAAGCGACAAGGCTGACCTGGGTCACGTGCCGCAAGGCGCGAATGTAGTCAACCACCGAGTTGATGTCGTTCCAATCGGACGCGATCGTAGTCATCGGGTGCGGGTAGCTTGGTGCGCATGGCGCCGAGAGGAAACTGGGAACGAAGGTCGTCTGCTGCTCACGTGCAAGGTTGCATGGATCGTTCATGGCGGTTGGCCGGGTCGACCGTCCGTAACCAGTCATATCCATCGCAAACACGTCGAAGCCCGCCTGAGCCAAGTACGCCATCCAACTGTAGTCCTGGTATGGCACGTCGAACGCCACCTCGGCGGGCGTGCCGGCTCCGTGAACGAATAGGACAACCTTGTCCGTTACGGAGGCTGATCGCAAAACAGTGCCTGCCAGGAGCCGCTCCCGTACATAAATCTGAGCGATTTGACCGGTCATGGACGGCACTGCGGACCGTACCGGAACATAATGGTCGACTATCAGGAGATGCTCCCCGTCATCGCCGATGGCGGACAGGTTGAACGAAGGAATGGCACAAGTGAAGATCGATATCAGCAGCACACGCAGTATCACGCTGTAACGCATCGCAGTTCCTCCCCAGGCTTCAGAGGGCCTCGGCTCGAACTTGTGAGGTTGAGCCCAAATACCACAGGGGGCTCGTCAAGTCCAGTGCGGGATTAAGCGAGGGCGACAGAGCAGTCTGCCAACGATCGTGCGGAACGCGCCAGAATGTCCGGCCAATACTTGGGTTGGATGGAAAGTCCAGTGAGGGAATTCAAGAACCAGGCATATCGGTGTATAGTTGCGCTTTCCCGCAGGTCTACGAACGCAAATGTTGGTCAAGAATCTATGGCGTTCACTGCATCGAAAAACAAGGAGTGCTTATGAAAAAGCTTCTTTCGATTCTAAGTCTTGCAGTCGCTAGTTTGGTTCCGATGGGCGTATCACGGGCGCAACTGGCTCCCCCGAATGAAACAGGCGTAACCATGGGCCACGTGCACCTGGTTGTTCAGGACCTGGAGGCCGGGAAGAAGTTCTGGTTGGCGATGGGGGCTACGTCCACGAAGCTGGGTGCAAACGAAGTCATGAAGTTTCCCGGAGTCCTGATCCTTCTGAGGAAGGGCGAGCCGTCCGGGGGTTCTGTGGGATCGGTGGTAAATCACATTGGGTTCTACGTCCCGAACGTCCCGGAATCTGTGACGAAATGGAAGGCCGCCGGACTGAAAACAGAACCTGGTCAAAGGGAGGGACAGGCTTACGTGACCACGCCGGACGATCTGGTGCGGATCGAGATACTCGAGAACAAAATGCTCACGGTTCCGATTGCGTTCGACCACATACACTTCTGGGTGACGGAATCCTCCGTGCAAGAAATGCAGTCTTGGTACGTCAAGATGTTTGGCGCCGCGCCGTTCAAGCGGGGCCAATTCGCAGCAGCGACTTTACCGGGAGTGGCCCTGCTCGTTGCAAAATCAGACACGGCGACCGTGCCGACCAAAGGACGAGGGCTGGACCACATCGGATTCGAAATCAAAGATCTCGAGGCGTTTTGCAAGAAGGCGGAAGCCAGCGGGGTGAAGTTCGACATGCCCTTCACCAAGCGGCCGGAGTTGGGTATTTCGCTGGCGTTCCTGACGGATCCCTGGGGAACTTACATTGAGTTGAATGAAGGTCTGAACCATTTGTAGAAACGGTCGGACTCGGTTTGACTCGGTGCAAGTTGTAACAGGCTGGCCCATCGCCGTTTGACAGCAAGGCGAGTTGAAAACTACACTCTGCATCGGGAATGTAACGTTAGTTTCCGATTTTGCCGTGCCTATTTCGTGCGCGGGCCTCCGCCCTGGCAATGTAGCCTCTCGCGTGGCCGCGACATCCAAATCTTCGGGAGGAATTAACATTTATGATACGCAAAGCTTCGGCTGTCTGGAACGGTTCACTCAAAGAAGGCAAGGGAACGATTTCGACGGATAGCGGTGTTCTCTCCAGGACGCCGTACTCGTTTTCCACGCGCTTTGAAAATGGCGCGGGAACGAATCCCGAAGAGTTGATTGCGGCGGCGCATGCCGGATGCTTCACGATGGCGCTTTCGGCGCAGCTCGGCAATGCAGGCATCACGCCGGAAAGCCTGGAAACCACCGCTGCCGTGACGCTCGAAAAACTGGAGGCGGGTTTTACGATCACAAAAGTTCATCTTGACGTCACAGCGCGAATTCCGGGCGTGGACAAGGCGGCGTTCGAAAAGGCGGCGGCAGATGCAAAAGCGGGCTGCCCCATTTCGCGGCTGCTGAAGGCCGAGATCACGATGACTGCCCGATTATCGGGTGATCGCGCGGTCAGCGCATAAACTGAGTCTGGCTGGGAATGAGACGATATCTCACCGTCTGGGTAATTCGCGGATAGGTTTCAGGTGTATGATTGGGGCAATTCGGGAGGCAGTATGAAAGTCCGAAATTTGCTCCTCGCCCTTCTATTCACTTGTCTTACGCCTTCCTTGATATCCGCGCAGCAGACCGTTGATCCAACGCAAGCTCGCTTAAAAATCACCGCCCACCTGGCAAGCCTAACCCGCCATGACGTGCAATCGCTCTTATCAGGGGCGCGGTCAGGCAATCCGGAAGCTCAGTACTGGCTAGCTTTGGTCTACGAAGAAGGCAGGCTCGTACCCAAGGACATGGCCCAGTTCGAGAGCTGGCTCGTAAAATCAGCCGAGCAGGGATTTGTCCGCAGCGAAGCTAGACTCGGATTGTTTCTCAAGGACAAGGAACGTCCCGCATCAGAGAGATGGCTACTCCGGGCCGCTGAACAAGGAGATGCGGAAGCGCAATTTTGGCTTGGGGTCGCCTACGACGACAACTGGTACGGAACAACGGACCCTCAACTCGCGGCGCGATGGTTCGAAAAGTCCGCGGCTCAAGGCCATCCCGATGCACAAGCAATCCTCGGTGAGATGTACGAAGAGGGCCGTGGCGTAGAACAAAATTACGGGATGGCCGCTGAATGGTTTCGCAAAGCAGCCGAGCATGTCCCGGACTTGGGAGGAGCAGGTCAAGGTCGAAACGAGTTGGGGATGCTCTACATAGATGGCCTGGGAGTTCCGAAAGATTACGTCCAGGCATATATGTGGTTTACGCTTGCCCACAATGAGGGAAACTGTGATTACGTCCAGACGAAGATGACTACAGCACAAGTGTCTGACGCACAACGGATGGCCGAAGAGTGGAAGAAACTGCACCCAGAGCCCTAAATTCCCATGTTTCTTGGCTGGAGGGCATCGGTCCAACCAAAATCGCACTCGGCAGACCACTACGTTTCCATTCTAACCAAATTATTGAAACCTCTCCGGGATCGCATTTCGTGGTTGACGCGGCGCATGGATGTGATATTGCTTTGCCCTGACTTTTGAGCACTACCACAGGTCATGTCGTCAAATCCCCGTCTCCTGCGAAAGGACAATTGCGATGTTTGAACAGGTTCTCGACCCGGCGGGAAACCTTTGGCTCACCGTCCTGATTGCATTGGTTCCTCTGATTGCCTTGCTCTTCATGCTCGCGGTCCTTCGGATGACAGCCTGGCTGGCGACCATCCTCGTGGGAGTGGTCACGATCCCGCTGGGAGTCTTCGTATGGCACGCGCCTCTCGGCAATTCATTGAAATCTTACCTATATGGGGGGCTGACCGGGTTTTGGGTGATCAATTGGATTACGTTTTGGGGCATTACTATTTTTAATACGCTGGTCCTCACCGGAAATTTTGACCGATTCAAGAAATGGATGATCCATCACGCCACCGCGGATATCCGAATACAAACGATTATGATGGCCTGGGCCTTCGGGGCCTTGCTCGAAGGCCTGGTCGGGTTCGGCGTGCCGTGGGCCGTAGTTGTGCCGATACTGGTAAGCCTGGGGATCGCCGACCTGGACGCCATACGCGTTGCCGCACTGGCGAACAATGCACCGGTTTCGTACGGCGCGCTGGGAGCCCCTATTCTGGGCCTGGCAGCGGTGACAGGGCTTCCCATGCTTGCGTTATCTGGTTCGATAGGTGACATTGTTGCTATACTCGCCTTGCTGCCACCGTGGGTGCTGATCTACCTGGTGAGCGGATCGCAAGGAGTTTTGGAAGCCTGGCCTTTGGCTATCGTGGGCTCGCTTTCGTACATCATGGGCCAATGGCCAGTCGCGCATTTCCTGGGACCCTATCTGCCCGACCTCAGCGGGGCGCTGGTTTCCTTCTGGGTGCTCTTCTTATTCGTGAAGGTGTGGCGTCCGAAGACGATTCGGGGATTCGGCGGTGGAGCGCTCGCATCGGCTCCGGTCACAGCCTCGAACCAAGATGAATTGAATTCGCCGATCGAGGCGCTTTCCGCTTGGATGCCTTACCTCGTACTCATCATTGTCGTGGTTGCGTGGACGGGTCCGTGGTCCCATTTGCCGACGATCAACTGGCTTAGATTGTCCGTCGCAGCCCAATCCTCGGTGACGCACAGTCCCATCTCTTCGACTTTTAACTTTGCTCCGTTTGGCGGCGGCACTTCAACGCTCGTTGCCTGGCTGGTGATCCTGGCCATCCTGCGGCCAAGCTTGGACACAGTGAAGAAGGTTTTTTCCCGAACGTTTCATCAGATGTGGGGCGCGCTGCTGGTTGCATTTTTTATTTTCGCGCTGGCATACGTCTTCGTTTACACGGGAATGGCGAACTCGCTGGCGTTTGGATTGTCGAAAATCGGCGTCTTCTTCGTCGTCCTGGCGCCGATACTTGGGTGGATCGGCGTGGCCCTCTCCGGCAGCAATACAGCCACGAACGCGATGTTCGGGCCGGTTCAGGCGATGACAGGAAGGCTGCTGCATCTGCCTGTGCTGATGTTGCCGTCGATCAACTCGGTGGGCGCCGAGGTGGGAAAACCCATCGCGCCACAGACCGCCAGCGTCGGCGTCTCAACCAGCAAGCTCGTGCGCAGCGAGGGGCAGGTCATTCGGCACAATATGGGATGGACGCTCATCATGCTGGCTTATCTGATCCTGATTGGCCTGCTCTTTTATTACGTTTTGCCGAATCGAATGATTCTCTAGCCTGCGCGACAAATTTATTTGGCCGGAGCCGGAGTAAACAGAGACTCGTGGTAAACGGTGATCATCCACTGGCCATTTTGTTTGCTCATCACCCAGCTGAGAAGACCTTTTCGAGGCGGGGCATCCGCGCCGTCGGGTGTTTTCGCTCCGGTCATTTGCCAATCGATATCCACTTGCGCGATGGCGGGAGTCAGAAAGCGAATGCTTCTAACCGTGTCCGTCCTGTGAGCGTTCTTCAGGAACGTGCTGAAGATGGAATTGTAGTGCTCTTCCAGTTCCTTCGCGCCATGGCTGGGAATCCCCTGCGTGCTGGAGAAGTCGCCGTCTTCGACGTAACACATGGTCACGGCGTGTGGGTCGTGGCGATTCCACGCCTCGGAGAAGGCAGCGACGGATTGCTTGATGGCCGCCGAATCGCCGTCAGCCATGTGGGATTGCATTTGCGCCCACGCCGCAACCGCGGAAACCGTTAAAAGGAAAAAACCCGCCAACGTCACTCTCACACGTGTCGAAACCATTGTTTCCTCCTGTGACAGACTGAAATCCCGTAGTGCGGCGCGATGATACAACTTGTTTTCGCGGGCTCCAAGCCGCCGGCGCGCCGCTCGCGTTCTACGTAACCCGGTCCCTTATGAAAACCCAGTCCAGCGCCTCTTCGATTTTGCGGAAGACTCGTATTCCTTTTTCACCGGCTAACTCGCGGTGAATCTCAAACATTCTGGCGAGCCCGAATTGGAGGTCATCCTTCACAACCATGGCGCGGCGCGATTCGGGAGAAAAAATATTTTTCTTCGCCGCGAGCCGCACATCTTCCGGCGTGAGTTCGATTTTGGTGATGTGGGTGAAATCCGACAACTGGGAAAAGCTTGGATCAAAATCGGGGTCTTGCGAGAGCCGGTCCTGATGTCCCAGTACATCTTCCCTGGTGAGCACGCCGGATCCTGTGCTCAGCACTAACTTGCGTTCTTTGTCGATCTTGTAGAAGGCAGGCATGGAGAACCACCTTCCCTGCTGAACAAAAGCGGCCCTGCGGACTCAGCTAGCGCGCCAAGGAAGTTCGTTGGTGTGTTAAGTCGAATCATACTCTCTAGATTCGCAGTTTACAACGTAGCTGTTCTTCATATCACTTCTTATCTCCGCATGCACTGAAATCACGCTACCGGCGCGAACGGCGCAAAAGTGTTGCCGGACAGCATTGATTAAGGTACAAGTAAACTCCGCGAAGAGTTTCTTCCGGAGAAATAACGATGAAAAAGTCAATCTGCCTTTTTGCCGTTGGACTGACACTACTGTTGGCCGAGTCCGCGAATACCCAGCAGAGTGCGCCTGCTACCGGCCTGGGCCTCACGCGCTTGGTCATCGCAAAGCGGCAAGTTGTCTTCGGAGGAGCGTCCTTCGGCACTGCGGGACAATATGAACTCTTGACCGGAACGGCGTACGGCGAGCTTGACCCGCACGCAGCGGGAAATGCAGTGATCGTCAATGTGAACAATGCCCCGCAGAACGCCAAGGGCCACGTCGAATACAGCGTCGACATCACGATTCTCAAACCGGTGGACACGGCGAAGGGAAACGGCAGGCTGCTGTATGACGTCGTCAATCGCGGTCGGAACACTGCGCTCAACCATCTCGACGATAGTGGCGACACCTTCACGGCGAGTGACACCGGCAACGGATTTCTAATGAAGCGCGGCTACACCGTCGTGTGGAGCGGCTGGCAGGCCGACATTGCCAGCAATTCACCGCTTCTAAAGGCCACCTTACCGGTCGCGATTCGCGATGGAAAACCCATCGTCGGGACGAGCCGCGAAGAATTTACCGACGTGCCCGCTGGACCCGTATTTACACAATCGTTGACTTATCCGGCTGCTTCGCTTGATCCGTCCGGCGCCACACTCACGGTGCGTGAACGGGAAGCCGATCCGCGCAAGCCGCTTCCCGCATCCAGCTGGCGTTTCGTGGATACGCGGCACGTGGAAATTACGGCCGCGCCCGGGTTTGATCGCGGCGCGCTATATGAATTGATTTACCCCGCGACGAACGAAACCATTACGGATATTGGCCTCGCCGCCGCGAGGGATTTTGTGTCGTTCCTGCGCTACGCGGATCAGGACTCCACCGGCCAGGCGAATCCAGCGCGGCAGCCGGGAACGACGTTCAAAGCCGCGCTGGCTTTCGGCGTTTCACAGACAGGCCGCGCCTTAAAAGATTTCATTTACCAGGGGTTTAACGCCGATATTTCCGGGCGCATTGTCTTTGATGGCGCCTTGCCGCTGCTTTCAGGATCGCGCAGGACGTTCACGAATTTTGAGTTTGCTCAGCCAGGCCGCTTCTCTCGCCAGCACGAGGATCATCTCTATGGCGGCGACCAGTTTCCATTCTCCTATGCCACAACGAAAGATCCGGTCAGTGGAAAGACGGATGGACTTCTGCTCGAATGTACGAAGTCCCACACCTGCCCGAAGATTTTTCAACTCGATAGCGATACGGAATTCTGGCAAGGACGCTTTTCCCTCGTTGTCACGGACACCAGCGGCCGCCCGCTCGCACTCCCGGACAACGTCCGCGTTTACATGATGTCAGGACATCCGCACAATCCCGCGCCCGACTGGCACACGCACGGCGTATGCCAGGAGTTGCAGAATCCGCTCAACTATTCGACCTACGCGCGGGCGTTCTTTGTGGCGCTCGATCGTTGGGTTACCGAAGGCGTTGCGCCACCGGCCAGCGCGTTCCCAAACTTGAAAAACCACACGCTGATCGCGCTCGAAAAGACGCAAGCGATGTGGCCCGCCATCCCGGGCGTGTCCTTCAGCCCTCAAGTTAACCAAGTGCGCTTGGTCGATCCCAAGAGTATTCCGCCCGAAGCGTCGGGACCTGCCTATCCCTTGCTATACCCGCCGCTGAACGCAGATGGCAATCCAATCGGAGGCATCGAAGTCCCCGACGTCGCCGTCCCGATAGCCACCTTCTCCGGCCGGAATACGCGCGCCGAAGGATTTTCGCCTGGCGAATTGTGCGGCCTCTCCGGTTCATACATCCGCTTCGCCGCCACAAAACAAGAACGCCAATCCAGCGGCGACCCACGACCGTCGCTCGAAGAGCGCTACAAGAGCGCGCAAGATTACGCCGACAGACGAAAGCGCGCCGTGGATGCACTCGTGCAGCAGCGCTACGTTTTGCCCGAAGATGCGGCTGCGCTCGCAGCCAGCACACCGCTGCCCGGCACGACGCAGGGTAAACTCTGAAAAATCCAGGCGGACAACATGATGCTCGTGATTGGTAATAAAATTTGAACTGAATGACGGAGGTGGTGTGCGACGACACCAGAGTTGGGCACTCACGATCCTAGTTGCCTTAGCCAGTGGAGTAGTTGTGTCCGGAAGAGGGCGCACGAACGTGGCGTCTGAGGCCCAGGCCGCGCCGCAGAATTCTCAAGGCACATCGCCCACGGAAACGAATGTGGACGGACTCCAGCGCTCGTACCGACTTGACAGTTACCTGGTGCTAGGGAACGAAGGCGCGGCGCGCGGAGAGAATATCTATAAATATAAATGCTGGGTATGTCATCACCAGTATCAGAAAGACGGGCCCGACCTGAAGGATTTGTACAAACGCTCAAACCTCATGTCCGGCGCGGCTGTTGACGACGAGGCCGTATCGGCGCAAATCAAAAATGGCGGCCCGGCAATGCCGTCGTTTCGCACGACTCTGTCCAACCGAGACGTTGCCGATCTAGTGAGCTACTTGCGGAGCGGGACATGCTGCCGGGAGGAGCAACATCCGGCAGCGAATCCCTGGTATCGCGCGGCGGCGCAGCAATGGCCGGTCCAAAGCGGCTTCTCGGGCGGCGCGCGCGGAGTGGTGCGGACCGCGAAGGGAGAATTGGTCGAAGGCGTGGGAGTGCAATTGATTGCGCCGAACAACGTAAGAACCACGGTCTATACGAACGATAGAGGCGCCTTTGAATTTCCAGTGATGCAGCCGGGGACGTACATATTGCGGATCCCGACGCCGCGGGAATTCAAGCCATACCGGCGAGACTCCGTGCGAATTGATGGCTCCACAAAAATGGACGAAATCGTGGTGGAGTCCGCGTCTGGGTCTGTCAGCGAAACATTGCCGGCCACCCGCGAAATCGAATCCCAGTTGAGCGGGGCGGAGTTGTTGTGGAACCTGCCGGGTACGGCGAAAGAAAAAGATGCGTTTCGCAAGGGATGCGGCTCCGTGGGATGCCATTCTTATCAGCAAATCTTGAAAAATCGGTACGACGAAAGGAGCTGGCGCGTAATCGTGCAGCGGATGCTCCACCACGGCGGCGGGCCGATCATCAATCCGGAAAAAGGCGGGGCTGCCCTCACAACGGAAGATACAAGTATCGTGAAATGGCTTGCTAAAGTTCGAGGACCTGAATCCGCGGATGACCCTCTGCTTGTTTTCCCCCGCCCGCGAGGAGCAGCCACCCGCGCGATCGTGACGGAATTCGAAGTGCCGCGCCTTTTTATCACCGGGCATGATGTCGCGGGCGACGGCAGGGGCAATATCTGGTACACCAGCCACATGACCAACCACATCGGGAAGTTGGATTCTCACACGGGCGTTGTGACGGAGTATGAGGTTCCCTTAACCCCTGGCTCCCTGCCAGGAACGCACCGAGTGCAAATAGACAAGAAAGGAATCGTGTGGCTCTCGGAGAATTGGTCACACAATCTGACGAGCTTGGACCCGGAAACGGGAAAGTTTACGCAGGTGCATCTCGATCGGACGGACGTGCTCCCCAATTCTCCCGGCCTGGGAAATATGGAACTGTCGCCCGATGGGTTTGTGTGGTCGAACTTGAATGGCAGTCCAGGCGGAGTAAAGAAGCTCGACCCGAAAACGGGTAAGGTTCTCCAACAATTCCCTTTTGATGGCGCGAGCTATGACAGCCTCATCTCCGCGGATGGAAATTTCTGGGCAGGAGGTTCGCCGGGCGGACCGAACGGGAATTACGCGGAGATCCTGGACATCCGAACGGGGTCGATGCTGCAACTGACGACAGGCGCCCATCAATCCGCGCCGAAGAGAGGCGGATTTGATCTGAATGACAATGCTTGGTTCGGTGGCACGAACGGCACTCTCGTCGAACTCGACGCGAAGGCGCGCCAAATGCGCGAATACTGGCCTCCCACTCCCTACAATCCCTATTCCGATTTCTACGATGCGATGCCGGATAAACACGGGGAAGTTTGGGCCGGAGAAATGCACGGACGCGATATTGTCCGGTTTGATCCCCGCACGGAACGATGGCGCGTTTACGAAATGCCCGAACCGTTTGCCCACGATCGGCGGACTTGGATCGATAATTCGACGGATCCAGTTTCCGTGTGGTATATCGACAGCAGCGGCGGATATATCGTGCGCCTCCAGCCTCTGGAGTGAACCGCCGGACGGGAATTCAGGTCGTGCACTGCGCGACGGAGAATTTGAATTCGAGGACAGCGACGGCGGAAAGCACACCGGCCAGCAGAAGCTGGTCAACAAGGCCGTGGTACGGCGCGGTCAAGTGTTCATAAATGCGGTTTGAAGAACGGCCCAATTCCCTGCCAGACTCCTTCCCATCATGTTTGTTTCCCCGCTCTCTTTCAACTTCCTGAAATCGAGTGCACTCCGCGCCTTGCCGCGCGAAACTGCAGCGCGCCTTGACATGATGAACTTCTTAGCGATAATGTTCCGCCAGTTACCCGCACCAAGCAGTACTCGGACCAGGCCCATACAAAATACCGTTCTCTGAGTAAAAGTTTGCGTCCCACGTGAGATACGGCGACCCCGGTGTCTTACCAAATGGATGGCGATTGCCAAGGACAGGTGCGACATTCTGTGTCAATTCGGCCCTATCGCACTTTGTCGCTTGCGGGGTCTCTAGTTGCCTCGTTGTGTGTCGCAAGCAATTTCGGGAACCACGAACGAATTTCCAGGAGAGACTACGATGAAAAATATGAAGGGAAGGAGCGTTACAATGCGAAAAAACCATCGGTTGAGGGCCTCAGTTTTTGCGATCTTGCTGATATTCTTCCTGCTTCCAGCGGCTGCACAGGCGACGGACGTAACTGTGGTCTGTCCCGGCCAGAGCATCAATGCCGCGCTGTCTGTGATTGGAACGGGCCCCGGGACCATCACTGTGACCGGCATCTGTACTGAGAACGTTTCAATCAACGACGCCCGGTCTATAACGATCGTTGCGCCTTCGCCCGGCGGAGCTTCTGTTGCGGGCGGGGCTACAATCGTGGGGCCGCTGGACTCCGACGCCTTCGATATTTTCCGGTCCCAGGGCATCTTTCTCCGCAACCTGGAAATTCGCGGCACCTTTAGCACTACAGGGAACGGCGGCGGATCCGGGGTGTCCATTTTCGACGCCTCCGAGGCGCACATCATCGGTTGCAACATTCACGACAACCAAATTGTCGGAGTTGAGGCGTTCACAAATTCAGTCGTCAATCTCCGCGACACGATAATTCAGAGCAACACGCCCAACGACGGCCTGGACTTGTTCGATAATTCGACCGCTGATGTGGGAACAACGACAATCCAGAACAACGGTGATCCGGTGGCGGGCACCGTTGGCGTCTTCGTCTCTCGCAACTCGGTCGTCGTCTTCGGTGGCCAGACGAATTTAGTTCAAAACAATGCCAACATCGGAATCCAGGCCCGAAACCTGAGCAATGTGGTTTTGGCGGGAGGAGGCACAACCATCCAAGGGCACCTAACTAACGGGATCCTCATCGAGGAAGGGAGCCATTTGCAGGTCAATAGCACTGGGACATTAATCCAGGGAAACGGCGCTGCATGTCCACTTGATCCTACCTGTGGCGGCATCTTGGTCGCGGCAGACTCAACAGCGGACCTGTCCGGCGTCGGGACCATCACCGGGAATCAAGGATCCGGCATCTCGGTGCAGCAGAGCGCCAACGTCCGTCTGAGCGGCGCTACGGTCTCGAACAACACGGGAGACGGTGTCCATATCCAGTGGCTGTCCATCGGGAACTTCCTTTCCGGCAACACCATAACTGGAAATGGGGGCGCCTCGGTCTTTTGTAGCGGGAGGTCGTTGGCCCTCGGCGACCTGAGCGCTTTCTCCAACGTCAAATGCGAGGAGACTGAGCAGTCGAACGGGCACGGGCATGGGGAGGAGGACAAGGCGAGACACCGGTAGAGTCACGTTTACTGCTTGTCCTTCCAGAAGCCCGCCGCTACAGCAGCCGTACCGGCGGGCTTCGACCTTACCAGGCACATTCGTCATTCCCCTGTTCTGGATAATTTTCCAATGCGATGAATAACGGGCTGCCCCAACCGCGCCCCTTAGCCTCTGTGAGCCTCGTGGCTTGGCGCCCTGGCGTCCGTTCCAGAATCTTGAATCCAGTGCATGCCCCGGAGACCAGGTTCAATCATACGAAAACCCGGCGAAGAAAATTTCTGAAGGGCTCCCCTCTTTGTAGACGATGACATATACGCCTTCGCCGCGTCCAATATCATCGAGGAAATCCATATTGTCTTCGATCATCTTTCTCGTGGGCCGCTGAGTGCCATATAGCTCTTCCAGCCGCTCGAGGGGTAAGGAAACAACAACGCCGTAATCTGGCGATTCGCCAATCCGCTCCATATCCAGAATTGAACGGGTGCCGTCGGCGTCGGAGGCTTCCAAAGCTGCTTCGATCGAGGCGTGTTGCGCCCCTGGGGATGCAGCACTGAGGTCCATGGGAAACCTGACGGCGGGATTATATCGGCCCGCTTCGAACTCGCGTCGTCGCAACGCCAGCATGGCTGCGAGGATATCGAGCTGATACGGAACGAAGTAGGTCCAGGCATGTCCACCCATTTGCTATTTTCCTCCGGTGGTGGGGGGTTCCTCGCAATGACGCACTTTCCTAGCGCATCACCTCATCCCACATCACGCGCGCCGGCACCCGTTCCGTTTCTTTCAACTTGAACATTTGCCGCGGGTTCAGACGCATAAGTCTGGCGACGAACGCATCCGGCATTTCGCGCATGCGAATGTTGAACGTGTTGACCGCATCGTTGTAGAACTCGCGCCGGTCCGCGATCTGTTCTTCGAGTTCGGTGATGCGCTTCTGGAGCTGCAAAAATGTGTCGTTGGCCTTCAATTGGGGATAATTTTCCGCGGTTGCAAATAGCTGCCGCGCTGAAGAAGCGAGAGGCCCGCTGGCGTCCGCTTTCTGGTTTACGGTTACGGCTTTTGCGTAAGCGGACCGCGCCTGGGCAATCGCCTGCAGAGCACTCTTCTCGTACTGCATATAGCCCTTGCATACTTCAACGACCTTGGAGATCTCGTCATAGCGCTGCTTCAGAAGTACGTCGATGTTGGCCCAAGCCTTGTCGATATCGGCTTGCAGCGCGATCAGACCGTTGTAGAGCATGGCCAGGTAAATCACTACCCCGGCCAGAACAAACACGAGAGCAGTTGGAAAAATCATGCTCGAAATCTCACTTTCGCTGTGCGCCTACGACCAATCCCAAGAAACAATCAGAAGGTAGATAAACAAAAGTGCCAGAATCGGCCCTCCCCAAATGCAGGCAATGGCGTTCCATTCCATGGAGGAGACCACCTCCCTCTGACTATCTGACGAAATCGCAAAAAGCTGGTTGCGGTCTCCTTTTGTAATGGCCGCGCGAGGGTGCAGATCGAATTCCTCGGCGTCCGCTTCAAGCGCATTCCGATCGCCTGGCGAGTGAGCGGCTCGGTTTGCAGGCCCGTTTTGCGAAACCGTTCCACCGGGTTCGAGCGAAGCCATTTGCGCCGGCATCGTGACAACGCTGCGAGAAACGTTGACCAGTCCTGCCACCGTGAATGCATGTTTTGTCGTCACGGTTGTCACAACTGACGAGGATGATGGCCCTCCAGATCGCAGAGGAATCTGGGCGGGATTTGCGGGCGTGTTCGATGAAATGGGAGTGATGCCCGTGTGCCGTGCAGGTGGCCAAGGGTTTTTCTCCGGATTCTCGCCAAGCGTGCCGAAAACGAATAAGGGGAAGCCGGGCAGTATGCAGTGCTGTTCCAGCCGAATCATGCCAGTGGGGGCGATGCCGTGACGCAGCAGGAATTTGCGAACGCTTTCCGGAACCACGTCGCGGTTCGCAAAAATGCTGCCTCCGTATTCCTCCCTAAAATTTCTATGAACATCGAGCCGGGCGCCTTGTGGATAGACGAGCATACGCCCGGTACCATCGTCCAGGAAGAATGGAACGCCCACGGTTTCGTCGGCGACTTGCTGCCACTCTCCCTTGTTGCCGGAATCCGACTGCTGCCAAGCGCGTGCCCGATAGTAGTAGCAGGGCTCGCCTGTGATCCCCGCGCGGATGGTCTGCGGCCCCGTGGCCATTCCGCTGACTTCCACCAAGCCCATCGAGGCGCTGCGAATTTTGGCGAAAGGCGTGTTCTGAATGAGGCGCTTGTGTTGCAGCATGAGAAAACCGCGACGGAAGAGGTAGATGCCGGAATACACGCCCAGAAGAGCCGCTATTCCGGTCAAGCCAAGGTGATTGAATGGCTCGAACAGGAACACCAATGTTGCGGTATCCAATTTCATTGTTCATCCGTACCACTGACGATTAATGCTGGAACTAGTTTACGCTTGCCGGAGGTTTCAGATTGTCGGTGGATTCCTAGGATTTCGCCAATTGCTCACTGTTTATCATTAGGCGCAAGCGCCGAGTCTCAGCGAATGACGTGCGAGAGCTTGGCGGAACGGTCGAGCCCGGGGCGGCGTTTGTTGCTGTAGCCCGCGTCTTCAGACGCGGGGATTTTGCTTCCAATTGGCATGCAAACTCTTGTCCCGGTCAGACCGGGACGAGCTACAATCTCGGTGCCACCGGGAGCGCGAAGTCCAGGGCATCATGCAGGGTCTCAAGAAAGCCAACAAGCGTCTTAAGCTTGCCTTCAGGTCCACGTAAGTACCTTGCGCGCTGATAGGAACCGAGCCCAGCGGGATACTGTTGTTAATGGGTGAGGGGCTCTTGTCGGAGCTCGCCGAAATATAGGCTGCCTACTTAGGACTTCTGAAGAACAAAAGGAGACACTAATGTCACTGCGTCGAATCTCGGGTTTACTGTGTGGGGCCACTGTTCTCGGAATTTGCGTCTTGTTGCTTTCCCCTGGAGTTTTTCGCGCCGCGCCGCAGAATTCGGGCTTTCGAGTGCTCCGAAGCATAACGCTCGGCGGAGAAGGCAATTGGGACTACGTGACGGTAGATTCTGATGCCAAGCGCATCTACGTTCCTCGCGGCACGCACGTCATGGTGGTCGACGAGGATTCGGGCAAGCTCGTCGGCGACATCCAAGGCATGAATGAACTGCATGGCGTCGCGGTTGCGTCGGAATTCAATCGCGGATTCGTGACCGGCAATAAATCGGAGCAGGAAGGCACGGTCTACATGTTCGATTTGAAGACGCTGAAACTCACGAATTCGATCAAGTCGGGCAGTATAGATACGGATTCGCTCTTCTACGATCCGGCGACGAAGCACGTCTTCGTCAACAACGGCGACGGAATGGACTTGACCGTCGTAGATGCGGCGACAGAGAAAGTCGTCGGCAGCATGAAATTCGGCGCCAGCCCCGAGGCAGCGGTGGCCGATGGCAAGGGAAGCATCTTCAACGATCTCGAAGATAAGGGCCAAGTGATGGAATATGACGCCAAGACGTTAACCGTAAAGAACAAGTATTCGACCGCGCCGTGCACGACTCCCGTCGGCCTGGCGATGGACAAGACCACTCGCCGGTTGTACGTCACCTGCCGGGGAAAAGGACCCTCCGGGCCCGGTGTGCTTGTGGTCATGAACGCCGACAATGGCAAGGTCGTAGCCTCAGCCCCAATCGCTATCGGGGTTGACGGAGCCGCTTATGATCCGGGCACGGGTAACATTTTTGCCCCATGCCGCGACAGCGGAGACGGCAAGACCGGCGTAACCAAGATTTTCCACGCGGATTCACCTGATAAGATCACCTGGGTCGCGGACGTCAAGACGATTTACGGCGCGCGCACGATTTCGCTCGATCCGAAGACCCACCACATCTTCTTGATTGGCACCGAAAAGAATGATCCGGTCGCGCCATCCGCGAAGACTCCGAATCCCAGGCCGAAGCCGGATCCCAAGACGTTCCAGATTGTAGAGATCGGAAGCTAGGCAAGAGCCGACCGGCCCGTTGGCCTCTTCGACGCGTGAGGTTCGGACACTTGAATACAGAGGGAAGAACCGCACCCCTCACGAGAAACGTGAAGAGTGCGGCGCCCTCAATATCTAAATCAACGGCCGCGCCGCCCGTCGTCGGGCAGTCGCTTCCAAATGGTGGTTGCGCATTGCCAGCCTATTGTGAGGAAGCTTGCTGTTTCGGTGGAGCAACCGGGACCAACCTTTCGTTCACCAGAACTGAACGGTCTAGGCCGCGCAGTAATTCGCGCATGAGCGAGTAGCACTTCGGCTCGTCGAAGTAGGCCCCGTGAACGCTGATGCCGTTCGTGCCGGGCGAGATCAAAGCAGAACAGTCGATGTCCCAAACGTTATCCGGGACCGCGCAGGTGGGGTCCAGCCCGCTCCTGCCCAGGCGTCGCTTTCCAAAATGCTTCAAGCCGGCGGACGCGCCAAGGACCGAATCTCTTCCAGTGTACAAGGCGGTCACCCGGTACGTGAGATTGGCGATCCCTTCGCCGTCTCCATGCTCCACCGTTTCTCCGCTCTGGAATATATCGTTGTCCACGTCGGCGGCAACCATTATGAATTGACTCATAAGGCTCATCAAGAGGGGCCGGTTCTTCCGCGTCCATGCCACGTTCATCGCGTTTTCCACAACGTAGTTGCCCATGCTGTGAGCGATCACCGACGTTTTCGCCTTGCACGCCTTCGTCGGATCATTGACCGCTTTCATCTGCATCATGGCCATCCAGTCGTAGAACTCACCGAGGACATCCGCGAAATTCTCCGCCGACTGCCGCGCCTCGGCACGGTCCGGGAGGTATTCCGCGACGTTTCCCTTTGAAGGCCATGTGAACAATATGCATTCACCAAGTGAACTCGGCCCGCTGAACAGGTTCTGCACAATTTTCCCATAGCGTTCAGCGGCGGAGGACCAGCTATTGTCGAAGCCATGGACAAAGATGTTGACGTGCTTTTGGTCTTCCGGCGACGTTGCCGCGAGATCCGGGAATGCGTTGGCATCCTCGACCAGTGCTTTTCGGAAATCGTCAATAGTCAGGCTTGTCCAGGCAGAAAAGGTCTGAAGATTCCCGGAAGGATTCTGCCAATACGTCAAGTCCGCGATTTCATCTCCCAAGCCATTGCCTTCCAGTTCCCGGTTCGTAATCATCCAATACATTCCGACCTCCGCCTGAAAGGCATAATTTTCTCGGCACTTCTTAACATAGGAAACTGTATCAAGTCAACGCCGGTTCACATGACTCGATTGAGGAAGGATATCCATGTCAAACGCGGCGCCATCCACCTTCCGGGCAAAGGAGAAGCTTAAGACGATGATTCCGGGAAACTGGAGTTTGCATCTTGCCGCCGCGGGCCTTCGTCTGTTATTGGTCTCTCTGTCATCAAGCCTTAACAATGCAAGATTATCCCCTGCCCTGCATTTGCGGCAGTCAACTTGCTGCGTAGGCGGTTTCATGCGATACATACAGAACCTGCCGGGCTGGCACTGACCGCCACTTCACGTTGTCCCTAAAAGGAGGAATCGGTATGAAACGGAAAACACGATTGATTTATGCAGCAGCTTTGACTGCCGGAGTAGCTCTCACCCTCAGCGTGGTGAGCAAAACGACTGCCCAGCCGCAAGGCGAAAACGACGGCGAAGGACCAAGCCGCGTCGAGCGCGGTTTAGCCATCGCTCCTGTGAAGCTCAATCTCGAAGGTAAGAATCGTGAATTAGTCGGCCTGGGCAGCTACATTGTCAATGCCCAGGCAAGTTGCAACGATTGTCACAGCGCCGGCCCCGCGACGCAATACCTCTCGAACCCATACTTGCGGAGTCCAATTTTTGTCCCGCCCAAGAAAACTAATCCTGCAACCTATCTGGGTGGCGGCAGGGACTTCGGTCCGCAGAAACCGTTAGGAGGCTATCCGAACATCGTCTCGCGCAACCTGACACCGGACAAAACCGGGCTCCCCGCAGGTGGCCGGTCATATTCGAGTTTTTGAAGATCTTCAGGACCGGCGTGGATCTGGATCACTTCCATCCCAACTGCACACCGGGCGCACTGCCGGGGTGCATGCCGCCTCCCTTCAATGGCGATCTGCTGCAAATCATGCCTTGGCCCAACTATCAAGGCATGACTGACCACGACATCCGCGCGATCTACGAGTATTTGAGCGCGGTCACCTGCATTACCGGGCCGGCTGATCCGAACAACATCTTGCATAATGATTGCCCGTAACAACTGTCGCGCACGAACGAATATTAAGAAGTCGCCTGGTCCGGAAGTCTCTTCAGCACGGACGGAATGAACGTCGATCAGGAAGCGCATTTCTGCGTCGGCGATTTTGGCGACGGCCGCGCGCAGAAATTCTCTCCGCGACCCGGTGCGAACTCGCACTTCTCTCCGCGTATGCTGTTTGTGCGGTGTGGATATAGCGGGCGTTGGTCGAGTGTTGTTTTTACGTTTACAGGGAACGGAAAAACCCGCACCCTTCACAAAAGACGTGAAGAGTGCGGCACCCGCAAATTCAACGGCAAAAGCTGCGCCACCCGCCGGACTCACTGGCGCTTGGGAAAGTTCAACCCGGATGGCGTTCTTTGATAAAGCTCGCGTTGATAATTTTGTTCGTTAAACATCCGGTCCGAAATCACGATCCAGCGAAAAGCAGGATGGCCCTCTTCGACGGCAGGAGCTGCGAAGCTCTTCCTCAATTGACGCCCATCGTCGTAGCTGAGATACAAGGTAAAATTCTGAATCCTGTAGGCCCCACGCCCGATGCCCCGATTACCCATGAGAGTTTGCGTAAAGTCCAGGGCTCCATAATCTACAAACTTCCCGTCGGGCAAAAATTGCACAGAATTTCTGCCGTATAGATACGTTCAGGCAAATCGCGCTCCATTGCAGCGACAAATTGGAATGTAGTGATCCGCCCGCGGGTCAGCTCCGCTGTCGTCACGTGTGACCGACCAGTGATCGGGCACAGGCCGCTGCCACTCGATCTCGACCCGGTTGCCGTTCACTCTATACTGGCCAACGGACGACCAAGCGGGCGGATTTCGAACGCCCCCTCCGTCCAGACCCTCCTGGGGAAAATTCTGCGACACGACCCCGTTCGGGCTAAATATCATGAAGTTGTAATCGACGCTTGGAGCGACATGATAAGTCGCGGTCTGATACCTAAGCCCAACATACACTCCGTCCAGCATACCGGGCGGAACCTGGCGTTGAGGTGCATTTTTATTCGCAGACATTTCCCCGCTCCCACCTTCACTAGCCCCAGAGGAAGCCTGGGATGGGGTCGCCGCTCGCTGATGTCGTTGCGCTCTAGCCATCGAAGGACCTTCCGGTTCGCCCAGCGCTGCCAAACATTTCTTGGCCAACGTGGCCAACGGGCCGCCGGGTGCCAGTTCCAGATACTTGTTGAGGGCTTGGACCGGACCGTCGGGGCAGTTGAGCTTGCCATCTGGCAGAGGGAGGCCGCTCATCAGAAGGTTGATTTTCGGGCACATGTCTTGAGCAAGGTTGAAGTAAGCTTCTGCATCGCCCGGATTAACAGCGATCCTCCTCATGGCACGGTAGAACAGTGCCTTCTGGCACGGCGGCACTTCACACTTGTATGGCTCTGTTGAACGCTGGGTAGAGCTTGTCAATGAACCAGAAGTACTCGACGGCGGTGCGCTTTGAGCTTGTACAGTTTCAATGAGATGGCCGCTGGAACCATCAGCGCCAGGCGTGCCTACCGCCGCCATCAACTTTTCCCCTCGGTTGTTAATCGCAGTCAACGTGTCCACATCTCGGTTCGCTTGGGCCCGAAACACATTGGGAAAGAATAGGCTAGCAACCAGAACGAACACGAGACGCTTTGTGGTCCGCTGCATGGATTTCGCTCCTAATTTTGGTTGGGGCATCCCAAATGCTCCGGATTTCATTCGACCCTCTATTTGAAGGTAACCTTCATGGCCGTAGCCAAGATCCGAACTGGTATTCGTCTCCCACTCCCAATGAGACCGCGCCGTCAGCAACCCGAACCCCGTTCGAAATAAAAGCAACCAGGGCGAACGATTTTGAACTTGAGTGTGACATCGCGATCGGTTCGGAAAAAAATCTGACCTTCTGGCTTATTGATTTTGCCGCGAATCACCATAGTTTCACCTTCCATCCAACCGGTGTAGTTGTAATCGCTATCGCGTTTGAGCGCGGCGCACCAACCATCATAATGCGATGCCGCTTGGCATCGCAGTGTGTAGGGTCTCCCGCGGACGAGAACTTGCACGTACACCGGGTACGGGTCGCCGCCAATCCACAGGCCCGCATCAGGACGCTCAATCGTTAAGTCACCCCCGAGGTCTAGGACTTTGACGCTGAACGTCTTAGGTATTTTTTCGTCAGCAGAGGCAGCCCGAACTGCGATGCCATTGAAAGCCTGGACGAGCAAGTTGATATCGTAATCGAACAGCTCGAAATAGGTGGTCACGTGCTCTTCGCCGTCCACCGAAGGTAGGTACACAAGCATCTGCGCTCCCCTCGGAGGCTTGAATTCGAGCGGTATGAACAAATCCAAATCAGGTTCGACGAGCACCACGTTGCAATTCTCCCGCTTCATGGCCTTGATAAGGTCATTGATGTGGTTTTGCTGAAGGGGATCTATATAGTCAACCACGTCCAACCCAAAGTGCTTGGCGAAGTAGGTAAAGGAGCGATGATATGTGACCACTTTTCGGCCTCGATAGGGCCGCATCTCTTCATCCCACTTCTGCTCGGCTGCGCTTAAACGGTTGTCAAAATCCTGGAAGCGTTCCTGAAAATATGCAGCATCGGCCGGGTCCACCTCCCCCAGTTTGTTGGCGATTCCCTTTGCTATCCGGCGCCCGTTATCCGGATCAAGTAAGTAGTGCGGGTTCCCCTGAAAATCTGTAAGGTCGTGCGGCGCGTCAATGATCTCGGCAAACTGAGACGCGTCCAAGTATCCGGGCCCCCCCTCCCGGATCGCGGAATTTTTGCTCTCAGCGGTTAGCATGGGCAGCCAGATTTCGAAAAATCGTCCGTCGACGATCTCCAAGTCAGCCTGACGCAGCTTCTGGACGGCGCCGGGCTCGTCCTCGACGTTGACAGCATTAAGCTCCTGGTAGCCTTTGGCGATGGAGGCAACGTTCACTTTGTCGCCGCCCACTTCCCGTGTGAGTGCCGCCAAGTCCGTTGTGGTAGTCACCACATTCAGCTGCTTGGCGTGCGCGGAGGTCGGGGAAACCAACAGCCAGAGAACAGGCGCCGCCGTCAGCCCAGAAAACAGTGAGAGAGATTTGATGGTCCTCTTCATGAGCCCTCCTGAAAACTGTCCGCCGGGCGCCCGAAACTTCCCGTTTTTGGAAGGGGTGAGAGTTTTGACTTCTATTCCGCTTAAGCGACATACCCGGAATTCGATCCCGCTCATATATCACGAAAAACCGCACCCTTGCAAACAGCGCAAGGATGCGGCACCCACAATTTCAATATCAACGGATGGTTGACCACCACCCGTAATGTGGCGCAATTGTGACGTTCGACAGAATTACCGGGTGGAATCTGGGCCGACGGGTTGCGGGGCTTCAAGATGGGCATCGGCGAGGATTGGATCGTGGCTCAGCGCGTGATCGAGGGATCGTTCCCTCCAGACCGCATAAATGGCGGGATACACGAGCAGTTCGAGAATGACGGATGTGCAGATGCCGCCGATCATGGGAGCGGCGATGCGCTTCATGATTTCCGAACCGGTGCCGGTGGACCATAGAATGGGAACCAAGCCGATGCTCATGGTGGCGAAGGTCATGAATTTGGGACGCAGGCGCTTGGCCGCGCCATCCACGATGGCTTCGTACAATTGCGCTTTGGAGAGTCGCGCGTGGTCGCGCCTGGCTTCTTCATACGCGAGGTCGAGATACAGGAGCATGAAGACGCCGGTTTCCGCGTCGATTCCGAGAAGAGCGAGGACGCCTAGCCACACGGCAAAACTCATGTTGTAGCCGAGCGCGGAAACCATCCAGATCGCTCCCACGGCCGAAAAAGGCACGGCAAGCGTCACGATCAGGGTTTTCACCACCGACCGAGTGCTGCAATAAATCAGGAAGAAAATCAGCGCTATCGTAACCGGCACGACAATCATCAATCGCTGCCGGACGCGCTGCGCGGATTCATATTGCCCGCTCCAGAAGAAGGAATAGCCGGCAGGCAGCTTCAGCTTGCTTTGCAACTCACGCTGCGCCTGGCTGACGAAATCGCCTATCGGACGGTCCCCGACGTCAACAAAAACATATTCGGTGAGCAGTCCATCTTCGTTGCGAATCATGGCCGGGCCGGACAGCGTGCGAATGGTGGCCAGTTCGGAAAGCGGAATCTGTTTGTCTCCCGTGGTGGACACCAACACCTTGCCCAGCGAATCGAGATCAGACCGGAAGTCGCGCAGATAGCGCACGTTGACTGGATATCGCTCCTGTCCTTTGATGATGGTGCTGATGTTTTCGCCGCCGACGGCAGTGGACAGCGCGTTCTGAGCAACGTCAATGGAGAGGCCGTAGCGGGCAAGCGCTTGACGATCCCAAGCCACGTCCAAAAAGAAACCTTCGCCGACGCGCTCGGCAAACACATTGCGCGTCCCTGGAACGGCGCTCAGGAATTTTTCGGCCTGCTGTCCAATCTCCTGAATCTTGTCCAGATCGGCCCCTTGAATTTTCAGGCCCACCGGCGTGCGTATGCCCGTGCTCAGCATATCGATCCGGCCGCGGATCGGCATGGTAAAGGAATTCGATAGCCCGGGGATTTTCAGCGCCTGGTTCATCTCCGCAACGAGTTCCGGTTCTGAAATGTAGTCCGGGGTAATGTGACGCAACGCGGGCAGAAGCCAATGCGGCGCCCATGAGGAATACCAGGTGTGGGCATTGCGCCACTCCGTTTGCGGCTTCAGAACAATTACAGTCTCGAGCATCGAAAGCGGCGCCGGATCGGTCGCCGTATCCGCGCGCCCAGTTTTGCCCAGAACGTGATCGACTTCTGGGAAGTTCATTAAGATCCGATCGGTAAGCTGCAGCAACCTTTGCGATTCCGCGATCGAAATTCCCGGCATTGTTGTCGGCATGTAAAGGATCGAGCCTTCGTCCATCGCCGGCATGAATTCCGTGCCAAGTCTCCAAAACATTGGAATCGTCAGAAGAATGAGGGCGAACGCTCCCGCAATTACTTGCATCTTCCAACGAAGGGTCGAGCGGACAACCGGCTCGTACCACCGCATAAGCGGGCCGGTGATGGGGTGATCTTCCTGCGAGCGAATTCGGCCTCCCAGGAGTGAATTGAGAACGCGCTGCATCCTGCCGCCTGCACCGGCCAGAATGCTCCGGCGACGCACCAGCAATAGCCTTAGCGCCGGGTCCAGCGTGAGGGCCAGGACCGCGGCCACCACCATGGCGAAGTTCTTGGTGTAGGCGAGCGGCCGGAACAGCTTCCCTTCCTGCCCTTCGAGCGCCAACACCGGCAAGAACGCCACGGCGATTACCAACAAGGCAAAAAATGTGGGCCCGGCCACCTCTTTGATGGCCGCCAAAATCACTTCGTCATGCGAATAGCGCTCTCCTGACCGCTCGTAAATCTCCAGCTTCCTGTGCGTCTGCTCGACCACGACGATGGCGGCGTCCACGAGTTCGCCGCAAGCGATGGCGATGCCGGCCAGCGACATCACATTGATGCTCACGCCCGCGTAGTGAAGAGGAATAAAGGTGAGCAGTATGGTGACCGGAATCGTGACCACGGGAATGGCGGCGCTCGGAAAATGCCAAAGAAAAATCACAATGACGGCCACAACCGTGAGGACGACAGCAATCAGCGTCAAGCGCGCATTCGAGATCGCGCGATCAATCAACTCGGACCGATCGTATACGGGGACTACTTTTACGCCCTGCGGCAATCCAGGCTCGATCTCTTTCAGCCGCACCTTAACGCGGTTTATGACATCGAGGGCATTGCTGCCCTCGCGCATTATTACGATGCCCGATACGACCTCTCCCGTCCCGTTCAGATCGGTGGCGCCGCGCCGAATATCAGGGCCAATGACGACTTTTCCCACGTCCTTGATCCGGACAGGGGCGCCGTCGATGGCAGTGAGAACAATGTCCTCAATGTCCGCAGGCGAGCGCAGGTATCCCCGGCCGCGAATCATGTACTCGGCGCCGCCAAATTCCAGTAACCTCGCACCTGACTCACGGTTCCCTTCCCGGACCGCGTCGGCCACTCGGGAAATCGGTATCCCATAGGAGCGCAAACGGTTGGGGTCAACGTTGACCTGATACTGTTGCGTGAATCCACCGAGCGAAGCCACCTCGGCCACACCGGGGACGGCCTTCAAGTAATACTTTAGGTACCAATCCTGGTACGAACGCAGTTCGCCCAGGTTATGCTGCGAGGATTCGTCCTTAAGAACATATTGGAAAACCCAGCCGAGCGATGTGGCGTCGGGGCCAATTTCAGTTCGAACGTCGGGAGGAAGCCTTGAAGTAACACTTGAAAGATATTCGAGGGTTCTGGAGCGCGCCCAATAAATGTCAGTGCCTTCCTCGAAGATCACATAGACGTAGGAGAATCCGAAGTCGGAAATGCCGCGCACGGTCTTGACATGCGGCGCACCCGTCATGGCGGAGAGGATGGGGTAGGTGACCTGATCTTCGATGATGTCCGGACTTCGGTCCCAACGGGATAAGATGATGACCTGCGTCTCACTCAGGTCAGGGATGGCATCCAGTGGAAGATGCATCATTGACCAGGCTCCCCAGGCGCAAGCCGCGGCCACAAGCGCAAAAACGAGAACCTTGTTTTTTACTGAGAACTCAATTGCCCGGTTAAGCATAAGCGCCTCGGTGCGCGCCCAAAACCTGTGCGAGACTTCCTACCTCCACGATTGCGTCTGTATACCCGGCGGAGTCCTGCTGCGCCTGTTGGAGCGGCCCGATGAAGGATGCGGTCCCCCTGTTCGCGGCGCTCTGGTTGGTGTCATGCGCTATCGTGGAAGAAGGGAGCAGCGAGGAGCGCATGCGGCTCTCCGAATCGATCAGGAAATTTCCGGAAATGACGACCCGCTCACCGGCTTTCAGGCCGCTGGTGACCGTGATGTAGTCGCCGTAGGCGGTTCCGAGCGTTACCTTGCGCCGCTCGAACACACCCCCGCTGGTTTCCACGTAAACGACTTTCTGCATGCCGCTGTCAAGGACAGCTTGCTGCGGGATGGAGACGCCGGGGGGAGTCGAGACGCTGAACTCCAGGTCTACAAACATGTCCGGCCGGAGGATTAAGTCTGGGTTCTGAGCTTCCAGGCGCAGTTTGAGTGTGCGTGACGCGGGATCGAATAGCGGCGGATCCTTGCTAACGGTCGCGTAAACCGTCTTCCCTCGCTCGCGCACGTTCACGCGAACCCGGGCGCCGGGGTGAAAAAACTGTGTTTCGTTGCCGAGAATGTCGGCAGTGATCCAGACGTCGCTCAAATCGCAGATGCGGTAGAACTCGGTGCCGGCCTCAAACCTCTGGCCGGGAGCGACACTACGGGAGAGCACGATTCCGTCGATGGGAGAAGTAATCGTAATATCCCGCGTGATCTGACGGGATTTGGCCAGCTCTTTTATTTGCGGCTCACCCATGCCAAGAGAGCGCAGTTGTTCCTCATTGATTCGCATATTCGCGTCGCTTGGCCTGTTGGGATCTTCCATACTGTTGCTCCCTCTCACGCGGTCCACGCTGGCGATGGAGCCCAAGTAGGCCTGCTCTGCGTTTCGGAATTCGCGACTATAGAGGGATGCCAGGACCTCATCTTTCTTCACCAGCGTCCCTTCCGTGTTGTTCTGCACGGATTGGACCCAGCCATCAGTTCCGGCCATCACGCGGTGCACTTTGCTCTCATCCGCTTTCACCCGGCCGGTCGTACGGAGCAATCTCGACCCGGAGTTGTTTTCCACGGTTTGCACGGATACCCCAATCAGGCGCTGTTTTTCCGGATCGATATAAACAGCGCCTGGCTGGAGCTGAAGCCTGGATGCCGGATCGTCACCCTCATACACAGGCACCAATTTCATTCCACAATCGGGAGCAATTCCGGGCTTGTCCGAGCGGTAAGCGGGATGCATGGGATCGACGTAGTAGAGAATGTGCTTGCCGGTCATGCCACTATTGCCGCCTGATGCACCGCTATAGCGTCCAGCTAGAAAGGCACCCAACGCGAGACCGAGGAAACCGCAAATGACAGCCTGTTTTTTCATGAAGCGCTCGCCTGCCCTCCGGAACGCGCGCATAATCCCTGCCCGCCGGGCCGGATCACGCGGACCTGCCCGTCAGGCATTCGCGCGCGAGTGAGGACCGAGGAGGTGATGGAGGGACACACCCTCCTCGCTTTTGTTTCCGTGTTCGATGGTAGCACGAACATCATCTTTTTGACCGGGAGTGTTTGGATCTCCCGGCAGCCAGAGTGGCCTCCAGCTATTCCCTGAAGCCCTTTGGCTACCGAGGCTTACTGAAGTGCGAATCCTCGAGTTTGGGATTCACGATCACCTTCTCAACTAGTATTTTTTCCGTTTGCTTGACACCATCGACGGCCGTCTCATTCACGTAGGGAATCATTAGGCCGTTCACAGACCGATAGTCGCGCAGGTAGGTAGCTACCGGGTGAAACCTGCCATCCAAACGGCGGGGCGTCCCCTCTATCTTCACGTCGAGAAAAGTTTGCGCGTCAACCCAGATATGCTGCACTTGACCGCTTTTTAAGGTTAGCTTGAGATTGAAGGCATCGTGCCCTTCCACGGATTGGATTCCCTCCAGCTGCACCTTGGTTCCTTTGGCCACGTAGTCCACCAGGGGGCCATCTATATCGGCCTGCATGGACGCGGCTTTCAATTCGTCGGGGGTGTAGGGTTCGACGTCTCGGCGATTCAGGAAGGGTCGCAGCTTCCAGCCGTTGGTGCCGTCATAGACCTGGACAGCGGTTTGGCCGTTGAACTGAAGCTCCAGCCGCGTCTTGCGGTTTCGCTCCATCTCCAGCAAAAAAGGCAACTGCACTTTTTGCTTTCCTCCGGCGTCCAGCTTGCCGGACATGGACATGGTCTTGACAGTCCGCCAGGCTTGCAGGCCACCACGGGCCGAGATGTTTCTCTCGACGATCTGAGCCGCGGTGAGATCGACCGGCGCTGTGGTGCTGTCCGCTACGACTACCAAGGGAACGGCAAGCAGCACGATAATTATGGGGAGAACCATTTTTCGCAACATAGATCAATCACTCCTTAAGGTTTCTTGAGCGCAGGCGCCGCCATGGATGGTTCGACCACCAGTCCGTCAGCGCGAAACGTGCCTATCTTTATGTCCACTTTGCTTCCAGGCTTCACAAATCTGCTGTTGTTTAAGAAGACCATCCAGTATTCCCGGCCCTCCTCGGGATCGGCAACCTGGCGCAACTTTCCCGCGTTCTCGGTTTCAGGAACGGTAAGCTTGTCGCCCGAATTCGAATCGATAAGAACCGGATTTAGCTTGGGGTCGTTGAGCACCTTGGCTTTGGCCGCGTCCACAACCCGATAGCTGAACCGAATGATGGATCCCGAGGCGGTTTCCCGAACATGCATGTCTCGGATTCCCCAAATCAGCTGGTACATCCTGTCCGCGCGAGGACTTCTGCCATCAGTTGCAGGCGCAGACGCCGGATGAGCAGAGGCAGGAGCGGGAGAAGATGTGGGAGTAGACACTGGGGTCGCCGTCGCTGCGGGTTTATCCTTCCCCTGGGCGGCCTGTGAAAGGCCCCCCGGGATGACGATGGCGTTCGTGAGCAACCCCGTGAGCAGCACCAGTTTTGGTCCGAGTTTTAAGTTGCTGACCATAATCCCCTTCGTTATGGTTGCCTTTCGATTGCTCTTTTTGGGGGCGACCGTTCCGATCGCCCCCAATCTGTGTTAGTTGGCTGTGAAGTTGGAGCTGCTCTGTGTAAGCGTGCCTCCAACACCCGCCAAAGTGTCGCTGAGAGTGACGTGTGCGGTCGCATTGGAGTTTGACGACGGATGAGTAAACGTCACACCGATCGTGCACTGGTCTCCAACGTTCAGGGTCAAGCCTGACACGCATTGTGTCCCCGACGATGGAGTAGAAATTGCGAACGTGCTCGTACTCGGTCCGCTGACCTTGTTAACCGTCGGGTCGGCCGAAAGAGTAAGCGCTCCACTGCTGTTGTTCGTAACGGTGATGGTGCCTGATTTGGGATTGGTGGAATTATCTCCCGATGCATTGAGCGCAAGGACTGGTCCCGCGAATCCCACTGACACCGTTCCCCCGCCTCCCCCCCCTGTCGTGGAGTCAGCGTTGCCGGTCAAGGTCACCGTATTGCTAGGACTCGTCAATGTGGCAGGAGAGGAAACGTTCACGGTCAGTGTAGCGGGTTGAGGCCCGGGCGTTGCGTTTACGCCCGGATGGAACGTCACGTTAATTACGCACTTTGCGCCGGCAGCCAATGTGTTCGAGCAGGCAGGTGTCTGTCCATACTGATTTGAGCCAGGGCCAGTGATGGGAGTACCGGTCACATTGAGGACTGAGCCGTCTGTGCTGGTGTTAGTGATTGTGAGTGTTTGTGGTGCGCTGACCGTACCGACAAATTCACTCCCAAAGTCCATGGCATTCGGCGATACCGTATAAGTCGGTACCGTGACGTTGCCGGTGAGCGATACTGAGGTCGCCGCCGGTGAAGCACCCCCTCCAACACTGATATCCAGGCTCGCACTCTTCGGTGACGGCGTGGCTGAAGTTGGTCTGAAGGTCACCGTCATTGTGCAAGTCGCCTGCGGCGCCAATGAGCCAGTGCACGCCGGTGTGGAACTGAACTGGCCGTTATTGCCGGAAATGTTGGTGCTGTTCACGGGGAGAGGCAATGCACCGGGTCCGCTGGCTGGACTGGTATTCATTATGACAACCGTTTGTCCCGCGCTCCTGACATTGAGGGACGAATAGAACGTGAGCGAGGACTGCGAGACGCTGTAGGTCGGCGCCATTAATGTACCGGTCAGAAGGACATTCTGTGTCGTCGTCCCGCCTCCACCGCTGACAGTCAGTGTCTCTGTCTTCGGATTCGGAGACGCCGTCGTCGGGTCGAAAGTCACGTTAATCGTGCAGGTGGCGCCCGCCGCCAGCTGCGGTGTGCAACCAGAGGTGGTTTGACCGAATTGGTTGGTGCCGCCCTGGTTGGCGCCTGTAAAACCGACGGCAATCGTCAGCGGAGTATTACCCGTATTGACGACAGTAACCGGCAGGGGGGCGCTCCTAACATTAAAGGTTGAGGTGAAGTTCAGTGAAGTTGGGCTCGCAGTGAATCCTACCCTGCGCAAGAACTCCACCGCTCCCATATCGATCGCGCTCCCTCGGTCACCATCCGTCCGCCTATTCTGGCCGAAGAAATCAAGCAGCGGCGCCAACTGAAAGGCAGATGTTGGCGAACTGCTAGAGGGGATGGCATTGATTGCCGGTGATCCGAATGCGAGCTGGTAGTTACCCAGTGGGACTCCATAGCCGACGTTGCCTGGCGGTGTCGTTGGATTCGATAGCGTCAGCGGGCCGTAGAACATGTTGATGAAGTTGTTGCCTTCATCCGTGGTCGCCGCCGGATTGATGGCAAACAGCGGGTAGAAGGGGTTGATATCGGGAACGCCGGGAGGCACCGTGATGCCTCCATTGCTTCCTCCCAAGCATCCGGGTGCATTGGAGCTGGAAGTGCAAACAACGGGAGCAATTTCCGGCGGCACGCGCGAGCCGTTGCAATACTGATGGACAAAGCCTGCAGCGGCGGGAGTCAAGTTGCCGTTGGTCCCGGAAGCATACCCAGGATCATCCAGCAGTGAATATTGCGGGTTCAGCGTGAATGTCGAAGAATGGTCGCCGGCCCCTGTATCACCGTAGACCCCGATGTCCCAATAGGTCGCGCCAGCGGGGCAGCTTCCGGTGACACCCACATTGTTGGTCACCTGATTCAACTGCGGAGTCAGCGTGACTACAGTTTGCAAGCCCTGTACGGGCGAGCTCGGATTCGTGGTGATATGAAATGCTCGGTTCTGCCAGATTACGTTATTGACTAGCAGAGGGTTGGAGAATTGGTCGCACTTCGGTCTGCCGAGTGCCGCGCAGTCCGTAGCGTTTATGGTTGCGTCGGTGGAGAAGGCAGCCGTCAATATGGGGCTGTGATGTTCCGTTGCCAATCCTGCGGGCTGGAAGTTCGAGGTAGTCACCGCCGCGTTGGTACATGCAGGCGGAGGAGGAACTATCGTCGGATCGCAGCCTGGAGGCGGTTGGTTGGCATTGGGGGCTCCAATGGTGTCGAAGAGTACGCCCGCGGAAGCAGTATCGTCGTTGGAAACGACCGTATTGTTAATAAAATCCACGTTCACCGCATCGTAGATAGAGACGCCGCCTCCGATCCAGCCGGCAACGTTATTCGCGATGATGTTGTTGGTGATGGTTACGTGGTTCCATTTAGATGGATCCGATTGGTTGTTGAACACGTCGGCTCCGTTAATATTCTGCAAGCGGAGACCGCCGCCGCTGCCGCTTTCGGCAGTATTGCCCATGATCAGGTTCGCGTTGACCACCAGACCGTCTCCGGCGCCGTCGGTGAGCCCTGGGGGACAGTCCTTGTCAACCGTCGCGTTCTCGCAGGCAGCACCGTCTGGAGGCCCACCCTGCAGGATGAGGCCGCCGCCATGGGTCGTGAGCGTTGTGTTGTAGCTCTGGTTGAAGAGGAACGAGTTGTGCTCGATATGGCCACCGACGCTATACCCGTAGTGAGCCAAACCACCGCCGTCGCCCGTGCTGAAGTTGCCGCACACCCAGTTGTAGTTGAACTTATAGTAGTCGGAGCCCAAGCAGAGGGTTACGCCACCTGCCGCCGCCGGCGTGTTGGAGTTCAATTCGTCGCCGTAAGACATGTTGGAGGTGACGGCGTTGTTATGCATGTTTACGTACTGGTTCCACAGGTAAGGGTCCGCGATACCGTTTGTGAATGTAGCTTCGGCCGCTTCCGGCTGTCCTACAACGATACCTCCACCGAGGGTTCCGGCGTTACCGTGAATACGGTTGTTGGAGATTTCCAGGTAGTGGTTCCACCCGTGGACGAAGATTCCGCCGCCGCCTTGAGAACTATTGGTGAAGGTGATCCCGTCAATGCGGCCGGGGGCGCAGAAGAAGTTCCCCGCATAGAAGCAGTCATCTTTGGTAGGATTATTGGGATCCGTGATACTCGGATCGTTCGTGCTGGTGCCAAGAAGAATGGGTGTTATACCGGCCTCAGCGCCGTTGACCCCTACTAGTTGCGCTGCATTTGCCAACCCCTTGCCAAGCACGGTGATGGCCGCCCCTTCATAGGCTCCCATGAGCGTGGGTTCCTGCAGTAGCTCGGCCAAATTGCCGTTTAGAGATGCGTCCCATCCGATAGTGGCCTCTTGGGGCACTGGATCAGTCTGATTTTGCATGGACGCATCGCAAGTGAATGTGTTCGACGGATCGTACACCAGTGGCTGAGCGCCTGGAGGGTTTGGTGGAGTGGAACCGATGAGCCCCCCGTTGAGTGCCAAGCCGAAGAGGCAGTCGACTTTCCTGCGCCATGGCTCAAGAAGCACTCCAGAGGGGTGAGTGTTCGCGTTAATTGTAACGGACGCCGCGCCTACGCCTTGCAGGCGGACCGGCTTCCACATAAGGACCATCTCCGTGTAACTGCCAGGCGGAACCATGATAATGTCGCCAGGGTGAGCAGCGTCGATCACGGACTGGATCGAGGTCCCAGGAGCGACGTAGGTCGGGGTGGGGGCGCCACTCCCAACGGCACCGTTGAAGCCGCCGATTGTAACCGTGACAGCGTCAACGGACTGCTTGCCGTTGGCTGCGGTGATGGCCAGCTGGCCGCATTTTCCGAACCTGGCCACGGCATTGGCGGCGGCTGCAAGTGCGTTGGTTGCGCCGTCAAGGCCTTGGCTATAACTGCTGGCGCACACGGGAAGGGCATCGATGAGTGACTGGGGAATAGTCAGTGAAATTGTCGAGTCACTCCAACCGGTCACAGAGGCTGATACATCGATTCCGCCGATTGTAAGCGTGCCTTGTGTGCCGCCGAAACCGTAGTGGCGCGTGATGGTCTTCTGATTGAAGGGAGCGGTTGACGCCGCTGGACCCGAGTACGCATGGTTGGGAACACTCTGATCGCCCAACGCGTTAATCGTCAGTGACTTGCCAACGCCGCTCACCCAAGGTCCAATGCCATCGCCATCCACTTCACGGACGGCCGGAGTGGCATCGGGGTAGTTGCAATCGGGCGGGTTGTAGCCCTCTGCAAAGGCCGTAGTTGGAACGACAGGCGTATCCAGGTAGGACGTATCGGCGGGCATGAACGCGTTTTCGTAACAGAAGTTGCTATATTGCGGGTTGTACATGGGATCCGTGATCATCTGCCCGAGTGTCGGGCTACCCGGACGGGTGTCCACAATTGGGCCTGGATCGTTCATGCAGGTAACCATCATGTTCGGCGCGTAGCCTGTCGGATTGGGCGGGTTAACCTCCCAAGTCGAATAGGTCATTCCGTTGAAAATTCCCCATTGGTCGGAATAATGCCGGGAAACTTCCATTCCGTTGAAGTCCCTGATGGAAATCGGCAGGTTGGGCACGGCAAACTTTTCGCCGAACGCGGGGGACGCGGGGTCAAATTCGGAAGACATGTCATCCAGAATGAAACCCGTAAAGTGAGACGCGGCCGGAGTCTTGGTCCAGAGGAAGAAATCTGTTTGCGCTTGCATCTGATCTTCCAACGTCACCTCTTTGCGGTTGCAAAGGGCGCGAAGTGAACCCGCGAACGGGGCCACTTGGCCAGATTCCGGGGAAATGCTCATATAATCGGGTACGATACGCTTGGCGCCCACGCACGGTGCGGTCATCACGATGACTCCGCCCGGCCCGAAGGTGCTGGGCAGCGTATGCCCGAGGTCTGTGGTCGGGTTGGTGGCCCCGCCATTCTGGCCGGTGTAGCCGGTGGAGGACACGAGCCCCAGGTACGCTGGGTTCGTATTGTTGATGGTCGCCTGGTCTGGCACGATGAAGATGTTGGACATGGCGCCAAATTGCTGTGTCACGGGCGCGATGTAGGCGTCGCCGATGAGGATGTTCTTGTCCTCTTCCTTAACCAGTTCGTAGCCTGGGGGCGGCACAACCTCAACCACATATTTACCGGCAAGCAATGATACTGGGTGGGTATAGGTTCCATCGGATTGAAGTACGTTCCCGATGTCGCAGTGTCCGCAATTCGGCGTGGGGAACAGGTAAATGCCATCATAGGGCGCTGGTTGCACCTGGTTGAAAACGCGCAAGCTGTCGTAGCATTTGAACTGCGAATTGTCTGGCCGCTGTATATTTGGATACAGGTAGTTCGGCGTGCCATTGAGAGTGTAGGGCAGGAATGGATCGAGAGGATCCTGGCCGGGGCAACTCATGTTGGGTATGTTCATGCCGGTAACGGGGTCAACAATCGGCGTTCCACTTGCCGGATCCACACGCACACCTTGGGCCCAGGCATCCCAGCTGGATGTCGTGGTGGTGTCAATCAATTGCAGGCTGATCGTTCCGTCTGGGCCTGTTCCCTCTCTATAAAGATTCACGGTCACGTTCGGAATCAGCGGTTCCCACAGGTTCTGAAATTGTTGGCTCACGTCGTCAAAAGGCCGCGTCGAAGAGTAAACGACGTGACCGCGGATTCCACCCGTCTCTCCTACCTGGTACGGTGTCTTTCCCCACTCGAGAATTTGCGTCTGGCTCAAGAAGCCCTGCAGCCCTTCCGTAATTACGTTGCCGGGATCGACTCGACCGGTAGAACCGCCGGGGCCGCCGACCGGGTGTCCGCTAACCGACGTAAACGGAATGTCGGAGCAATCGGCCTTTCCACAGTAATAGGCGCCCGGCACCCGCAAGTTCGTAGGAAGCTGGTTCGCTTCCGTCGAATTCAGTAATCCCTTGTAGGGACTGTTAGGACCATCTACTGTTCCGCCGGCGTCGTAAACAACGTGCACACCAGTGCTTTTGAATCGCGTGGTATCCGATTCGATGACATACCAGTTGAACAGGGGGAAAGTTTCGTTAAAGTGCGCCGCACCGGTGATATCAGAAAGCAGCGTATTGTTAATTTTGCCGTTGCGCATGCGGATACGCGTCGGGACCTGCAGGAGTCCGGGTTCCAGAAGGCCGGTGTTGGGGTCGATGTCCTGGATGCCGTCCCCGTTCAGGTCCATAAATGTGTTAGACCAGATGTGCGTCTGCCAGGTGAAGGCAGGAAAGTCCACATTTAAGGTCTGGCCGCCATGCACACTGACCGACTTGCTCGTTCCGTCCACGATAAGGTCGAGCCACTGGTCAAACGCCACCAAAGCCCAATCACCGTCGGGGATTCCATTGAAAGTGAAGTTTCCATTTTGATCGCACTTGGTAAATTGGAACGTTTCTCCGTCAGGATCGCCCAGGGTGACGTAGCAAGTCGTATGCGCCAGCGCGGCGTAATTCATCGGATCACCCGCGGGGCCGACATTACTGTCACTCAGGTATTCGTTCGTCGGACGGGCCATGTGCAGGTTGGTGACCTGGCCAGTGATCGTGTTGTTGCAAGTAGCGGCAACTGTGTTGATGCAAATGTCTGTATTCAAGCGCGCGTTGATAATCGCGGGATTGGCCTCCCCGAAAAATACGTGATACCCCCCAGGCCCGAATTCCTGGAAGTACGAAGGTTCTCCAGCCCTGATGAAAGAATCCAAGAAGTGAGTGCCGTCCAACGTGTTGGTCTGCAGCCATTCTTCGCCCCGAGCTTCTCTTTGGGCTCCAGGATGCGCGGTGATTCCGAATCTGCCGGGCATCAGGTTCCTGACAACCACCTGGCCGGTAATAGGTGAGGGCGTCTTGCCGTCCGACTCGAATCGCGGGCACACGACGATCACTCCCACGAGGGCATTGGATCCGGCGGGCAAACCTGCGGAGTTTGAAATCGGGCAAGCGTCCAGTCCGGTAGCCGGATCAACGGTTCCATTCAACGCGTTTGTCAGCGGTTCGTTGAACATGTCGTAGGTCATTTGCCCGGTCGCGTCTCCGCTATAGCCCGCGTCGTCCCAGAGAATGATATCGAAGTCGTCCAAGGGAACTTCCTGGGTCGCCAAGGTATCAACACCGCCTCCGGCGTCGGGTTCACCGTTCAGCGGCCAGTCGTCCTCGAATACGTAAGCAGTGACCGTCGAGGGCATAATCGGGTTCGGCTGCACGTTGATGGTTACAGTGCCGCCGGAGATCTGACTATTGGGGATAGGAGCTCCGCTCATCGTGTGGCCGGTGGTGGTGACGGTGCTCCCAGTTGGGAACCCAGCTGTCACCGGTCCAGTGGTGGTGCCGCCGTTAAATGCCGCATTCGCCGAGTCGCCAGGAAGGATGGAGATGTAATAGGACGCCGGTCGCCCAGTCGCGTCGAGCGGAGGCAGGTAGACGTCGCCTGGCATTGTTGCGGGCTGCTGGGCCGTCCCTGCCTGGGAGGTGGGCACACAAATTCCGGTACCCTCGCAAACGGCGGGGACGTGCTGCTGGTAGGTTGAACTGTTGGGGTCGTTATCATAGATTGTTTGACCCCGCTCGCAGCTTTGATCGCCTGTGCAGCCAGCAGCGATTACCGGATAATAGCTGGTGTGGAAATTCGTCCCCAGAGTAGGAGGAATGGTACCGTTATTTACTTGCAAACTTGGATCGAGCTGGAAGGACAGGTCCTGCTCAATGATCCACTTGTAGTCTGTTATTGCGACCTGCGTTCCCGCGTCCTGTGCGATTACCGTAAGTTTGCTGGGCTGTTGGAAGGTTAAGGAAGCGATACCGATCTGACCGTCCGGCCCGCCAGTAGCTCCAGCAGGAAGACTTGAAACATTCTCCGAATTGATGGCTACGTGCGGGAAAGTGATTGTGGCGGCGCCGCAGGAGGTCCCGCAGCCATTCCGCACCAGAGTGAAGGAGCCGTCAGGCATCAAGGTGACTGTCGTACCGTCCATCATTGTTGCTACTGAGGATCCATTGGCATTCGTTACCGGGGGCGTGGCATAGGAATACGCCGTGGCTGGCGGGAACGCGGCATGCAGCGGATAGTTAGACGGATCTGTATCGTTTTGGAGAACGCCCGGCGAACTCACCTTCAACATTGTCGCGACGTTGCTGTTGAACGTGCTGGCAGTCGCAAACGGCGCCGACCCGGAGCTCGAGGACAGCGTTAAGCTGACGGTCGCAACTAAATTCGGATTGCTCGGGGTATTGTTTGCATAGTATTGGAATGAGTCCGAAATGGTTGCGCCGCTCGTCCACGTCGAATCGGGTACATAGGTAAACGTTCCGTTGGGGTTTAGGGTCAGCGCGCCGTGTGAGGGCCCGGTTCCAGCTAGGAGTTGAACTCCGCTCACGTAAACGTCGTTCGCAACCACGCCTTTACCCGGATCGGATACATTCAGGGTGACGGTCGGAGCAACGAAGTAGTTATCGGGGTTGGCCTTGGCACTGGCGGAATTAGGTGTACCGAGCGCCCCACCCACGAGCAGGGTAGTCTGCATACCGCTGTCGTGCCGCGTTCCACCGGAGGAGAGGCTGAGTTCGCGGTCAAAAATCTGATAGCCTGCGTTGTTATAGACGCTCACCGGGACACTGGGTGGATTCGCGAGCGTAGCGGCCGGGCTCACCATTGCGTCGTATACTTTGCCGGCCGAGAGAAACACATCGCTTTGGACCCTTACGGTTAGGGGATTGCTCTGGCTCGCCGCCAGCGCCACATCCGGGAGGACGTTCCCATCTTCCGCGATCAAAGACATGCTCAACCCGGCCACGGAAGGCACGTGCATCCTGAGTCCGGCGTTTACGAAACGCAACAGGATATTTCCGGTGGTGTAGGAACTGAGGACCGGCGCCGCCGAAGAGCCTCCCACCGTGGGATCGAAAGATACTCCATTAATCATATAGTACATGGGAGTGAAATTCACAGCCGCCGGATAGCACGTATTGTTCCCCACCGGCGCCACGCCACAAGCGGCGCTCCACTTCATGGTTTCACTAAAGCCGGAAGTCGAAACCGCGGCAGCGACGGCCGCATTCTGGGCCGGATCCATTTCACTGAGCAACAGCGGTGCGTCGGCATCGTACTGGATACTATAAGGACCAAGTGAGCTGCTGCCCGTGTAGGCTGTGCCGGGAGCGCCCAATGCAGGGGCTTTGGTCACAACCAGGACTCCGTAAAGCCCCATGGGGCCTTGGATCGACGGGTAGGTTCCGGTTTCGATCAGATAGGTACCTTGCTTCAAGGAGGCCCAATTGTAAGTTACAGAGCCGCCCGTAGTTGCTTCCTGCGCGAAGGACCTGGCGCGCGCGCCTTGTGCGGGGGGTTGGAATTGGGCGGGGACCTGGCTGGTCCAGGTCGTCATGGTCTGCCCCGCGTGCGCTCCACCCGTTCGAGCCGCAGATTCTCTGGTCGGATCGCCGACGCCCTTGCTTCCAGTGCCTGTTCCCAGTTGGCCGACGATGGTAAGAGATGTTGCGGCGACCCCTGCCGGCAAACTATTGTTCAGCGTAATACTCAGGGTGCCGCCCGAAGGAACGGTGATTAGTGGCGGCTGCCAGGTAGTGCCACCCAGCTGTGCCACGCCGTTCATGGCGGTGCAGGTTGCGCCAGAAACAGCACCGCAGACCCATCCCCACATCGGGACGGTGTTGCCGTCCGGAAGCGTCGTTGTCTGAGGCGTCGCTGTCAAAGTAACGCTCTGGGCGAATGACGCGCTCGCTGCCGCAAGGAGGATTGTGAGTACTAGTACTGCCTTCTTCAAGGCAAGGGTATAATAACTCGATCGCATTGATATTCTCCTGATTACAGTGTTTCGTCGATGTACCAATCGGATGGGTCAACGAGCATCATCATCAGCATGCCGCCGGGGAAAACGTCGTTGGTTGTGATCTCGCGCTCGTTGTGCGAGTGCCACATGAAGGCTATGCCGGACTCAGGCAGAGGGTTTTGGGAAGCCGCGCCAGGGGGTAGGGGTGTTGCTCCCCTGTTGTTCTCAACTGGCGAATGTCCGAGGTAGGGTGTGCCGTTGTACCACAATCCATTTGTGGCAACCGTGGGATCAAATTGCGTCGCGGGGCCGCCAGGGGCGATATTACCCACCGGGTTTGTTTCCAGGGGGTGATTGTGGTCGGCGCACCATTCGAAGTAGTTGGGTGCACTGAGTGAAGCGGGTGGGGTGCTGTTAACTGTATAGAAGCCATTCGAATCCGGGAAACACGGAGGATTGTTCGGCCCCGGCGTGTGTCCGTAAATATCCCAGCCGAGACCTTTCCCGGACCAGTAGAAAATGCCGTCGTAGGCCTGACCCGGATAGGTATCGGTCGTGAATTCCATCCGCCCGCCCAGACGCGGATAGGATTGATTGGTATCGTTTTGGCTTACGATTAAGTTGCCGTCCCGCGCCAGTATGCGCACGTGGTTGCCATGTTCGTGAAACGGATGTTCCCAGCGACCCTGGCCGATCGTCCGTAACAAAGTTAGGTCTCCCGGATGCATGTGGGGATTGCCGTTATAGGGTTGATGCGGATAATTCGGCGCATAGTCCGGATCCATGTCGTCCGGCATCGCCCGGCCATTGATTAGGAAATATCGAGGATGGTAAGGCTCGGTCTTAACGTTCAGAAGCTGGGGGCAATTGGCATTGGTCTGAGGATCGCACGTTGCGATTGCAGTGACCTGCTCCTCCGCCTGCCGGTGAATCACCGGGTCCAGTTCCATGAACTGGAATAAGTACTCGCGATCGTAGCAGGTCTCTGGGTGATCGTAGGCCATGGGCGCCAGCCTGAAATCGCTGGAATGGCCGGCAAGCAACTGGCCCACGTCGCTGCCCATGGGAGCACAACCATACGTGCCCCTGCTCGGATCTGGAAGCACGACCACAGCTCCATAGAGTCCCATCTCGATTTGCAAATCCGCTTGAGTTCCGCTGTAGTAGGCGCGCGTGCCAGGACCGGCGGCAACAAATGAGTAAACAACAGTGTTCAATGCAGCGCCGACACCTTGGGACGCTTCTAGCGTCTGCAGACCTTGATTACAGGTGCTCCCGGTTTGGCAGACGGCGGTCACCTGAAATCCCGGGAAAACTATCGAGGTACTGCCCGCGCCTTTGGGCAAGTTATTCGTGAGGGTCACGGTGACGGTCTGTCCCTCCGTGACGATCAGCGTGGGGCCAGGGACTTGCATGGTCGGACAACCGACTGACCCGGCCCCAAAGGGCACAAAAGTGGGCACAAATCCAGCGGCACAGCCGTACCCCCAGGAATAGATCAACGCGCCATCCGGTTGGGTAATCGAAGCATCCGCCGCCACCAGATTGAAAGTCGGATTGGTGGAGCCGGGCGTGAGTGTCGCACCCTGGATGCCGGGAGTGGCTGCCTGCAGTGGACTAGAGAACAGCACGCCTACCACCAAAGCAACAACAGCAATCAGGCGCGTTGCAACGCTTCGCGTTGTCGAATTCGAATGATTCATCGCATTTCTCCTTATGGCGTGACAACCACTTCGGTCATAAGACCGCCAAAGTTCTCGGCGTCGTTCGACAAGTGATCAAGGTTTGGGGTGTACAAGAAATAAGTGCCTGGAGGGACCAGGCCGCTATCGAGAATCACATCCAGGGACTCACCACCGCCCAGCGTGATTGAGTTCGTGGTGATATACATATTGTTCCCGGCTTGATCGCGCAAAATCTTGGCCTGGAATCCGACCAGTTGCATGGGGATCCCGAGCGATGCCAAGGTCTGATATTCGGTGACATCGAGGTCGGCGATGCGCAGCAGGGCTTTTTCGCCGTGTTTCAGCGTGATCAGGGTTGGCAACGGCTGCGAGTAGCGCGTCCGTCCATCGGAATCTTCCGTTCCGATCGCATTCGTGGCAGCATCAGGGTTACCAGCAGTCGACGCTGCGCCCGGATCAACGCCGCCTGTCCAACCTGTGACACTTCCTGCAGGAAGACCGACCGTGTCTGGATAGCTGCGGCCATTTAACAAGAAGTACTTATCCTTCATGTCCGCAAACCCTTCCGGGTTGAAGGTCATTCCGACAAAGTGGAAGTTGGGGTCGAAGCCGTGAATCTGAATTGGAACGTCTATCTGATACGCAGTCGAACCGTCGCCGTCGTTGTAGGCGTACTTTTGTAAGGTCCCGGCAGGTATGCGCGGATCTGTCCCGGCGTAGGGATCGACGACTTGGACAGCATTGTTTGGAGCCGGCAGTGGAACCGAGCAGAGGATATCGATGGGGCCGTTGGGACTGGGGCCAGTACCCTGGCACGCGGTCCGCAGGTCGTCCTGCTGGCCGGTAGTTCCAGCGGCCATCGGACCATACTGGCCACCCGCTAGAGCGGTGTAAAGACTCGTAGTGCAAGAGGCGCCTAAGCCCACGCAGCTAGCCGGGACTCGGTTCTGGCGGGGACGCACATAGAGTTGCCCAACCATACCCATCTGCAAGTGTTCGGGGGGCGTGATGTGGCAGTGCCAGAAGTAGGTTCCGGCGTCGGGAGCAAGGTAATAGTAAGTAGCGCTTCCGCCAATGTTGATAGCCCAGGTTGCATCTGGCACGCCATCATAGTACGAGGAGGCGTTGGGGTAACCGTGGAAATGGACGGTATGTTGTTCGAACAGGTCGGGCCGCATGATCATGCCGACGTTGCTGAGGGTCAGGAAGAACTCGTCGTCTTCATCGAAGGCAATCAACGGCGCCGGGATATTTCCATTCATCACCCCAATCGTCATGATGGTGGCGGGGTCTGCGATGCCAGCATTATGGTTTTCGGGCCGGCCCGGGTCATACGTCGGGTCTGTGATCCCTCCGCCCGCAATCCCGGCCGCACCGGCAGTGGCACAGGTCGCCGACATAGAGGCGGAATTGCAGACGCTCGGAAGAAGCATGCTGTTGTAGTAGCCGAGTTTTTGTATGTCTGAGCCGTTATACAAACATGCGGTAGGCGCCCCAGTTCCATTCACGCAGTAGACCCCGTTAAAATCGGTATTCAGCAGTGTTCCCGGTTTGCCGTTCTTAATGTTGTCCAAGCCGGAGAGAGGACCGAAGGAGAACATGAAAGTCTGGTTCCCGTCTGCCTCGGTCATATACCCGTCACCACCGGAGATCTCCTGGCACTTAATTTGCCCGCCGCTGGCCATGTAAACTGGGTGTTCGGTATCTGAGCCGTCAAATACCACGTTTTTGCCAACCGCCACGGGACTCACCGGGGCTGGCCCGAGGTATGCGGGTTCCCCCGTACTCGGGTTGGGGTAAAACGGGGCAGGATGCCACAGCGTGGACTTTGGACACTGCACCATGAACGACCCACCCCCTTGCGCCGTTGGGCTGAGGGGGCCTCCTCCCTGGGCAGGAGGCAAAGCTTGGGCGCTCGCGAGACCTGCCGCAAGGCATATCAACGATATTGTGAGGAGAACCTGAAGCGTCTTTTTCATGGCGTGTGGCTTCCTTCCTGGCTTGCAACCGCAAGCTGTTACCTGAGATTTCCCTGGTTCTTTGGGGGCACCCGTAGACACGCAGGGCGCTATCTCAGCTTGGAACTCATGACACATTACCTGAAATCGAAAACCTGTCTTTGCTTCACAGCAACAAACCGGCGGAAAATATTCGATAACTTCTCAGTTATGGAAACTCTTTCCTTAATTTTACGAGCTTCCGCCGAATAGCGTAGTTCTGAAGTGCTTCACACTAAGATTGGGATGGACCACCCACCCACTTATGCGGGACTAGCGCCTCCCAACGGAGGGGACACGGGCAGAATGCCCAGTGTAGGTCAGACTTGGTGAACGATTAGTATCTTAATCTATTGGAGTGCTTTTTCCCCGGCTTTGTGTGAACGATGTGCTTAGATGGATAGCCCGAGAAAATTGCGGCACGACAATATTTCCGCGCCTATCTATCGAAGAGCTCAGGAGGATCGATAGAACAAAGTCCCCAGAATGAAGCTTCCTGGAGATTTCCGGTTTGCCACTGTTTCAAATTCTCAAGAGTAGCCGCGATTTGTCCTCCGTCAGCGGAATCAAAAACGATCACCACGCCGGCGGCCGTTTGATCCTTCGAGGAGATTTCCTGATAAGCCTTGATAAAAAGTGATTTCGCAAAATTCCGCTTGGCCGATGCGGAGGCCGGTGTTCCCTGTGCCGACGCCGGCCCGGTCCAAATGATTTTGACTGACTTTCCTGTCAGCGGCTCCCACGTGCCTTTAAAAGTGTTTGTTTCCTCGCGAATAACCTGAAAAGTTTGCTCGGCTGCGGGCGCGGCAACGCCCGCCTGGTTGGAATTCGCATTCAGCCCCTCCGGCAAGTTCAAATCGGAGCGGCGAATCCACCCCCGAGAAGCTCCCGAGATTTGCACGTGTACCCAATCGGGTTCGCTCTCGAGAACTTGAAATTCATCTTCAACGTCCGCGGAAAACAGCAACGCACCATTCGCATTGGGCTTGGACATGACGCGTGTCCCAGATTTTCGAACTACAGCGATGTCGGTGGGATGCGTTTGATTGCGGAGAATTTCCTCGAGGTTCGCTACAACACCGGTTAGTTCATCGAGTTCCCTTTCGGCTTGTTCGCGCCGGCGCCGCAAGGATTCGATATCCTCGGAACTACTTGGCGTTGCTCTGACGGCCGCCGCGGGAGATCCGATGAAGCCGGATGAGGATGCGCTCAGTCCGGCGCGACCCAGGGTGGAATTACCGGTCGCGGTTGGAGGGTTCGACGCTGTTTTCTCCGGAGTCCTGGCCGGAGCTTCCGATGCCGATAACACAATGGGCGTAAGTGGTTTCGCCGGTGGAGAATCCTTGGCCGGACCCGGAGAGGGGGCGTTTGCGCGGGCGGCCTCCGCTGCAGCGGCTGAAGTCCTGTACACATCAACCACCAAGCGGTAAGGATTGGGAAGCAGGGAAACGGAATAATCTTTCGCGTGGTCCACCTCCAGAACCACGCGCGCGACGCCTGGTTGGTTCTGCCCGACGCGCACCCTCTTCAAGAGGCCTTCGCCTTCTACCTTCACACCTTTGTAGAGTAATCCAGGATCGATTTTTGTGTTTTCAATATCAAGGTAGATCCGGTCAGGGTCGGAGAGGCGTGCCGCCTGGTATTTCACCTGGCCGCCAACGTCAATAATAATGCGCGTATGCGCGTCATCGTTCGTAGTGCGAATCCTCGTCACCTGCGGCCGGGAGTCGGCTGCTGTGCGGACTTCGCTGGATGCTTCCGGCCTCGAATCAAACGACCCCGGCGGTTGTGGAGCGCCGGTAACGATTCCCTTGATCGCGAGGGCTTCGTCGATCCGGTCTAGCAGGTCCATTTCCACGTGCCCATTCGATGGCAATACACGATAGCCTGATTTTGAGGGGTTCGGGTCTGTATACCACGCCGTGATCTTAACCGTGACATGTACCTTCGTTTCATCCTGGCCGTTCGCCACTACCTGGATCGCACACTCGTAGTAGCCGCGCGTGAAGCGATCCGATTGTTCGTCCACGCTCTCAGCAAATCCGTCGAGAATTGGCAAGCGGCCCTTGAGCGTGGCATGAAGGTCTTGAATCGCTTTCTCGACTTCCGTCTTCGAATAATGAAATACACGCTCCTCGCCACGACTTTGATCCGCGGCCGCACCTGCGAAGGACAGCGGAGCAATCCATAACAGCGCGCAGGCAAAAAGAAGGATCGGTGGATTGCTTCTCATGGTAGAGCCTCCACTTGATCCTGGCGCAGCCACCCTCGGCGCTGGTCGGTCGTTTCCACCCCTAACCAGGAGGGCGTTACGATCAGGACTACAAGTTCCGCGCCGGCCGGCAGGGATTGAATTTTTACGGCGGAACGGAATGGCGCTGACTTCAATTCCGTGCTTTCGTTTCTAACCTTTACCACGACTTTGTGCCGCAGCTCGTGGAATTTTGAATCCAAACTTTTCAGCGAAGACTCGGCGGCTTCGAGCTTGGCAGTTTCTTCCTGCCGCTGACCGAGAAGCGCTGCTGCCTTCTCATCTTCTTCCTGGCGCTTCTTTAGGAGTGCAGCCGTTTCCTGATCCGCGAGTTGAATTTGCCGGAGTCGATCCTGAATCTCCTTGAATTCGCTGGATTCGACAGTGCCGTCCGAAATGTGCACTTTATGGTGGGCGTCTTCGACAAACACCGCGTCGATCCGCATGTGGGTCCGCGACTCACTCTGAGGTAACACGACATAGCGGACCGTAATCGTGCCAACGTCGCCGCTTTCTTTAAAGTTGCGCGGCGCCACCGCCCCGGTCAGAACTTTGTAGAAAGCATGTCCGGGCCCGGCCCAGGGTCCGAAATAGGCTGACGAGTCCGCCGCCCGCGCGCCAGTGAGCGTCTTGGCATTCTCGTAGACGTACGTTCCTCGAACGATGGGATCCTCGGCAACGACCTTCACTACCTCTAGGACATTGGCCTCCGTAGCTTCTACCTCAAATCCCAAGCCTGCCGTGGCCTGCGCTTTGACCTGCCCGGGGATGGCTATCGCGATAAAAATCAACGCCGCCACAAGAGAGCCAAGCAAGAAAGCAACACCGCATATCGAGCGCAACCTGAGAACCATTGGAATACTCCGCCAGATGACATGTGCCTACGCGCCTTCATAAAAAAGGCGAGCAATTTCACATCCCTTTTATGCCTGTTTGTGGGCCCCACGTTTCACGTGAAGGCCTTGGCTAACAAAATCTGGACTTCTCACCAACCCTACCACAATTAAACCAGATTTTCAGAGTGGCAATGGGGCTAATTTCTGAGGTGTTCCCAAGGACTAAAAGGTCTAAACGGTTCCCGATAGTTTGAGGATGATTTGCTGCGCGAGCGCCTGCTGCTGCGCGCACTGGCTATCGCGATTTGTCGCTTTCTGAACCGCGATCTTTAGAGTTGGCTAAGTCTTGTCACGAAATTGTCACTTCTCTTCCGCCAACACTTGACATGCATTTGACCGCATTCTGACAACAGTTCGGGCGAGCGCCACTATTGTTAACAGGCGGGTTTCGCCGTTGTCGAGTCGGGCCAGCGGCAATTATGAGTCAATTTGTGACGGGTAAGTAACGGCAATGATTTGCACCAGGAGTGGCAATCATTTTCCGTTGTTTGACGCGTGTCACTAACTTGTAACAAGAAAACAGTGCATTCCCCGATGAATCCTACTGGACCCAAAGGGCTTAGGTCGTCTCGTAAGACTGCATCGCTATGGCATCCCATTTGCGAATAAAGGGGACGAAAGGAGTACACTATGATCATATCGCACTTGAAGTGTAAGTTGGGCCTGAAGTCTTCATTATTGCATTCAATTCTTTTAGTTTCTTCACTAGCCATAGTTCTAGCACTTTCAGTACTCACCGATTCTCAACCAGTTTACGCAATGCCTCTTCACACTGCTAATGTGAGGGCAATTCCCGCCTTTGCACGGAAATACGGTCTGCCTTGCTCAGCCTGCCACACAGCTTGGCCGGAGTTAAATAATTTCGGACAGACCTTCCGTGACAACGGCTACCAACTCAACAACGATCACGACTCACCCATTTATCAAGATCCCGGATATTTCCCTATCACCATGCGGATCACGCCGAACTGGCATCGGGAAAATACAAATCATCAACCGCTTGATGGCGCTAGCGGACCAGTCGACGCTAGAGTCTCGCAGAGCGGATTCGATCTGTCCGGCATGGACATTTGGGCAACCGGAACTCTGTATAAGAACATTACGTTCTCACTTCTTCCCTCTTCGGACGTCCACGCTTCTTTCCACTTCGAGAACGCATACATCCGATTTGACAACCTTCTGAAAAGCCGCTGGCTGAACCTCAAGGTTGGGAAGTTCGAACTCGATAACATGATTTCCGAAAAGCGGTTCCTTTCCTTATCGGCAAACGGAGGCTTGTACCAGTCGTATCACTTCGTGCCGTCAAACGCCCCGGTAAACGGGGTGGCGGTGCCAAATGATACGAACGGTTTCGGACTTGGGAACAACGCGCTCGGCGTGGAATTGATGGGTCACTCGGTCAACAGCTACACGCGTTATACGGTGTCGGTGTTGAGCGGAAATGACGGTCAAACCGGGCTGGGCTCGAGCCGCAGCTACGACGGGTTTGCAACTTTTAGCCAGGCGTTCCAGGTTGGAAAGTTGGGCCTGCAACGATTTGGCGGCTTTGCCTATGTCGGCACGAGGCCAACGATTCCCCTGACTGCGGGCGGCGGCACCATTGCCCTCTCAGGCACTGGAGACGGCAACAAATCGTTTTATCGCGTGGGTTTCTCAGCACAATTAAACTTCGCGAAACTCACGGTTCTGCCGTTCTTTATCCATGGCTACGATAGCGTATTTCTCGGAACGGGAACGCCCGCTAACCAACCGCTCCCTGCCGGGGCCATGGCTCCCACATGGAACGGCGGGTTTGTCGAAACCCATTTCCAGCTCAACCCACAGTTTGTTCTCACTCAGCGGGTTGAGAAGATTCGGATGTCGCGACAGGCTCTTCCGACCAATCCACTCCACCAAAGCGATATCGACGCGTATACGGTTGGGTACCGATGGTATCCAATTATGTTCAGCCGTGGCGGACTGGCCTTCCACAACGAATTCTCGCTCACCAAGACCCAAGGAATGCAGCCTCTGGGTGGAGGAGCGGGCATTGGTGGGACACCATTTGGAGCACTTCCAGTTTGGAGCAACAGCGCTCTCGCGGGGTTCGATCTCGCCTTCTAAAGGAGGACAAATCATATGAGACTAAAAAATACAATAATCGCAATAGTTGTACTTCTCACCTCCGGGGCGACAGTTAGTTTTGCCCAGGAGAGCCACATCGGAAGCTTGGCAGGACACGCATCGACGGGAAAGGCGCTGTACCGCCGGTATTGCGTCGGGTGCCACGGCCCGCAAGGTGATGGGGCAGGTGAAAACGCAGCTTGGGTCGATCCCAAGCCGCGCGATTTCACCGCCGCTACGTTCAAGTGCCGTTCGACGCCCTCAGGCACATTGCCCACCGACCAGGACCTTTACGATGCCATTACTCGCGGGTTCGTGAACACGAGTATGCCTTCCTGGAAACCACTCACAAACCAAAACCGCGCCGACCTCGTGGCTTACGTCAAGGGGTTCTCCAGCAAGTGGAAAGGCGCCACCGCGGGTGCATCGATCGCGATTCCGGCCGAACCTGAGGTCAAGATCGAAGGCATTTTGCACGGGCGAGAGCTGTTTCAGAAGATGGAGTGCTGGAAGTGCCATGGGCCCGAAGGCCATGGAAACGGTCCGGCCGCTGCAACGCTCACCGATAGCAAAGACAATCCCATTCTCCCATACAATTTCGCCGTGGGCTCACGTTTCAAGTGCGGAGTTACGAATGAGGACCTCTACCGCATTTTCATGACCGGCCTTGACGGGACACCGATGCCATCTTTCTCCGATGTCCTGAAGCCGGCGGATGCCTGGGACCTGGTCCACTTCTTGCGGACGTTACAGCCGATGCAAACGAAAGAGGCTGAAGTCTGGAAGCAGTGGCGCACAACGCAGCCAGCGCAGGCCCAGCAACTCAAGCCGATTGGACCGGACGAAGGTCCGGTACAAGGCGCCATGAACGTGCAGTAGGGTCTCATCAGGTAAGTGTTCAAGTTGAAGGAGGGCGGCACGCTCCAATTAGCCTTTAGCAGGCACGTGCCGCTCTTTCAAGGAGCAAGACCATGATAGCTTCCCAATCGACCCCAGCCGCTTTTCTCTTTATTACTTGGGGTGTCACCACCGTCGTTTTGGTTGCCCTGCTCAGTTACCGCGCGACGCTGTCGAGCCACGGCGGCCAGAAGTTCAGTGATCCCTCCACGCGGGACCACCACCAGGAAGAGAAGGCGGTCATCGCCAAGAGGTCACTCTTGACGGGAGAGATCATCGTGCTTTCCGTGATATCGGCCGTGCTGCTGTTCACTTGCGTCGGCCTTTCGATTTATTGAAACCTTATGAATTTCTAGGGCCAGCCGGGCCGCCCGGGGCACTCAGAAAGAGCAAGACAAATATGTGTGCAGTTTTGGATATCTAAAACGCAATCATTCGGAAAGGATGGTACGCATGAAAACACAACGTGTATTGTTTTTGGTGCTCCTGTTCGGACTCTGCTTGAAGATGGCTTCCGGCGCGCAAGGAGGCGGAACCATTGGCGGTAAAGTGACCGTGGAAGGCGTAACTGTAATGGCTAAGACGATTAACATGGCGTCCGAACCCGGTTGCGCGAAGATGTACCCCACACCCCCGAAGAGCGAGGATCTGGTCGTCGGAGGAGGGAACGCCCTGGAGAATGTGGTGGTATACATCTCCGCCGGCGCGCCGGACGAGTCAGCACCCACCCAGCCTGTGCAAGTCGTGCAAAAAGGGTGCCGGTTTGCGCCGCATGTCGTGGCGATGCAAACTGGCCAGCCAGTGCAGATGATCAATGAGGATTCCACATCGCACAATATCCACCCGATAGCCACTAACAATCGAGAGTGGAACAAGGCTGAACCCCCCGGAGCCACTCCCCTCACGGAGTCATTCGCCCGCCCGGAGTTTATCTCGGTCAAGTGCAATGTCCATCCGTGGATGCACGCCTACTTCGCGGTCCTCAAGACGTCGCACTATGCGGTGACCGGAGACAACGGCGCCTTCTCGCTCAACAACCTGCCTCCGGGCAAGTACACGATAACGGCCTGGCACGAAACGCTGGGCACCCAGACCCAGGAAATTACCGTCACGGGGAATGAGACCGTACCGGTCAATTTCGTATTCAAGCGGTAACACGCGGATTGAGGGAGGGAATGGAAAACACTGTTTTCCATTCCTTTTCTTTTTAGATTACCTTTACCAGTATGTAGATATATAGTACTTTCTACTGCAGCAGCCCTTCTCCCCGGAGTCAATCCTTCCGCGACCGCCATTCCTTTCCTTGTCGATTGGGTCCTCTGTGGTCTCTGTGGCTTTTCTCTGCGTCCTCTGTGTTAAATTCCGAAAACCTCAACACAGAGGCCACAGAGAAAAGCCATAGAGGACCACAGAGAAACCGAGCCGCGGCGGCAGGTTGTTTAATCCAAAATTCCACTACGCCAGCAAGGTGCCTCTATCCGATCCTTGATGGCTGGCACTGCATTTATGCGGGTATGGCTGCGGTGGCCTTCCCGGTGTATGATACGGCTAGGAACGAGGGTTGAGGAATGCCCTGGAGCGTGCAGCGGGGCTGGTGATGTTCAACACCAGATTGAAGAGGAGAATCGAAATGCGGGCAAGGATTCTAACGTTGCTGTTAGCCGCCGTCGCGGTTGTCGTTGCGTTTCAAATAGTGCCGCATCGCGCATTCGCGGCAGGGCAAATGCCCGCTGCCTTAACCGGTCAGGTCACATCGGCCGAGGAAGGTCCGATGGAGGGAGTCGTGGTCAGCGCGAAGCTCGACGGCTCCACGATCACGGTGAGCGTGATCAGCGACAGGCAAGGGCGGTATAGCTTCCCCGCAAATCGTTTGGAGCCCGGCCACTACAAACTAAAGATTCGGGCCGTCGGCTACGATCTTGACGGGCCGGGGGTGGCGGACCTCGTTGCCCAGAAGACGATCACGGCCGACCTCAAGCTTCGCAAGGCGAAGAATATCGTTCCCCAGCTGACGAATGCGGAGTGGATGCTCAGCATGCCGGGAACGGAAGATCAGAAAGCCACGCTGCTCAACTGCGTTGGTTGCCACACGCTGGAGCGCATCGTGAGGTCCACTCACGACGCCGATGAATTTACGCAAGTGATCTATCGCATGATGGGGTACGCCCAGGTCAGCCAGCCGATTAAACCGCAACGGCGCATGGATCCAGACTGGGCCGGGACTCCGGAACAATACCGCCAGCAAGCTGAGTATCTCGCCACCATCAATCTCAGCTCGGTTTCGAAGTGGGAGTATCCTCTCAAGACCCTGCCTCGCCCGACCGGTAAGTCGACCCACGCGATTATCACGGAATACGATCTGCCACGCCCCACAATCGAACCCCATGACGTCATCCTGGATGAACACGGGACGCCATGGTTCACCGATTTCGGCGAGCAGTACATTGGCAAGCTTGATCCCAAGACCGGCAAAGTCACAGAATATGCGGTGCCCGAACTGAAACCTGGTTATCCAGTTGGCCTGCTCGATATCGAGGAAGACAAAGCCGGGGATTTCTGGGCCGGCATGATGTTTCAGGGAGCGCTCGCGAAGTTCGATCCGAAGACCGAGAAATTCCACATCTATAATCTCCAGTCCGAGTACAACGACAACGTGGCACAACTCAATATGCTGGGTCTGCGATACGACGTGGACGGCAAAGTTTGGACGGATAGCGCCGGACACCGGGACCTTTACCGGCTCGATATCAAGACCGGCGCCTACGAAAGATTCGAGCCGATGAAGCATCTGCCGGACAAAGGGCCCGGCTCGATATACGGCATTGATTCCGATTCGCACAACAACCTCTACTTTGCGGATTTTATGAGCAACTACATCGGCCGCGTCGATGCCGAGACTGGCGGATATTCGTGGTTCCAGACGCCCACTGCCCATTCACGCCCTCGCCGCGTGCGCATGGACCCGCAGGACCGGCTCTATTTTGGCGAATACCAGGGCAACAAGATTGGAATGCTGGACACCAAAACCGAGAAATTCACGGAGTGGGCTCTGCCGACTCCCTGGACCGGACCCTACTACGTCACCTGGGACAAGAACGGTGAACTGTGGACCGGGGGTATGACCACGGACCGCGCGGTGCGCCTCAATCCGAAGTCCGGCGAGGCCATCGAGTATCTGATGCCAAAGGACACCAACATGCGCCGTGTGTTCGTGGATAATACGACGACGCCCGTCACCTTTTGGACGGGAAGCAACCACGGCGCCTCAATCGTCAAGGTGGAACCGCTCGATTAGTACTGTCGCGGCGTGGTAGCGAAGGCAGGCGGTTGGCTTTTGCGAATGCGAGCAATAGGGATGACCTGCACGCTCGCTTGGTAGTTTCTTCCGCTATTGTTGAAGCGCGGCTTTAAGTACACTACTTTTATATTGATATTTAGTTAATAGAATATAGAGAGCTGTTGGCGCGCTTCTTTGGCGCGACCTCCAGGTGCACCCGAAAATATTCGCTTCGCCCTCGTCATCCAGGCTGCGGCGACACACACTTTGCTACGTTCGTTTGTCATCTCACAGGCGCGTCAGTCGTTGAGGAGTGGCACACTCTTGCATACTTTAGGCAAGTATCTAGACTGGATGGACGTTGCTGCGAATCTGGCGTTCTATGCTCGCGACTATGTCCTTATAATTCAATGCGTTCCGGCTCCAAATTAGAATGAACACGTTGGACCTGAACCTGCCCCTGAATCATAGGGGATGTCCTCGGAGCAAGACCGGGGTTGCAGCGGCCCAAGATTAGAGGGGTTTCCCTGCCTCAACGGGGGCACCCGTTTCGAGCCCTGCCCACGGGAGCCTGTAAAGTGTCTTAGACCCGCGAGGGCCGTTGAGATTACAATAGTCTTTTGTTTTCCTCAACCCAGACCTGAGGAGAATAGCCATTGCCTGCAGTTATGGAACGTCGCCGCGCCGTGCGCTTTAAGTTCCAGTTGCCGCTCATCGTTCGCTGGACAGACGGTGCGATAGAGCACGAAGTTGCCGCCGTTTCGGAGGACGTGTCCTCACGGGGGATCTTTTTCTTTTTGGGGGAGCGCCTCAAGACCGGCAAATCCATAGAGGTCGTTCTGACGCTTCCCCACGAGATCACCTTCGCCGGCAAGCTGAAAGTGCGTTGCTTCGGACGCATCCAGCGCTACGAGAACAAAGTGGCGGAAGGAAGCAATGCGGGCGTGGCCGTGGCGATTGAAAAATACGAGTTTTTGCGGAAAAGCTAAGCCGTTACGCAGAGGGCCTCTTGGTTCACCTCCAAGCATTCGGTAGTGCTTCTCACCCCGAGGTCAGTTAGGAACAGCAAGAGAATCGCTGATGCGAATTGGCGAAAGAGACGCGTCACCCCGCTTGGGTCACATCCAGGAAAGTCAAGGACCGCACCCTTCACAAAAACCGTGAAGGATGCGGCACCCAATCCTCCTCGCCACTTGGCGCCCGCTTCACCCGTCTACTCCAACATGCGCGCGATTGCGCTACTTCCACGCCGCGTAAACTGGTTTGCTGACCAGGTACGCGGGGTTCGCGCCCGGTCGCGGCGTGAATTTTTGGGCGCGGCCGCTATCGACTTCGGCGACGTAGAAATTGCCTTGTTGATCGACGCTGAACCCGTGGACTCCCCAGAAGCCTCCGGGGAAATCTCCCCAGGTGCCCCAGGAGTAGAGGAAGTGTCCGTCGAGGTCGTACTTCAACATCTTGGAGGTGCCTCGGTCGAAGGCCCAGAGAGTGCGGTCGGCGCCGATATAGAGCAGGTGGATATCGGACGGTTCCCCGCCGAAGCCCCACTCATAGAGATATTTGCCATTTTCGTCGAAGACCTGGACGCGGTGGTTGCCGCGATCATTTACGAACACGTGCTTTGTGACTGGATCGATCGCCAGGCCGTGAACGTTGTTCATGTAATACGGACGTTTGTCATTCGGAGGCGTGCCTTTCATGCCCCAATCCATCAGGAATTTGCCGGTCTTGTCGAATTTCGCCACGCGGGTCCCGTTGTATCCGTCGGCCACATACAGGGTGCTGTCGGGCGCCCAGACCAGGAATGTCGGCCGGTTGAAGTGCGTGCCATCCGCGCCTTTCACAGTGGGCGTGCCAATCGTTTGCACGAGTTCCTTCATGTCGTGCGTGAACTTGTAAATGGCGTGCATGTGATCGTCCACGATCCATACGAATTTGTCCGGATCGTACGGATTGATGGCAACGAAGTGCGGGCGCTTGAAGAGGTGGTCATATTGCGGAAACGTTTCGATGATCTTGCCCGAGGAATCCACGATGGTCAGGCAATGTTCCCACTTGGCGTCCACGCCAACCGTTCCCTTCCAAAGTTTTGGCCCATCCTCGGGATCCTGGCCCGTCCCGCCTGCACCCGGCAAAGCGGCTATAGTCGCGTCCCGCCACGGTAACCGGCCGATGGGAAACTGAATGCTCGGCCCGAAATCAGTAAGCAGCTTGGTCTGCGGCCTCTTGATGTTCGGAAGCTCGCCACGGAAGAGCAGGAAGACGCGATCCGGATTCTCCGCGTAGATGCCCTGACCCGCTCCCCATGTCCACTGCTCATTTCCCGGCAAAGTGCTGACGTCCGCCGGCCAATTCTTGGCGATGTCGTAAGGGCCGAACGCGTCCTGGCCGCCTACCATGCCCGGAACCGCCGCGATGCTGGCGGCATTCCCCTGGCCGTGGACCGTTGCCGGATTGCTCGCCAACAGAAAACCCATCAGGCAGCCAACGCCAATCGCCACAACCACCAACGCAACTCTGCGCATAAATCTCCTCCCGGAAGTCCTGATTCAGGACACAAATCGACAGAATTATCTCCGTGACCTTGTAAGCCAGCAGCTTTTATACGCCCGGGCCACCTTGGGGTCAATCTCTTCGTTCAGCCTGTCGGCCAGTTTCATGCGCCTGCAAAAAGAGGCCCCACTAATCCTCGTGCGGCTTCTCAGCCGGTGACCAATCCCTGGCGCTCAGAACATGTATTTGATCGCGAGTTGCATCAGTCGAGGCGAGGCGGCCTGCTGCACTTGGCCGAACCCCGGGCTGTTAAAATTGCCATTCACGGATGCCGGCCCGAAGAATTGAGGGTGATTAAACACATTGAAAGTTTCGAGTCGGAACTGCAGCGTCTTTGTTTCAGTCAGGGGAACGGATTTTAGCAGCGCCAGGTCGGTGTTGAACGACCCGGGCCCGGAGAAGAATCGTCTTGAAGCGTCGCCGGGAGTGCCCGGAGTGTTTGGCATGAACAGTGCGGTATTGAAATATGTCGGTCCGCCCTGCTGAGTGTCGCTCTGCGGATGGTGGCTAATATTCAGAGGACCGGGCAGAATTTCGGGCAAGTCAAAATATCGATTGTTCACACCGTTAGGATTGCTTCCTTGGAGAGAATTGTCGGTGCTCATGGACAGAGTCACCGGAAAACCCGTGCTGGCGTGGGTAATTCCAGACACTTCCCATCCCTGGGCCCAGCGTGCGGATTTTCTAAATAGACGTTCCAACGGAAGCGTGTAATCGTAAGTGGCCACGAAGTTGTGCTTCAGGTTGAACGCCGAAAGCGCTCTCGTTTGCCCAAAGTCAAAAGGATTGAGAACGTCGGCAAGACTCGACGCCTGGTCAATCGACTTGCTGTATGTATAGGAGAAGGACGCGTTGAGGGTTTTTACCCTGCGCTGAAGGGTGGCTTGAAATGAATTGAAATTGGAATTTCCAATACTCGCCTCGTAGTCGTCGTTGCCGAAACTACAATTAAGTCCGTGGCGGGTGCAGTCTATTGGCACATTGGCTTGATAAGTCGTTCCATTAACGCTGAATGTCTTCGTCGGGACGTATGGCGCAGATGGGTTTTCACCGCCCGGGCCGCAGGATTGTCCGGCTTGATTCAGCGCCAAACAGAGAGCCGGATTGCCAGGGTTGGCCGAGTAGACCACTATAAGCTGGTGCGCCTGGGAACCGACGTAACTCAAATTCAGCACCGTGTTCGCATCCAGTGCGCGCTGGAATGAAAGGAAGTAATTCTCGGCGTACGGATAGGTGTTCGTTGGAGGCGGAGCCGTCATCCCTTGAATTGGTAGAAATCCTGAAAAATCAATACTCGAATTAGGATGCGACGCGGAAGCGTTGAGCGGCGGAAAAACCAGCGGAAATGGGTTGGTGGCAGGTTCGCCCGCGGCTGCGGTAAACGGAGTAGCGAATAACGAGTTATTTCCGGTGTAGCTCAATCCGTAGGGAGGTTGCGGTTCGTCGAACGCGAGCAAATTTCCTTGAACCACGGTATAGAACATTCCATACCCTGCTCGAATACTTGTCTTCCCCGGTCCACCAACGATCTTCCCCAGAATTCCCTTCGACGCGCTCGGACTGTACGCTAAACCCAAACGGGGGGCAAAGCGGTTGCGCTGCGGCGCGAACGTACTTGGAACGCCCGGGTCGGTCGGATAAACGATGCCGGGGGGAGCCTTAGGATAGACTTGAGACTGCTCCCCCGGGATCAAGGTAGGAATCTGGCTGTACTTCTCGGACCAATACTGCATTAGCTCCCAGCGCAGTCCGTAATTCAGGGTCAGATTGGATTTGATCTGCCAGCTATCCTGCCCGAAACCACCCATATACTTATGTCGCGGAAAATATGCCTGCGAATCGGCCTGGTTGTAGAGATTTGGCGCTCCGACCAGGAAATCCACGAAGTCCGAACCGGTTTGGCCACCATTAAATGTAAACCCCCCGTTAAACTCTGGATTGGGATGCACATTGATCTGGTTGATGTTCGCCTGGAGGCCAACCTTGATCGTATGCTTTCCGATCACCCTGGTGAAATCATCGCTCGCGGTATAGGTGTCGTTTGTTTGTGTGAGATTTGTAATGGGGGTTCCTATGACAAAACCGAGCGAGCTGAAGTTGATGTTTTCGATGCCTTCAATAGCCGGGGCAAGCGGATAAATGCCACTCGAGTTGAACGTACTACCCGGGCATTTCTGGGTTTCATCCACTGCCGTAGTGAAACCTTGGCAGGCCAACGGAACTCCCACGCCCGCGGAAGGCTGCCCTACGTTGTTGTAGGTGCGCATATAGCTCAGGTGGAATTCGTTCACGCTGGAAGAACCGAAGGTTTTCGCGTCGCCGAGGTTGATCAATTGCGCCGTTCCCAAATTCAGGCCGCTGAATCCCGGGACCGAGGCGCCCCCCTGCCCTCTCGGAAATGGGTTGTTCACGAAGTAGCTGTCGTAGAAATAGTATGCCGAAAGCTGGCCCCAGCGCGCGCCGTTGCCGTCGATGCGGCCGCTGGTCTTGTCGTCGCGCACCGTCTCGATTCCGCTGCCGGTGAAGGTAGAGTTTCCGCTATTCGCCGTGGGAATGTATTGTAGCAATTGCTTGGCGGGAGCAGACCAGGCACTCGTGGGGAATATGCCATTCGGAAAAATACACTGAGTATAGTTAGTGCAACCGGGCAGCGTACCAGTTGGACCATAATAAAATTTTTCGCCGGGCGAAACCGTGACAGGCTGGCCTGTAGCGGTGGTGAGACTTTTCGAAAGCTGGGTGGCAAGACAGGTGTTGGCAACGTCGCACGCCGAAACGTTGCACGGCCCGCCGCTACACCCCGTTTCGAACAGGCTGGCTAAATCCGAGAGATTTCCTGAACGCTCGGAATTCGTAGGGACAGAAATATTCCCGGTGGGAAGCCCCTCGGCCGTACGCGTCCCTTGGTAGTCAGCGAAGAAAAATATCTTGCTCTTCGCAATCGGTCCGCCCAGGGTGCCTCCGAACTGGTTTTGCCGGTAGGTCTCCACCGTTGGATCGAAATAACTCTTCGCGTCGAGAGCCGTGTTGCGCAAAAAATCAAAGGCTTCACCGTGCAGCTGATTGGTTCCGGACTTGGTCACTACGTTCACGATCCCGCCCGAGTAGTTTCCATATTCCGCATCGAAATTGTTGGTCAAGATCCGGAACTCGGAGATCGAGTCGAGATCAGGCACGATCAAGGTGCCGCCATTCATGAGTTCCTTGACGTCGCCTCCGTTGACCAGGAAGCCGTTGGCATCTTCGCGCTGCCCGGAAATGGATTGGTTGCCGGCGTTCAGACCTCCCGAAGGAGCAATGGCTACGGTGGCTCCCGCCATCACGACGGAGTCGGGCGTTTGCGTCGACATTGGCACGATGCCCGGCTGGAGAGCCAGAAGATCCGTGAAACTCCGACCGTTGAGTGCGACCGCGGTTATTTCCGCGCCCGTGACGACTTCGCCCATCTGAGAACTCTCGGTCTCGACGTGCACTGCCGTATCGGAAACAACCACTTCCTCCGATTGTTCACCCACAGTCAGGCTGATGTCTTCCCGGAGCGCAGCATTTGCGTCGATGACCAACCCGGTGCGCTTGTAAGGCTTGAATCCCTCGCGGAGAATTTCAATCTCATAGCGCCCCACAGGCAGTGATGTGAAAGCGTAGAGGCCATTGGTATTTGTCTTGGTAGTTTGTTGAACCGTTGTATCAAGATTCAGAGCGGTGACCGTGGTATCTGGAACGACGGCTCCCGTTTGGTCCGTCACCGTCCCCGAAATGCTTCCCCCTGTGTCTGCCTGCAAGACAAATGCAGAATAGGGAGACACCATCAACGACAATAGCAAGACGACAGATCGAGCCTTGGCTTTGTTTCGCATGAGGTCCTTGATGCGATGCATCATCATCAAGAAAGTCGGCCGCGTGCCGTACATTTTTGCGCCTCTGGTTCTCATCGGGAAGGGATCTCTCTGCCGTTGATGACGACCTTCATTGCGAAATCGGGGCTGGCGCTGATCCCCAGGGCAGTGCCGTTCTGAGCAGGATGAGTCTCCACGATTACCATGTCTCCCGGCTTGAGTGTATTTTTGGCCCAGCCCCTCCGCGACATCGCAGAGATTGAAGACATTTCGAGTGTCCAATGCCGGAAGAGGCCGCCCTCCTCCATCACGTCCATATGAAGCAGACAATGGGGGTTGCCCCAGTCGAACGTCGTTACAATCCCAGTGAGGACGATGGTCTTTTTCATGTCGTAGTGCGCGAGGCCGTGGTGCGCGGCGATCGGCCTAGAAGCAAGAAAAACACCAGCCGCAACAACAAGAAGGCGCAATGCTCTTTTTCTCATCCAACACCTCCAGCTCTTGCTCGCACCCAGATGAGGATACCTGATTTGAGATGCGTCGAGCGGTGATACTAGGTCACACGAGGCGCGCATCAACTCGCATAGGCGCAATCCCGCCGCCTGAACTTCGTAGTGTACGCCCCTGTCGATATTAGTGGTTGGGGATTTCGACGGCAGCTGTAACGACAGATATCCAGAGGAGCAATTCGATCAACCCGGCTAGTTTGGCCACGGCGGGCGTGTCTGGCGCCCGCCCCCAAGTGCGCGTTTTTTGCTGAACCACGATGTGCCAAATGAGTGCGGTTGGCACCAGCATTCCCAGCTTGACTTGGAATGCAGGGTTGGCGAGATACGTCGACCCCGTGGCCGAAAAAAGCAGAAAACCCCCGAGGACGACAATACAAAACCCGATCCAGTTCCAGACGAAGAGGGCATCGGAAAGCTGCGCCGCCGTTTGACGATTCTTCCCCGCTCCCAGCAGGCGCATATCAACGGCCGCGTTGGTCCCCAACCATACGGACAACCCAGAAAAATGGATCAGCTGAATAAACGGATACACCCAAAGCGAAGTGCGGACTCCCGTGCCCCACCACGTGCTTTCGAGCCACTTGGCGAAAGTGACCAGTGATTGATACATTCGCTTAGACCTCCCGTCAGCTTGCGCTTTCCGCTTTGGCCCGACAACCCGTCCCGCACCCAAACCAATTTCTCGCGCGTCGCGATTTCAGGCGCGAATGCAATCCGCGTTTTGCAGAAGAGGCCTACCCGAGCCCTGAAATCGCCGCGATCTCCACTCCGGCAAGAATGGCGCCGACCCACAGGACGATTGAAGCGAACGCCCAAAGCTTTGCTCCCGTCGAAATCGCCGGCCCTTGATCCCACTTGCGGAAGTTCCGCTGGATGATAACGGCGGAAATCAACGCCAGAAGAATCACGCTCATTTTGACGCGAAAAACGCGGTCCGGGTAATAGTCCCCGCCATCGGTCGTGAACATGAGGAACCCCGACAAAAGGGCCAAGCCCAGCGCCGTCCACGTCCACGGGAAGAGTGTTTCCCCAATTTGAGTGACACTCTGGCTGCGCGCGGCGACACCCAAAATGCGCAGGTCCACCAGGACGATCGTCCCGACCAGCACAAACAAAGTGAAATAGTGGATGACGGAAATCGTCGCATACAACCAACCCGTTTCGGCGATGGCCATAACCCACGAGGTGTGCTCGAGCCCTTCAAAGAAATTTCCCATGTTGGCTCCTCTCTTCCCTTTATTGCGGGAGGATTCTCGGTACGCAAACGTCTGACTGACAGGCCACAATTATTTGATGTGATATTTTAGACATATGCTATCCATCGGCCGGCGGCCACGATGCCGAACCAAAACAATATGGAAATCAAACCGGCGATGCGCGCCGACACCGGCGCGACCGGGTCCTTGTCCCACTTTCCGACGCTTTGGTAGGCCAATGAATGAAAAACAAATGCATTCACGCCCGCGGACAGAATCATCAGCATCTTAATCTGGAAGGCCGTGTTAACGTACATCTTGGTGGCTTCCGAGGAAAACATCAGCAGTCCGGTGATGATTTGTGTGATGAAGCCGGCCCAGGCCCAGGGCAGAAACCGCTGGGCCAGCTTGGTAACGGGCTCGTCCCGAAATGTCAGTCCCATCAGACGCAAGTCCAGAATCGATGTGCCTCCCACCAGCAAAATGATGCCAAAAATATGAACTGTCTCGATCACAGGAAATAGCCAGAGTGACTCGCGAATCGTCGTGCCTATCGCTGTTTGCTCGAGCCACTGGCAAATAACGAAAATTAGATGCATTCCCCAGGTCCTCACAATTTCCAATTTCGGTTAGGTTGATCATGTTCGCTACACCCATTGCGGTGACACACTAACATTCCGTCTACGCTGGTGGCAAGATGTGGCTGCTGGTGTACGGGGCATGGATACTGCTGGACGATGCTGCCTGATCCGAATTGTCCGATTCTTGGCGCGGCACACTTACCTGCAACTTTTCACTCTTCCAATCCGTCTTATAATCGGTTAGGCTCTGGAAAATCTCTGGTAAGTTTATTGCGAGTATTTGTAAATCGAAATGTTGGAGGATCGGCTTGAAGAACAAACGAATGGCCTCTTTCGCGCTGTTAGTAGGCCTTATGACCTTTGCAAGCGTGGCGTTCGCGCATCATGGGACAGCCAATTACGACACGTCGAAAACGGTCTCCGTGAAAGGCTCCGTCACGGATTTTCAGTTTATTAACCCGCACGTTATCATTGCCATGGACGGCAAGGATGAGAGCGGGAAAACTCAGAAGTGGCAGGGGGAGCTCACCAGCCCGAACCGTTTGAGCAGGGCTGGCTGGACGAAGAGTTCCGTGAAGCCCGGGGACACGATCACGATCAACGGATATCCCTCGAAGAGCGGTTCACCCGAAATTTGGATCCAGAAAGTCACGTTGGCCAGCGGCGAGGACCTTCCGACGGGTGGCGGGAACTAGGAAATACTGCGGCGGCGCGGAAAATATTCAGTCAGCTCTTTGGCGGGCTCCAAGTTGCCAACGCTCCGATACAGGGGCTATGGCGACAGCGCACCGAGCCCGAATGATATTCTTGGGGACTCCACCTTTCCATTGAAGGATTCAGCAAATAAGTGGAGCCCGCACACAATACGGAGGCTGTCACGATGCGGAGTCACGTCAAGCGTTTTGTTCTAGCAGGCGGCATCGCGGTGCTGGCATTTTCGTTCGGTCTGCGCGCCCAGATGGCCCAGCAAGCTGGCGCTGCAAAAGCGCCGGCGGTGTCCGTGCCCGCACCAGTCCACGACCTATCGGGCGTCTGGAACATGCGCGCCACTCCTGCCCAACGCAGGTTCCTCGGCAGCACGTACACGCAGGAAGGGCCTGAAATGACTCCGTGGGGGAAGGCGAAGTATGATTCCGCCAAGCCCTCGAATGGCCCCCGCAGCAACGCCTTGAAGGTTACGGACGACCCGGTCCTCCGAACCTGCCTGCCTCCCGGCACTCCGAGAATCTATCTGCAGCCGTTTCCCTTGCAATTCGTGCAAACTCCCAAGGAAGTGATCATTCTCTACGAATACGACCACACGGTGCGTCACATCTTCATTGACGGACGCCCGCATCCCGCGGACGTCACGCCCACTTACATGGGGCACTCCATTGGCAAGTGGGACGGAGATACGCTCATCGTTGACACCACCGGTTTTAATGACAAGACGTGGCTCGACCGCGACGGCCATCACCATAGCGATGAGTTGCACGTTGTCGAGCGTTTCCACCGCGTCGATCGTGACAATATGCAGCTAGATGTCACCATGGAAGACCCCAAGGCTCTCGCGAAGCCCTGGATCACGCAGCTGAATTTCCAGTTGAAGCCCGACTGGGACATTATGGAACTGGCCTGCACCGATAACGCCGCGTTCGAAGACTTCGAAAAATAGGGTTAGACCCCAGGGCGCATGGTCTATCCAGGTGCGGGTTCGCTCCTTGTGCGTGCGCAAACGAATTGTCGGCTAGCCTGACCGATCTCTGGGGGATTTCCGACCACGTTGAGTATCACAAACGTTAAACAAGGCCTTCCAATCTCCCCACTATGTTCAGCATATCGGCCACACATTGTCATTCTTAAGGTTCCCTTAAGGTTCAACGGCATAGTTTGGCGCCAGTAATCCGTCCATAGTCCAAAAGTGAAGCATGATGTTGTTGGGCACGAGCCCAGCTCCGCTTGTCCGTTCCGAAATCAATTGCACAGGGGTGTGCGCGTTCGAGCAGATTGGCCTTGAAACGATTGTGAATGGGCGGGAGTTCAATCGAAGGTACTCGGGCCAGGTTAGACCAGGTCATCCATTGTCTAGATAGCGTTAGCGCCTTGCTGACGCAAAACTGGAGGGGAAAATGGGAACGCATGCATCGTTTGGGGTGAACCATCGGGAATGTGGGGGGATGGAGTTGGTGAACCGCTTGACATTTATGAGCAAAACCGCGGTGCGGTTGAATTTCAGGAGAGTTCTGCAGGTGTTGGGGGGAACGCTTGTGGTGTTGCTGCTAAGCCTTCCGGCGTATTCGCAAGGGAGCGCAGGCCGTATTCTGGGAACGATTACTGACTCAAACGGCGGCGCGATTGCTGGCGCAACCGTGACCGTCCTCGACGTGCAGCGGGGCACCACCAGGACGCTGACTACCGACGACTCCGGCGCCTACAATGCTCCCAACTTGATTCCTGGCACCTACAAGGTGCGCGCCGAATTCAAGGGTTTTAAGACCACCGAGCGCGATAACATTGTGCTAGAGGTCGGTCGCGAGATCCGCGTAGACCTGACGATTCAGCCCGGCCAGCAAGAGCAGACGATTACCGTCACCGAGTCTATTCCACTGGTGGAAACCACCAACGCCGAATTGGGCGGCACGCTGAACAGCGATATAGTCAATAACCTGCCCATGAATGGCCGCAACTTCGCGAACCTGCTCCAACTGCGTCCGGGCGTGACGATTTATCCGGGCGGGTCTGGCTGGGCTCAGAGCACCAACGGCCTGCGCGCCCACGACAACGTCTACATGGTGGACGGCATTAACAGCAACGATCCCTGGATGGCCCAAGCCGTGTGGGATTCAGTCATGGCCTCGGGCGACACCGGAACACTCATCTCCATCGACGCTATCGATGAGTTCAAGACCCAGGAGAACCCGCGTGCCGAATATGGTTGGAAGCCCGGCGGTGTCGTCAACGTGGGAGTCAAGTCCGGTACCAACACTTTTCATGGGACTGCCTATGCTTATGGCCGCAATGGCTCCTGGGATGCGCGCAACGTCTTCAACCCGCCGCCAGCCGTTGTGCCTTCCATAAGCTTGGAACAGTACGGCGCCACTTTTGGCGGGCCCATCAAGAAAGACAAACTCTTCTTTTTTACTACTTATGAGGAACAGCAATACGCGCTGGGATCCACCCAGGTTATCACTGAGGCGGTCACGGCTGATCCGACGACCGGCAGCACAATCGCGAATAACCTTCAACTCGCCTGCCAGGCAGCCTTAGCCATGGGAGCGCCAGGATCGGGATTAGCCGGTTCTCTGACCGACCTGAGTGCTCGACTCGCAGGTCTTAGCGACACCTGTGCCAAATTGCCGAACTATCCTGGCCTCTTCCCGGTCAACTCCGGGACCTCTGGGGTGAGTAGTACTGATCCCAGAAAGCTAGGCAACGGTCTGGTTAACAACAACACGATCCACTCCGGGCTAGCCAAGGTTGACTACCACCTGAGTGAAAAACACTCGATCAGTGGTTCGTATTTCATCAGCCCAGGCCTAGGAGTCGTGAATGACTCTCCCAACCAGACGGCTGTAGCATGGGAGACGAATCAGTACGCACGGTCCCAAGGGTTCGCGGGGAACTGGACCTGGACGCCGAATTCCACTGTGGTGAATGAGGCCCGGGTCGGCTACGCCCACTATTACCAGGTCTTTCTCAGCAATGACGCAGGCCAGGATCCCACAAACTACAAGTTTAACGGCAGCACCTACAACTACTACTCCGGCCAGACTGATCCACAGTATGGAGGTTTCCCAGCGATCAGTATCTTTGGCCTGAACGGCCCTCTGGGTGCCAGCTGGCCAAAGACCGTAGGTCCCGACGGCATCCTCCAGGTCCTGGATCACATCTCCGTGTTGCACGGCAACCACGCCTTCAAGTTCGGCGGGGAAATTATCTCCAATCAAAGCACCACAAATGTGACAGCGAATGCCAAGGGCCCCATCCGATTTAACAGCATCCAAGATTTCTTCAACGGCTTTCCCAACGGCCCACCCGCGGCGGGCGAAAATGCACATGGCACCGCGACTATTCTTACGGGAGACCTACTGCGACACTTCAGCTTTAGTGGGTATGCGCTCTTCCTTCAAGATGACTGGCGGGTCAAGCCGAGATTGACCGTGAACCTGGGAGTGCGCTACGAACTCAACACAGTCCCGAAGGAGCGAAACAACTTACAGGGCAACTTCGATCCGAATTCACCTACGGGAGTTGACCAGGTTGGCTTCGGGTCCACTTCTGTCTATAACGGCGACCATAACAATTTCGCCCCACGCCTGGGTATTGCGTGGGATGTCAAGGGCGATGGCCGGACCGTGGTGCGAGCAGGGGCGGGAGTTTACTACGAGCAGTTGAGCCTGGATGTGTTCAACGGCATTGGCAACTCGTTCGGGCTGCGTACTGCCCCCAGCGGCGCTACGCTTATTTTTTGCTCGGTTGCAGTAGCATCAGGCGCGTCGTGTCCTGCAGGGAGTGCTACTGTCAAGCAGGGCTCCGGCACGATCGGTGTCATAAATACTGCCTTCGCGGGCACACCCATTATTAACGGCACTGTTGCGGGTGGCCTGACCACTGGTGGCATCCCGTTTAACTGGGCGAACAACGGACCCAGCACTCCGATTTTCTCATTCCAAGCCTTTTGTGGAGACGGTGTTACCGCCATCCCCTCAGGCCCACTTCAGGGTTTCAAGCCGCAGCAATGCAATGTCATGGGCGTGAATCCCAATCTGCGAACTCCGTACGTCTACGAGTACAGCTTAGGCATCCAGCGAGCTATTTCTCATACCGTATCTTTGGAGGTTGGTTATGTCGGCAACACGGGCCGGAAGTTCATAAGTGCCCTGGACATCAATCAGCCGCAGCTACTACCGGGCGGTTTGAGCCCCGGTTGGTACACACCGCTTACGTCCGGTCCCAACACAGGAATGACCCCAGCGGCCGTCTGCGCCGCCACCCCGACAAAGAAAAACTGTGCTAACCCCACGATACCTTTATCGAGCCGGCCGTTCTTCACCAAATTCCCATACTTCAAATTCATTGACGAATACGGAAACTATGACACCTCCAACTACAACAGCCTCCAGGCGACCCTGACGGCCCGGAATTTCCATGGATTGACTCTCACCGGCGGTTACACGTATTCGCATTCCCTGGGGGTTGCTTCCGACCAAGGTACCGGCGGCGGCAACTATGTCCCACCCGATAGCACGGGGAGTATACACAACCAGCTCTACGGACCTTCCTCGTTCGACATCCAACAACGCGGCACCATCTCGGGCACATACAACCTTCCCGGGAAGAGCGGCTTCGGGCAAATGCTGCAAGGCTGGTCGATCAATGCCGTGGCGCTCATTCAAAGTGGACTGCCCTGGGGCATATCGGACGCCACTACCGACTTCTCCGGAACCGCTGAGCAAACGGGCAATTCGGCAGCCAACCTAGGCGGACAGTGGGATTTCTACGGGAACCCCGCCGACTTTAAGGCAATTCACAATTACGCCGGGGTCACCCCACAACCCAACGGAGCTCCTGGAATTCCCTGGTACCCGGGCGGCGGCGGAAAGGCCGCTCCAACCGCCAATGCTGCCTGCAACGCGCAGGCTGCCGCCATCAGTCCACTAGCGGTGGCTTCGCTCAACGTCTTGGGCTGCTACGCGCTGGGCAAATCCATTCTGATCCCTCCCGCCTATGGGAGCTACGGTACAACCTCTCGTGGTGAGTGGCGCGACGGCGGCTTCCGCAACGTCGATTTTTCGGTGACCAAGGCTTTCAAATTTAAGGAACGGCTCACCGCGCAGTTCAGGGCGGAGTTCTTCAACATTATCAATCGCCCCGACTTCGTCAATCCACAGGGAGGACCTGGGGGAGGCGGTGCCACTCTTGATCCTTCGGGAGCAGGCAGTACTGGGAATGGGCTAGCCTATGTCACCAATACTCCAGACATCGCAAGTTCCAATCCCGTGCTAGGGTCGGGAGGCCCCCGCGCGATCCAGTTGGGTCTAAAGCTGCTCTTCTAAGCGACCCCCGCGGATCGATCTGAAATGGCGAAGGGGCTGTCCCGGTTGGATCGGGACAGCCCCTTCGTATTTTTAGGTTAGAACTGGCGGTGCGACTACGTCTCCGCTCCCAGCGTCTTCGCTGCCCAATCGGGGAATACTGCTGGGCGCCTATCCCTCGGACCGCCGGCATTCGAGGCCTGAACGTGGCCTGTGCCTTCGACCATGTCGCGCTTGGAGTTCACGGCCGCTTTATAGAGCCGCAGAGCGCCAGCCGGATCCATGATGCGGTCATCTTTGCTGTAACCTATCATCATGGCGGCTTCAATCTTGGCCGCCCTTCCTCCATCCAGATTGTAGTCGGCAAGCTTTTTGCGGGCATCGGCTAAGTCCTCCGCGCCGATGATCCAGCGTACGCGCTCTTGAATGGGGGGATACCATTCGAACAGATCGGATTTCAAATCGTAGGAGCCGCTGCTCATGAAAGCAGCCTTGATTCTCTTCTCTCCGCTCGCAGCTCGCGGCACTCCGTAGCCGCCCATGCTGATTCCCTGCATCCCGACACGCGTGGCGTCCACATCCGGGCGGGTCTCCAGGTAATCGATCATGGCCTTGGCGACTCTTTCCGTGTCCGGAGGAAGGTGCAGGTCCAGCAATCGCAGAGCGCCTCCCTGGCCGGGGAAATCGACAGCCAGATAAGCCATGCCCCGGGCCGAATAGGCGCCTCCGCCCATGATGGTGGCTTCGGCCATGGTATCCGCGCCTTGAAAGGCGATGACTACCGGGAACTTCTTGCCTTGAGCATTGCCCGGCTTCCTGAAATATCCATCCAGTACTTTACCTTCATAGTTAATCTGCACGTGCTCGAAGGGAGGCCGCACCAGCTTCCAGGCCTTGTCAAAATTTTCGCGCGCCTTCTTGTAGGAAGTCAGCATGCGCGAATCCGTCACCGGCTGGGGCCAGCATGCATCGCGATAGAAGCCGGCGGCCCGCAGATAATATTCGTTCGCGGTGACCTTGAATCCGTCCGCCGCGAATTTCTCGGCCATGGCTTCGTTCTTTTCGGCAACGCGCGTCCATTCGGTAATCCAGGACTCCAGATCGAAGGGCTTCATGCGCTGCGCCACTTCGAGTGCATCGGGATCGCTCGTGTACATCGTTTGCGTCAAGCGGATTTCCAACTGCCCGCCGCCGGGCAATCCTTTACCGGTAAAGAGTTCTCCGTCGGCTCTCCCGCCAACGGCGCCCTTCTTTCCGCCCTCGGAACCGGCGTCCTGGGCGAGAGCAGACGATCCCAACGCCCTGGTGAGCGCAGGAAGTCCCACTGCCGCCAAGCCCCACTTGACCAAGCCTCTCCGGCTTACGTTCAACAAGGAATCCATAGTCTTGCCTCCTTCAACAAAGCAGAAGTCTCAGGTATAGGACAACGACTCGGGCCGCAGGTTCGTGAAAATCAGCATAGCGTTCGATCTTCACACTTCACTTCGCTTGAATGAATCTATTTTGGTCGAACATTACGGCAGCTTCCACACCCTGTCAAGCTTAGATTGTCGAAGCCAAAATCGCGCGCGATTGCTGTGTATTATGACTCCATCTGATTCACTTGGGTTTCATAATATTCTTGTTGTAGAACGCTCTCCGCCTGTATGTCTTGCGCACGTGCTTTAAGGATATCTTTCAGCGAAAGAGCGTATGAAACGCGAGACAGCCGCCGCGCGTCATTCATTGTGATCTTGACATGTAAGGCGCTGCGGTGGGAAACTGCGGAAAATCGCACGCCAACAAATGGAGGTGATCGCGGATGAGGCATAAGACGCTTACTGGTTTGTGTGTGGGCGTATGTTTATTCCTGCTCTGTGGGCCGGTGTTTGCGCATCACGGCGGCACGGCGTACGACACCAAGAACCCGCTCACCCTGTCGGGAACCGTGAAGGAGTTCCATTTTATCCAGCCGCACCCGCTGATCGCGCTGGCAGTGAAAGACGACAAGGGCAGCGTCGTGGAATGGTCCATCGAAATGACGGCGCCGAATCACCTGGTGCGTTATGGCTGGAGCGGCAAGAGACTCAAGCCGGGTGATGAAATTACAGTGACCGGGAGCCCCGCGAGGAATGGCCTGAAAGTGCTGAATCTCCGGAAGATCTCATATACGAATGGCGAAATGATCCCTCTCGGGCCTCCTCCGGAACCCGGACAATAGTTAGCCAGAGGCAGGTCAGGCCGAATTTGGTCCAGCCCGGCACTGCAGAATTGGCGGCATGATCGAGGGTGCGAATCGGTTTTCAGGCCGGTTCGATCCGATTGAAGGAGGAATTACGGACATGCGAAAGCGCCCAATAGGTCTGATACTTGCAGCGGTAGCTGCCTTTGCCTTTTCGCCCGCATTGCGCGCGCAGACGGCGTCCAATGCGACGAAGCCCGCGAAAGCGCCCGAAGCCCAGGCAGTTTCCAAGCCCCAGCCCGCAGCTGACCATACGCCGGATTTTTCGGGAGTCTGGGAGGGGCACATGCCGGCCAGCGCTCGTCCCTGGTCTGGGTACTCCTTTGTGCGGGGAATTCCGGAAATGACGCCCTTCGGAAAAGCGCTCTACGAAACCACCAAGCCTTCCTGGGGGCCGAGGGCAGTGGAGGATTCCACCGACCTCGTAAACCCCACTACGGGTAACGAAATCGGATGCTTCCCGACCGGCGTGCCGCGAATCTACGTGCATCCATTTCCGTTCGAGATCGTTCAGACCGCAGGCCGCGTAATCGAGCTTTTCGAGTTCAATCACTTTGTCCGGCAGATATATACGAACGGGCCTCGTGAGCACGCCAAGGACCTGGACCCCTCGTGGATGGGCGATTCAGTTGGCTGGTGGGATGGGGACGCGCTGGTCATCGATTCAGTTGGATTCAATGACAAGACGTGGCTCGACCGCGCCGGACTTCCGCATTCCGATCAACTGCACGTCATCGAGCGCATCACGCGCCCCACGCACGAGACTCTGGTGGTTCACATTACGATCGACGATCCGAAAGCGTATACCAAGACGTGGGAGGGAGAACGGATTTATCAGCTCGAGCCCGACTGGAAGCTGACGGAAATGATTTGTGAAGACAACATCACCTTCAATGAATTGAAGAAAGCTGGAAAAGAACAGTAGGATCGAAAAACGAGAGAGTCATTCTTACAGAGATCAATTCCCCGCCAAACGATTTAGCGCTGCAAGGAGGCGATCCCGGGAACGCCATTCTCCTGGATGGCGTCCAGCAAACCGCCAATCGGGAGATTGGCGTACCCGGATTCCCACCTCAAGTTCCTAAATCAACTTCGGGAATCAGGTTTAGAAACCCCGCGTGAACCGAGATTGGAGAAGCTATGGTGGGTCCAGAGGCGCGGCCCGATGGGCCGCGCCTCTGAACGCACGTGCGGGGGAGTATGAGCGTGCTCGCCGCTTTACTTTGCGATTTCCAGAATCACGAACGAGTTCGCAATGGGTGTCGGGCGCGGCCGGGGATTTTCAGGAGTGGGAGCTGCCGCGGCCTTGAATTCCGCTGTCACTGTGAAGATATGACCCGTCTTCGAGTCCATGGCCATGGTGCGTGTGCCGAACTCAGTTGTGATGTCCCCGAGCCTGGTGTACTTGTCGGCCGAGTCCTGGTGGATGACGGAAACGAGGCCCTCGCGGCACGAGGCAAACAGCATGCCGGTGTTTGGATCATAACCAACGCCGTCGGGATCGCCACCGATGGGAGGCGATGCGACGACTTTGCCGTTGTCTGCGTTTGTGACCACCATTACCTTGTCGCAGACTGAAAACAGGCGGCGGTTTTTCAAGTCAATCGCGAGACCGGAAGGCCCCTCACAGGGAGCGAGCGGCCACGATCCCTTGACAGCCAGCGTCTTGGTGTCAAATTCCGTGATGGCACTCTTGTCTTCGATGTTTATAAACATGTTGCCCTTGCCATCGAGAGCGGGCTCTTCGGGCTTGCCGCCAAGTGCGACAGTGCCGACAACTTTTTCAGATGTTGCATCGATCACGGTCGAATCTTTGCTCTTGCCATTGAAAGTGAAAACCCGCTTGGTCATGGGGTCGTAAATGATGGAGTCCGGGTCTTTGCCCTGGATCGGGATGTCCGAGATGGGCTTCATGGTTTTCAAATCAACGATGGTCACCGTGTTCGCATCGCCATTGCTCATATAACCGCGGCCGAGGTCGGTCGCAAGTGCGATACCATGCATGTTCTTGGTGTTAGAGACAGGAATGTCGCCGACCACCTTCCCGCTCACCTCATCGACGACCATCATATGCATGCCTCGTGAGACGTAGATGCGATGCGCGTCAGGATCCACTCTGAGGTAGTCCCATCCACCGTCACCTCCGACGGGCATCCTACGTACTACCTTGTAGCCACCAACATCTGTTGCGGCAAAAACCAGCGCGCCACCGAGAAGCAGCAGAGAACAAGAAACAACACAGGCCCAAATGAACGATCTGGAAAGCCGTTGTCTTAACATGCGAAATTCCTCCCTATCGAAACAGTTTTTGACGTTTAACTGCGGAAAATCGTTCGACCCCCGACAACTTCAGCCTGCCCCTAAGAACTATACGCAACCCGTGGCCAGAACTTTCACCACACCCATTGCGGCCACAAGCACCGTAACCCAGTTTCCCTCAAATTTCTAGCGGGCTCCGAGTCGCCGACGCGCCAAAACCGGCGCTATGGCGACAACGCTCGTAGCCCCCAAGCGAAGAATCATGCCTCGCGAGTCAGGTAGTACTGTATCGCTGGAGTGATGATCAGCGACAGAACCATCGAAATCAGAATGCCTCCGATGACCGCAATGGCCAACGGTTGCAACATTTGTGAGCCCGCACCCAAGGCGAGCGAAAGTGGCAGCATCCCCGCCACAGCTGCCATTGCTGTCATCACGATAGGACGAAGACGGCGGCGGCCTGCCTGAATCATAGCCTCTTCGGCGGAGAATCCGAAGGCGCGGAACTTCTGATTGGCATCGAGCAAGAGAATACCATTTTTGGCGACGATCCCAACCACCATGATCAGTCCCATGCGAGAGGATATGTTAAACGTGGTTTGCGTGATCAGGAGCGCGAAAAATACGCCGGATGTGGAGAGAATCGCTGACGAAAGGATCGCGATGGGCGCCGAGAAACTCCGGAACTCGAAGAGCAGCACAACAAAGATGAGGACTATGGCGAGAACGAGAACAATGTAGAGGTCGCGGGCCGACTTCCGCTCCTCTTTGTAAGTTCCGCCGTACTCCACTCGAATCGAGGGTGGCAGATGCATGTCGGCCACCGCCTTCTGAACCGCCGCCACGCCAGTTCCCAAGTCCACGCCTTCCAGTCGCGCCGTCACTTCTTTCTCTTGTTGCAAATTGTCGCGGAGGACTTCGGTCTGCCCCGGTAGTTCACTGATCGTGGACACCGAACCAAGAGTTGCCGTTCCACCGTTCGAGTTGACCAGAACCGTATTGCTCATGGCTTCTAGCGATGACCGGCTGGCTGCCGGATACCGAACACGCAGCGGATAAGGCCGGTCGTTCACAATCACGGGGGTGGTCGTGGGTTCACCATCCACGATAGCGGAGGCGACGATCGTAAGCTGGTCGGTTGTGAAACCTGCCTTCGCAGCAGTTTGGGTGTTCACATTAAAGACGACAGCGGGTCCGCTCGTGGTGTTGTCGATTCCGTCCTCGATGTCCACGACCGGCTTCTTGTAGTTGACCTGCACTCTCCCGATCGCATCCGCCACCTTCGGCGCATAGTTTGTGAGAACATCGATGTCAGGCGAAAAAAGTTTGACCACGACGGGTTGCGGAGCACCGGTCAAGTCGGAGATCATGTCCTGAAGCTGCTGCGTGAAGTCAATGTCGAGCGCTGGTTCTTCCTTCCTCACCTGAGCGCGAACCTGGCTGATGATTTCGTCGATCCCGCGGTTCCGTTGGTCCTTGAGCTTCACCGAGATATCTCCGATGTTGGGCTCTGTAACGGCGGCGAGCCCCAACTGCAAACCAGTACGCCGTGAGGTGCTTTCGACCTCGGGGACGGAGCGAACGATTTGCTCGACGTGATTGATCACGCGGTTGGTTTCCTGGAGCGAGCTGCCGGGCGGCATGACGTAGTCGAGGATGAATCCCCCTTCATCCATATGTGGCAGCAAGTCGCTTCCCAACTGGGTGAAGCACACAACGGAAACAGCGATCAGAATCACACAGAGCCCTCCCAGCCACACGGGATGCTCCAAGGCGCGACGCAGCCAGCGCTCATAGAACGAGATGATGCGTTCAAACCATCCGCCCTTCAATGAGGCCTCTTCCGCGGCCATCATTCGTTTCATCTGTTCGATTTCCGAAGACTCTCCGGCACCCGCCGAGCCTTCCGTTCCTGCATGAACGGAACCTGTCTGAGCCGCCTCCGAAGTTTTCCCGCGCCGGATGAGGTGAACTCCGAGGTTCGTCGACCACGTGAGGGCTAGCACGAGCGAGGTCAACAACGAAACGCTCATGGAAATGGCCAGCGCGCGGAAGAAAGTCCCCGTGACACCCGTGATTGAGATCAACGGGAGGAACACCACGATGGGAGTGAGAGTTGACCCAATCAGTGGAATCGTGAGTTCCTTCAATGCAGCGGCGGTTGCCTCGAGCGGTCCTTCACCACCATCGCGATGCAAAACGATGTTTTCCACCACCACAATCGCATCGTCGATCACTAGCCCGCCCGCCGCCGCCAAGCCTCCCAGAGTCATCATGTTGAAGCTTTGTCCCAGCATTTTCATGGCGATGAAAGTTACAAATATGGCCACGGGAATCACGAGACCCGTCATGAGTGCGGTGCCCCAGTCACGAAGGAAAAGCCAGATAATGAACCCAGCGAGCAAAAGTCCAATGATGATCGCGTCGCGTACGCTGGCGATCGATTCCCGGACAATGTTCGATTGGTCGTAAAAGACTTTCAATTCAATGCCGGCAGGAAGCGAAGGGCGAAGACTCTCGATTTCCAGATGGGCCAGGTTTGCGACATCGACCGTGTTGCTATCGGGCTGACGGCTGATGCTCACCAAAACCGCGGGCTTCCCGTTCGCAGTGACCACTGTATAGGCTGGTGCTGACGAAGGAGCGACAGTGCCGATATCCCGAACTCGAACAGGCACATCGTTCACATTCTTGATGACCATGTCGCCGATTTCTTCCGGTGAGTGGACCTGCGAGTTGACGAGTCCCAGAAATAGCTGGTGGTTGCGGCTGAGGAGACCGGGGGAATCGATCAAATTTGTATGGTTGGCAGCGTCCAAAATATCCTGAAGTGCGACACGAGACTTCAGCATCCGGGCAGGCTCGGGTGTGATTTGAAATTCCGGTTGCTGCCCTCCTTGAATCAGGACGGTTGCGACACCATTCAGCCGGTTCAATCGAGGTTTGATATCGTACGTCGCCACTTCCCACAACTGCGTCTGCGGAACTTTGTCCGATGTGAGGCTGTAGCCCAGAATCGGGAAGCTCGCGAAATCAAGCCGATGCGTTTCGATAAGGGCCGTTGATGGCAGAGTGCTCTGCACACGCGCAAGGGCGGAATTGACCAGCTGGAGCGTCTGAGCCATGTCCACGTTCCAATTAAATGACAAATCCACTTCAGCAGAACCGCGGCTGGTCGTGGAACGGACGTCTTCCAAACCCGGCACGCTATTGACCGCGTTTTCGAGAGGACGGGTGATGGTCACTTCCATCTGGTTGATGGGCATCACACCGTTATCCACGCCGATGATGATGCGCGGGAAGTTGGTCGCCGGAAACACGGCGATGGGCAAGGACAGAGCCTCATAGATACCGACAATTGCCAGCACTATGATGAGAAAGATGATCGACTTCGAATGCCGGGCAAACCAATATTGCGAAGTCTTATCAACAGGCCGGGTGGTCGTCACTGATCTTCTTCCTCGTCTGGCATTTTGGGAGACTGGACTTGAATAGTGGCCTTCGTCATGTCATCCATTTTGTCAAGTTCGAACGCCCCTACTGTCACGACACGCTCCCCGCCTTGGAGGCCCTCCGTGATTTGGATGTCCCCTCCATCCCGGATGCCCACCGTGACCTTCTTCTTGTGAGGCTTGTTATCCGTATCCAGCACAATCATGGACGTCACTCCGTCCGTAGCGGTCAGCAGGGCTGCCGCAGGGGCGACGATCGCTTTGGGGACCGTTTGCGCAATCATTGTTACGCGCGCGCTGATGCCAGGTTTCAGACGCCCTCCGGGATTAGGGGCCTGGACCCAAACCTCCACAGTCGTGCTGTTGGGATCGAGCGCGGGGCTTACCAAGGTGACTTTGGCTTTAATGGCCGGCCCCTGTCCTGGAACCCGGATGCTGGCTTCGTCCCCTGCTCTCAGGCGCGAGGCATCCAGCTGTGAGATATGAACGCGAGCTACCACCTCCGACAAATCCATGATGGTGATCATTGGAGCCCCAGCCGTCGGCGTCTCTCCGACATAATTGGCCCGGTCCGTGACGACGCCGTCGATGGGGCTCGTAATCTTGGTATAGCTCACATTGGCTTCGGCGCTCGCCGTGTCACCCTTCGCGGCGTTCAATTGTGCTTCAGCGACTTTGAGGTCAAACTGTTTCTGCGCAAGGTCGTACGCGTTGCGAGCCTGCGTCAGAGCCACGTTGGCGTCTTCAACATCCTTTGCAGAGATAGCACCTTCCTTATAGAGCGCCTGGCGACTGTCATAAAGCTTTTGCGCCGAGTCCAAAGTCTGTTTCGCAAGCTTGCTGTCTTGCACGACTTTCTGTACTTCCATGTCGTAGGTTGCCTGAGCTTGCTGGTGACCACCCAGGCTCTTCTGGTACGCTCCGGCCAGGTCCTGATTTTCGAGTTCTGCAAGCAATTGATCTTTTTTCACGGGGCTTCCGCGTTGCACATATAACTTCTTGATGGGCGCAACGACTCTCGGCACGATTGCCGCCTGGTCTCGCGGATATAGAACCGCGTCAGCGATAACTTTGAGCTGAATCGGTTGATTCTCGGCGGCGCCTACCTGTACCGTCACGGTTGGCGCTTCCTCTGCCGACGTCTGGGACTTGCAGCCCGATAGCAGGAGCCCCGCGGCGAGTGCAACGCCCACAAGACCGGCAAGCCGCCTAATCGTGCGGCTGGTTTCGAGTTTAGTTGTTAAATTAAACGGCGATACTTTTGTTCTGTTCATTTTCATCTCGGTTTTTTTTAGCATTGTTTTCAGAATGTCCCGGTCATAGTTTGGAGTCCTGCCAAAGCTGCTCGAAAACGGGCCTGGGCGTCAATGTAGGCATTCCTGGCCGTGAACAGCGTCGTCTGCGCATCAACTACCTCCGTAGCCGGGGATGCCCCGCTCTCATATCGCAAGTTGACGAGCCGTAGACTGTCAGCGGCCAGTTCGGCGGTGTGACGTGATGCGTCCACGGCGGACCGGGCGACGGCGGCTTCGTTATAGGCGGCGAAGAGTTCAGTAATCTTCAGTTGCTGCTCCTGGTTCAACGTTGCTTTGGCGACTTGCTGTTTGTATTGCGCCTGGTGCAGCTTGCTGCGTAGTGTGCCCCAATCCCATACCGGGATGGTCAACGCGGCGGTGACAAAATAGCCGAGGTTTGGTACCACGCCAACCTCTGGGAAAGAAGCTCGAGTGCACCGAAGGGCAAAGCAATTGGCCTCGATCCCGTAATCAGTGTCTACAACGAGTGTCGGAAAGAATGCAGTCTTGGCGGCCGTGACGTCCAAATCGGATTGCCGGGCAGCCTCAATCGCCACTCGAAGGTCGGGATTCTCCTTTTCGGCCATCGCTTGAACCTCGGGAAATGCAGGCAATGCCTGCGCGGAATCGAGATCGTCGACGACGCTGAAATTTTCATTCAACGTGGGGAACAGCAATACGGCCAAGGTCAGGCGGGCATCCTCCATCGCCAGCTTCGCCTCGTCGAACGCCTGCTCTTGCAGTCGATATTGAATCTCCGCCTTCAAAGCATCCGTGTGCGGGGCCTGTCCCTCGCGTTCCGCGGCCCGAGTGATGTCAAAGAAGTGCCTTGTCTGCTCCAGAGCTTGTTGCGAGGTGGCGTATTTGCGTTGCGCCACAACCAGGCCGTAGAAACTCTTGCTGACGGTAACCGTCAATCCGCGCCGGGCAATTTCGGCCTTTGCTTTGGCCAAAGCCTCGGCCGCCTTGGCCCTCTTAAGCCCCGTTGCCATGAAAGTGCCCGGAGAAAGATCTTGATGGAAAACTCCCCACGCTCGATACACGTGGATGCCGTCGTTCGTGACGAACCTTCCGTCGGAGATTTTTCCGCCATCACCCTGCGTTCCCAGGAATTGTGTCGAGGCCACGGCGGACGGGAGAAGTGCGTTTCTTGCCTGGAGGCGGTCTTCTTGGGCGTTCTTGGCATCCGTAACGGCCGACAGATACCCCGGGTCATTCTTTCGCGCTCGCTCGAGCGCGTCCTGCAAAGTCACTGTGATCGGTGGAGTAGATTGACCCTGCGCCGGGGGTTGTAGCAACTGAATGGATGATTCGGCAGCCGTGGAAGGCGGGGGTGCTTGGGCAGCAATCCGCAAAGGCAAAACGCTTATTACAAGCGCTAGGCCAGTCGTCGAAATGGTCAAGCGAGTAAGGAAAGACCTGGTTTTGAAATGCGTCCAATCGAGAGAGCCACAACAATTGATCCAGCTTGAATTGCCCATTTGTATCCATTCCCCCTTCAGCGGGCGCTGTTGCCCCCAGGAGGCACAGCCCAGCGATGCTAGACCTCGCCGCTCCAAAAAAGAAGACTACTGCGGAGAGCTTAACTCACAGGTAGCCATGTGGTGTCGCTGGGAGCGTTGGAGCCGACTTCCAGGTCTGCAAGAATGTATGTCTCGCATCCCGGGATCAGCCGGCATCCTTTACAAGGATTAGCCCACCTTGAAAAACTGTTCATGAAGCCCCACACTCTATTTCGGAAAACCTTAAGCCAACCTTAAGATCAGGGTGTGAGAAATTGGTCGCCTGAATTCCCGCGAAATGCGTGTATTTCACGCGGATATTCCCTCCACACTTAGCAACCTCTATCACATTACGGTTGCCAATGCCAAAAAGTTTCGCCGGATTTCAGATTGGAATTCGGGCGTTGAATCCGCCCCGTAAGTGCGGTACTTTAGAGTATCGAGTAGTCTGTGAATGCGCGCCTGAACGCCGGTTTTCTGGCTGCCCGCGCAGAGGTATTTCTATGCCAAAGGCCAAGTTCAACCTAAACGGAAAGCCAGTTGAGGTCCCATACGAGCCGGGAATGCACTTCCTGGAAGTCCTGCGCGAGGAGTGCGGCATCGTCTCGCCCAAGAATGGCTGCGCGCCTGAAGGCACCTGCGGCTGCTGCGCGGTCCTGGTAGACGGACGGCCCGTGCTGTCCTGTCTGCGGAACCCTGAACAAATGGAAGGCCGCGAAGTCGTGACGCTCGAGGGGCTCCCTGATGAGATGAGGAATGTGCTGGGCGAGGCATTCGTGCTCGAAGGTGGAGTGCAATGCGGATATTGCATACCGGGAATCGTCGTTCGTGCGTCGTCCATGTTGCGTCAAGGCTGCACGGGTGATCGTGAAGCTGTCGAGCAGGGACTCGCAGGACATCTGTGCCGCTGCACGGGCTACGCGCGCATCGTTGACGCCATTCAGACGGCCGGCGACGCCTGGAAAAACGGCGGGATCCTCCCTAACAAGGAACCACGCCGGCATTTCTATTTTGGCGAAAGCTTTGGATTGAGCCGCAATCCGGCGTTTGCGAATGGCAAGCACGGAAATGGCAATGGCAAAGGAAACGGAAAAGGTTTTGGGATCGGCGACTCGCCCTCGCGCTATCGCGGCTTCGAGCAGGCGTTGGGTGAACGGCCATTCGTGGACGACATGCGCGTGCCAGGCATGCTGCATGGAGCCTTGGTGCTCAGCGAGCACCCGCGGGCAAAAGTAAATGCGATTGACGCATCTGCTGCTCTAGCGATGCCCGGAGTGGTAAGGGTTTTCACTGCTGCCGACGTTCCCGGGCAGCGCGGCACGGGCCTCAATTATCCGGATTTGCCGATTTTCGTGGCGGTCGGCGAAACCACATGTTGCGTCGGGGATTTTCTCGCCATGGTGGTCGCGGACACGCAATTCCATGCCCGCCAAGCCGCGGACGAAGTGAAGGTTGAGTACACGGTGCTCGAGCCGGTCACCGACCCGTCCGCTGCGCTTGAGCCCGGCGCGACCCAAGTACACCCTCCGGGCAATATGTTCGTGCACGACAATCTGCTCGATTCCACCGCCTTTTCACGCGGCGATGTGGAAGCCGGGTTCGCTGCGTCTACGCACATCGTCGAGCAAACATTTGCCACGCAGCCCGTCGAACCGGCCTTTCTCGAACCGGAGGCGTGCCTGGCTCTGCCGATACCGGATGGTATAAAAGTTTTCTCGCAAAGTCAGGGATCCACTTTCGACCAGAAACAGCTCTCTGAAATGTTGAAACTGCCGCTGGAAAAAGTGGAAATCGAATTGGCAGCAAGCGGCGGCGCGTTCGGAGCTAAGGAAGAGCTCTCCGTTCAAGGGCAAACCGCTTTGGCAGCTTTTTTGCTGCAGCGCCCGGTGAAAACCGTTCTTACGCGCAAGCAATCGACGCAGCATCACGTCAAACGTCATCCGATGGTCCTGAAATTCAAAGTGGGGGCCGATGCGGAGGGCCACCTTCTTGCCGTGCGCGCTCGCATCGTGGGCGACACAGGAGGCTACGCGGGTACCGGAGGCAAATGCCTGCTTCGTGCTGCATGCCATTCGTGCGGCCCCTATCGCGTGCCTAACGTGGATATCGAATCCAAGGCTGTATATACAAATAATCCGACAAGCGGGGCCATGCGCGGCTTCGGCAGCAATCAGGCTCAATTCGCGGTGGAGGGCATTATGGACCTCCTCGCGGAAAAAATAGGCGTCGATGGCTGGGACATCCGTATACGGAATGTTCTGAACCCCGGCGATGCTTTTGCAACAGGTCAGATCATGCGGGAAAGCGTTCGCGGAATGCGGGTTGCCCTGGAATCGGTGAAGGATATTTATAAGAGCGCGAAGTATGTAGGCATCGGTTGCGGCATCAAGAGCACGGGCATTGGAAACGGGGCGATCGAAAGCGGGCACATCATCATTAAGGTTGTCGAAGGTGGACGCTTGGAAATCCTCACCGGGTACACGGAAATGGGCCAGGGTGTTTTCACTACCGTTCGGCAAGCGGTAAATGAAGAGACTGGCCTTTCGCCCGACATCATGTCGGTGCGCTGGGACAGAGAGATGGGCGCCAAGTGTGGGGAGGCGTGGGCTTCGCGGGCCACCACGCTGAGCTGCGCCGCAGCGCAGCGGGCGGGCCAAAAGCTTGCCGCCGACCTGAAAGAACTCCCACTTGAGAAGCTCGCCGGGCGCGAGTACCGTGGGGAATACATTTGTGACTTCACGACCAGACCCGGCACTCCGGAAGCCTTGAAGAACCCGACCACGCATATGACCTTTAGTTATGCTACCCAAGTAGTAATTCTGGACGAGGATGGGCGTCTCGATCGCGTGGTTGCCGCGCACGACGTTGGCCGGGCCATCAATCCGAAGGCTTGCGCCGGACAAATTGAAGGCGGCGTGCATATGGGACTCGGCTACGCGCTCTCCGAGAATTTCACTTCCACGAATGGACGGCCCGATTCCCTGCTGCTGCAAGATTGCGGCATATTAAGAGCCAAGCATACGCCGCAAATCGATGTCATCTTGATTGAAGTACCGGACGAGGTGGGAGGATACGGAGCAAAGGGAGCCGGCGAAATTGGCTTGGTTCCTACAGCGGGCGCGGTGGCCGGCGCTCTCTATTCCTACGACAAGATCCGGCGCTTCACCTTGCCAATGCAGGATTCACCTGCCGCGGCGCCGTCTGTCCCGAAGTCCCGCCGAAAAACCATGGTCCACGCGTAAACCACAGATTTCAACACAGAGGGCACAGAGAACACAGAGAAAGCAAATACGAAGGGACAATACCTTCTAGCCATCCTGCAAATCTGAAGTGTTTCTCCTCTTTCCTACTCTGTGACCTCTGTATTGAAATCTTTGCACTCTAGGACAGCAACAATTTTCCCTCGAAGGGCGCGCGGGACATCACGTGCGCATCGCCTTCCGTGATGAGGACCATCTCTTCGAGGCGCACGCCGCCGCCGCCGCGCACCCCTTCGACCCAGATAAGAGGTTCGACCGCAAAGACCATCCCCGGTTGAAATTCATACACCGGCGCGCCCGGCAGCGTCTCGCCAATGTAGGGCGGTTCATTCGCACCGATGCCGACGCCATGCCCGATGAAGAGTGACAGGAAACGCTTCCCGAGATTGTATTTGTCCGCCGTCTGAATGATTGCCTGCGCCGCGTCCTGATTCGTGCAGCCCGGACGCATCTTGGCGATGCCCGCGCGCAACGCCTCATACACCGCCGTGAAAATCTCCTGCTGCTGCCGCGACGGCTTGCCGCAAATCGTCGTGCGCGCGACGTCGCCAAAATATCCGTTCCAATTCGCGCCGATGTCGATGAACACGAGGTCGCCATTGCGAATCAGCTTGTCGCTGCTGATGCGATGCGGCGGGGACATATGCTCGCCCGATGCGACGAAGGGCGTCATCACATGCGCATACTCTCCGCCCAAGCGGAAAAGCGTGCGCATCGCTTCGCCCGCCACGTCGCATTCGCGCACACCCTCGGCAATTGCCGCAACACCCGAAGCCGTGACCGCATCGGCGAGTGCGGTGGCTTCCTCCAACATCGCAATTTCTTCCGGGAGTTTGATCCTGCGTGCCTGCTGCATCGGCGTGTCGCCGTCCTCGATGCGCACTTCCGGTAAATATCTAGAGATGAATTGCACCACGCTGGTGTTGGCCTCATCCATTCCAATCCGCGTACGCGTCAAACCGTGTTCTTGGAGGACGGGTGATAGAATGGCGCGCACAAATCCTTCGATCAGCGAGCGCTCTTCGATAATCGGGATGGTGTGACTTTCTTTGATCCACGGCATCGTTCGTTCGGCGCGATCGCGTTCTCCGCCGGAGCAAAACAGGATCGGGGGGTGGTCCGCGATCAGCAGTGCGCCATTGAGCGCGGTGGCTTTTCCGGCGATAAGTTGCGGGCGCAGGTCGGTAAGATAGCGTACGTTTTCGTCCTTCCACACCAGGAGCGCATCGAGTTGAGCCTCTTCGCGCCTGCGTTGCGCCTTGGCAATGCGTTTCTGCCGCAACGCGCCTACATCAACTCGCGCCTCGTAAGCCACCTGAAATTGTCCACGCGCAAAACGATCCATCCGAACCTCCCCCTCTTGTTCAAGGACACCCACCAGAGCGCAAAAAATCACAAAGGGCGTCATTCCGAGGCGCGCTACGTGCCGAGGAATCCCTCTTCTCTTTTGTACAAAACCAGCAGTGATTCCTCGTTTCGCCCGGAATGACTGAGCCGGGCACCTTTTTGCTCAGTTTATTAAGCCCGAGACATAATAAGCGACCCGCTGTTTGCGCGCGCTAATTTTCGTTGGAAGAATCAAGTCGGCGCAGGAAAGCCCCTCGCCACGGCCTTTGCAAAAACGTTACAGAAGAAAGACAACTTCACGACAATCCGCATGCCGCCATCAGTAATACTGCTTCATCTTATACAGATGGGCGATAAGGGGAAAGATTGCCTCGAGGGGAAGTGTCTGAGTGCTTGGGAAAGAGAAATATATTCAACAGGGAGGAATAAGAAATGAAATCCGGCACGAAGATTCTCGCGATTCTTGCTTTTGCCGTGCTCGCAATTCCAAATCCAGCCTTCGCGCAGCACTATAACGAGACAATTCTGGTCTCCAACTTCACTGTGCCTAACCAAACGCCGGTTCCAGATGCAAACCTGCAGAATCCTTGGGGACTGGTCGCCAGCCCTACTTCGCCGTGGTGGGTCTCCAATAACGCCGGCGGCACCTCTACTCTTTACGACGGTTCGGGGCTAACTCTGTCACCACCGTCAGTTCCGCCCGTCGCCATCGTCCCGATTAACGGCAACGGAATTGTCACCATTCCTAGCGCCCCCAGCCAGAACGGAATCCCCGGATCGCCAAGCGGAATCATGTTTAACGGCAATCCTGCCGATTTCCAGTTTCCCAACGGCAAAGCGGCACATTTCATTTTTGTGACCGAAGACGGCACCGTCCAAGGCTGGGCCGGCGGGCCCAGTGCGACGATCGTGGCCGACAATTCCATAACACCCGATGCGGCAAACGGAGCGGTCTACAAGGGAGCGACCATCGTTGAGATAGATGGGAAGGAATACATATTGGCCGCAAACTTCCGCAGCGGACGAGTCGACGTTTTTGACTCCACATTCAAACAGGTGCGCCGCTCGGAAGACGCCTTCCAAGACGAAAATATTCCCGAGGGCTTCGCCCCCTTCAGCATCCAAGGTGTTGGCCCCAACGTTTACATCAGCTACGCCAAGCAAGACGCCCCACGACATGATCCGGTAGGCGGGGATGGCTTGGGCTTTGTTGACGTGTTCACCAGTAAAGGCCGGCTGCTGCAGCGCCTCCAACACGGTTCCTGGTTCAACGCGCCGTGGGGGATCGTGCTCGCTCCGGCAGACTTCGGCGAGTTCAGCCACACTGTGCTTGTTGGCAACTTTCGCGGTGGCACGATTGCCGCATTCAATCCAATCACGGGACGCTTCATCGGAAATGTTTTGAACCCCGACGGCTCGACAGTAAATATTGACGGGCTGTGGGCGCTTGAATTCGGCAACGGGAGCGGCGCCGGCCCCGCACAAACTTTGTTCTTTACGGCAGGTCCCCACAACGAGAAGGATGGTCTGTTCGGCACCTTAACACCCATTACCAGTGAACTGAACGAAGACGACGAACAGTGAACCTGGCGGCGTAATCTTTCATCGTGCCCGTTCTTGTGACGACGGCAGAGGTGCTCAGGCCTCTGCCGTTGCTGCAATGCAGTCTGAGATAACTCTCCACGTGTTTGCTCCGCCCGAACCGTACCCCCGTCCTCAAGCCCACATCATAGGAAAGCGAGTGCATTGGTCGGGTGCGCTCTTTTTCCTTGGAATTAAGGATTTCTACGAACGAAAGACATATGCGGCCCTTCTGGCAATCGCGATTCTACAATCTCAATTTTTGGGTGCAAGAAACGGATAGCCAAGCTAGGTATTTATGGTAGAAACTAGAAAGAGGAGTGTAAATGGCTTCGACTGCCCCGTCACCTGTGCCCGATTCCGTCCGCCAACAATTACTCGAGCGCCGTGAGCGGCTCGCCACGACGGTCAAGCAAGTGTCGGACAGCACCGAGTTCCAGGCGCCGCTCGACGAGGTGGACGCCGCCTTGGCACGCGTCTCCTCTGGAACCTACGGAATCTGCGAGACCTGCCATGACCCGATTGAACCAGAACGGCTCGCCATCGACCCGCTGATTCGTTTCTGCGTGGACCACCTGAGCGACTCCGAACGCCGCGCTCTCGAAGAGGATATCGAACTGGCTTCGCGCATCCAGCGTAAGTTGCTACCCAACCAGCGCGCGCGGACCGCTCAATGGGAGGCCTATTACCATTATTCGCCCGCCGGTCCGGTCGGCGGCGACTATTGCGATTTGGTCATCGATGAGGTAGACGGCAAGATATTCTTTGTATTCGGAGACGCCTCGGGAAAAGGTGTTGCTGCCTCTATGCTAACCGCGCATCTGCACACGCTCTTTCGTACGCTCCACGCTGTCGACCTGCCACTGGATCAGCTCATGGCGCGTGCAAACCGGATCTTCTGCGAAACCATGCTCAGCGGCCACTTTGCCACGCTGGTGTGCGGTCGAGCGTCGGCTGGGGGCGCTATTGAGCTGGCGAACGCTGGCCACTGCCCGCCCGTTCTGCTCCACGCAGGCCGGCAGAATACCCTTGAGGCCACCGGCGTGCCGCTAGGCCTTTTTGGCACCGCGAAGTTTGGTGTTCACCGGATTGAGCTAGTGCCAGGGGACTCATTGCTGCTTTATACCGACGGTCTCACTGAAGCACGCAACGCGGCGGGGGACGAGTACGGAGCTGAGCGCATCGGGCGGTTCGCCGCTTCGCGCGCCGAGCTCGCGCCGGAACATCTGGTCCGCGAGTGCCTCACCGACCTCGCCGTGTTCCAGGCGGGCACGCGCCCTACCGACGACTTGACTCTAATGGTACTTCAGCGGCTGTAGCGACCTGCTTTTTGACTTTAATAATTTCATCAAATCACAGAAATGTGCGATGGAGACTAAGCAGATGCGAAGAATTCTTTTTGCAGCACTAATGGCAGTTTCGTTCGCAGGAGCTGTTTGCGCCCAGGAAGTAACCGGGCCGAAGGCCGAAGCTGTCAAGAAAGAGATCATGAAAATCGAGGACGAGAAGGTCGCGGGGCTTCTGCGAGGCGGCTCCGAGCCTGTTGATTGGATCGTGAAGTACGATGCCGAGGACATCGCCCAAACGAATATCGACGGAAGCACGCCCACTAAAGCTCAGGTTGAGGCCGGGCTCCAGCCGGGTGTGTTCAAGATGCATTCGATGAAGCAGGACGGGCATCGTATTCGAGTCTATGATGACGGAAACGTGGCTGTCGTGACTTACCACGCCCTTGGCGTGATTGAACGGAATGGCAAGGCGGTAAATCGGGAAAATCTGTTTACGGATGTTTGGGTCAAGCAAAAGGGGGCTTGGCTGCGCGTCGTCCACCAAGAGAGGGACATGCCAAAGCAATGAATTGGCTCATGCCTCGCCGTATCAGCTCGGTTTATTGGATTGGGAGCAGCGGCTTATCGCTCGGCCGCACGTGCTGGTCGGAGAGATTCAACAATATTGTTGTCGCCGCATAGTCGCCCATCAGAGAAACAAAATTGACGAGCCCCTGATTGCCAAACAGTTTCACGGCGTGAGCAAATGTTTCCGACCCTACTTTGTGTTTGATGATCGAATCGCGGCCTAGCTGGATAATGACCGCCTCTTTTTCGCCGATGTCCGTTAGCGGTTTGCGGTATTTCACGGTGTCAATGACGCCCTGCCCTAGACCCGCCTTCAGAGCCGCAGGTTCATGCGCGGTCCACACATATTCGCAATCCATCTCTCGTGCCGTGACCAGGATCGCCAACTCGACTAACCGGGGATCAAGACCGGATTTGCGTCGAAGATATTCATTCACCGCAGTCATGGTCTCCGCCACGGACGGACTATACAGCCGTATTCCTCCCGGGCCGAACCCATCTACTCTCACGTCGTAGAGTTTCTTCCCGGCCTCGTCTAACCCTTCGCGTTTGATTACTGGAAAGCGATTGCCGGTGTCGGGATAAATATCCTTCGGAAATGTTTCCCCCGATGCTTGGGAAGACTTTCCACCAGCGCTAGGAGTTGCCTGTTCGGATTCGCGGGCGAGGGTGTGCCCGGCAGCCATGCTCGTTCCAATCAAAAACAACACACCTGCGAGAGCTTGAAATGGTTTCATTTCCGCCTCCTGACGAGAGACTTGGACTGTTGCGTTGGGCGCCATTCTAAGCCCTTGAATGGCATGCAGCAAACATAATTAGCGTAACGCGCGCGAATCGGGAGGTCCTCGAAGACCCGAATTGGCCGGGCACTCGAACTCAAATCGATTGCAACGCCTGCCCGCTTATTGCCAGGCGTGGTCCACCGCAATGTCTCATCGGGCCGAGAGTCTTTTGTTACCTTCCGTTCATATTTCCGTAATGGCGCGGGACTAATCTTCGCCGTCCCCCTTTGGCGGGCTCTAAGTCGCCAACGCGTCAAAGCTGGCGCGATATGGCGGTGTGCAGAGCCCACACCCGTTATAAAACTAAGAATGAGAAGAGGAGAAAATTCCCAATGGCGAATTTGAAAATCAAGACTGCATCGTGCCTTTTCGCGGCAGCAGGACTTTTGGTGGGCTCGTTGGTGACCGCTCGCTCCGCTTATGCAGCGGCGCCGTCAGCGCAACCGCCGTATTCACTTTCTGTCTTCGCAAAGAGCACAATTGGGTACTCGCAGCCGGACTCCATCGTTCAATGGCGAAATACCATTATCGTCGGATTCCAGAACCATGTTGCCAAGGACGGAACGGATGGAAAATCCAGCACCATCGTTCAGTACTCCCTGAACGGGACGGTATTACGAACGTTCACGGTTCCCGGTCACAACGATGGCCTTCGCGTGGTCGGCGACCATGACTTATGGTCTCTGCAAAATGAAGATGCCAACCCTAATTTGGTGGTCATCGATCTGGAATCGGGCCAGCAGAAATTGTGTACCTTTCCCCCCACTGTCCACGGCGGCGGTTATGACGATATGGTCGTCAAGAATGGCGAGGTATTCGTTACGGCGTCGAATCCGAATCTGAATGGCGCGGGGATCAACGTGTTCCCCGCGCTCGTTCGCGCCACGCTTCATGGAGACATGGTTGACGTCGAGCCCGTCCTCGGAGGCAACGACAATGCGATAAACATTTCCACGGGCCATACGGTGGCACTTAATCTTACCGACCCAGATTCCATGACGATCGATCCGCGGGGCAACATCGTCCTCGACAGCCAGGCGGACTCCATATTGGTCTTCATTGCGCATCCGGGCGCCGACGACCAAAAAGTCGGCCAAATCAATATCACCAGCGGCGGAGTGGCGACGACCGTGGACGATACGGTTTTTGTACCCCAGGGTGGGATGTTCCTGCTGGTTTCCGACGTTGCCGGCGACGCGATCTATCGCCTCGCCCGCCCGATATTCGGGTTCGAGACGGGAACGGCGTATTCTGCCTCCGACACCGCGGGCATTGTAGGGGTGCTTGATTTGGATAATGGAGTACTCACTCCAATCGCGACAGGTTTTGGCAGCGCGCGCGGCATGATTTTCGTTGTTCCGGTCGAAGACTAAGCGAACCTAGACGAAGATCGCTGAATTGCTAGTCCTTGTTACAGAAAATTAGCACGAGGTGCGGCAGCCGCCTTGAGTTCGACGGCTGCCGCATCAAATTACAGATTCTGGACAGTGCCTACTTAGCTCATGTTGGAAGACACGGTCCGCTTTTCAGTTTCGGATACGAGTATGATTGGATGCGGGAGTTTCCCATGCGTGTCTTCGACCGAATGCCCTCCGAGAACCTGGATCGGCGCCAGATGCACCTAATTTTATTGGCTGGCGCGGCGATCATCGTGTTAGCCGCGGGCCTGTCGCTATTCATGTATCCCGTTGTGTTCTCTCAAACCGCTCTGGTGCCCGCTCGAACGATGTCCGTTGCTTTTATTGGCTTTTGTGTCCTTTCCGTCCTTTTAGCCGTATACCTTTTCGACCGGCAATCCACCATTCGACGCCTTCGCCAGCAGTTGGCCGAAGAACGCAGGCGGTCTTCGGAGGCTCTGAAACAGGCCAGCGCCGACCTGTTGGCGACACTGCCGAACTTCAGTTCCTTTCAAGACCAACTGGCGATGGAGTACAAACGAGCTGCCGCGGGCAAGCAGAATCTGGCGGCACTTGTCGTCACGACGAAAGTGCACGAGGCTCTCTCGGACGCAAGCCTCAGTATGTCCGTTCTTGGCGATGCCGCAAAAGCAATCTCGCGGAAATTGCGCGAGCAAGATTCGATCTACATTCTGACGCACGGCCACTTCGGAGTTATTTTACCTGGCGTCGGTGTGCCTGCCGCTCAACGAGTTTCGGCGCGTCTTGTGGAGGGCTTAACCGATGCGGCCGGCGCAAGCAATCGTTTTTCCTTCGAGGTCCACGCGATAAGCTATCCTGAGCAGGCCTCAAGCGCCCATGACCTGGAGCTGGCTGTCACTGGATTGCTGCCGGAAGATAGTCTCGACCAGACTATGACCAGGGAAACTCTTGCGTCCAAGTAGTCGTGCGACCAACCTGTTCGCCGCGCGAGAATTTGGGATGGGTAACCGCTTCCACCTCTGAAAGGTGCGGCTTCTCGATTCTTCTTTTGAACTGACCGCCAAAGTGTCCGCAGTGCGCAAATATTCTTGGATGCGCTTTTCGGAATTTAACACAGAGGACACAGAGAAAGTCCACAGAGAGCACTGAGTTCTCAATAGTATAGGCGATCGAAATGTTTACAAGGCGTATAACTCTTTGGCTACGGCTCCGGTGCGCAATCCCCCCTTACGATTTGTCGCGATGGGCACCAAAACCGGTCTTAATCGTGCTTGAGTGCGGGAGGTTCTACTCTAAGGCTGTAGCCGCTGGCACCTACCTGCATCATTTGCGCCGCGAGATTCAGGATGCGCACTGCTGCATCTTCTGGGTTTGTACCACGCGCATGAATGTTGGAGATCAAGTTTCGGTCGGCGTCGGAGTGAGTGCGGCGCGGCCGGTACGCCATGTAAGCCGACAAGCTCTCTGCCGTAGCCAGGCCGGGGCGCTCGCCGATCAGAAGCACTGCGGCTTTTGGACCGAACAGTTCGCCAATTTCATTCAGAATGCCGACGCGGCAATGGCGAATTACGAAAGTTTGGCCAATCTTCCAGCCGCGCGCCTGGGCTCCCGCGTAGAGCAGAGGCAATAGCGTGGGCACCTGGGCGGCGACGGCGGGAACCGAGAGCCCGTCGCCGATGGCGATCTGAAGATCATTTCCCGAAGAGCAACTGCCCTGCAGTTCCGCGCGCGAGGCATCATTGAAGTGCCGGCCGAGATCGGGCTGCAAAAGAAATACATCCTTGAGAGTGGCCTGCGTGCAGACCTCGAACAATCCCCATCGTTTGACAAAATCCGCGCCGAAGCTGCTTTCAAGATCAAGTTCCGTGCGAACCGCGTCCCGCGCGGCGGCGTGGGCTTCACGCAACTCCAGTTGCGTACTGGTGCGATAGGCAGCTCCCGCCCGGCCCACCAGGAGACGGGCCGGTGTGCGCGAACGAATCCGCCGCACGATTTCGGACCAATCCGTGGAAGCGAGGAGGGCGTCAGGTTCGTCTGGCATTCAGACGATCCTCTGCAATGAGGATTCCAAGCCTTGCATCAGCTGGCGCCTGGGTGCGTCGAGCAAGGCGGGGTCGTTCTCACGATAGATTCCCTTCTCCTGCAGCCAGGCCAGAAACTCCGGCGCAGGCCGCAAATTGAGAATCCTTCTTACGGCCAGCGCATCGTGGTAACTCGTGGATTGGTAGTTCAGCATCACATCGTCAGAGCACGGGACGCCCATGAAGTAATTGCACCCCGCGGCGCCCAGCAGAAAAAGCAGATTGTCCGCGGAATTTTGATCCGCCTGCGCGTGATTCGTGTAGCAGACGTCGCAGCCCATTGGCAGTCCGAGCAGCTTGCCCATGAAATGATCTTCGAGGCCCGCGCGAATGATTTGCCGTTCATCGGAAAGGTATTCCGGACCGATGAAACCGACCACGCTGTTCACCAGGAAAGGATCGAACGCGCGGGCAACGGCGTAAGCGCGCGCTTCGAGCGTCAATTGATCGACTCCGTGATGAGCACTGGCGGAGAGCGCGCTTCCCTGCCCTGTCTCGAAATACATAACGTTTGCGCCCTTCCAAGGCACATCTCGCTGGCGATGATGCTCGAGAACCTGCTCGCGGCCTTCTCGCAACATCGCCATGGAAATGCCGAAACTGCGATTGGCGGCTTCGGTGCCGGCTACGGATTGAAAGAGAAGATCGATCGGCGCCCCGCGGGCCATTGCGTCAAGTTGAGTGGTGATGTGCGCGAGGCAGCAGGTTTGCGTTGGCACATTGTACGCGTCCACGAGACGTGCGAGACCGTGGAGGATCGAGCCAACTGTCTGAACGGAATCCGACGCGGGATTCACGCCGATCACCGCGTCGCCGCATCCGTAAAGCAGGCCCTCAAAAGCAGCAAGCAAAATTCCACCGACGTCGTCAGCGGGATGATTCGGCTGGGCGCGGATGCCCAGCACGCCCCGCTCACCCATGGTATTCCGGCAGCGCGTCACATTCCGAATTTTCGCGGCGCCCAAAATCAGATCTTTGTTGCTCATGATTTTAGCCACTGCCGCGATAATCTCGGGAGTGAACGTGCACTGAAGCGCTTTCAGATTTGCTTCGCCGGTTGCATCGTCGAGGACATGTTCGCGGAGTTCGCCCACGGTCATGCTTCGTATGGGCGCGAGGGCTTCCTTGTCGAAGGTTTCCAGAATCAGGCGGGAGACGTCATCGTCCGCGGGATCGATCAATGGTTGCCGGACAATCTCAGCGAGGGATAAATCCGCAAGCTTTCGCTTCGCTGCTACGCGTTCGCGTTCCGACCGCGCGGCGATGCCCGCCAACTGATCTCCGGACTTCTCCTCATTGGCCTTGGCGAACAGTTCCCGGAGATCGGAAAAAGTAAATCGCTCGAGCATACGATCGTCAGAGCGGATGAAAAAGCGCGCCCATGCTGCAAGTTAGCATCAATCTAAATTTGAGAGTCCTTCTCCGGCTCGGCAGGCAACATCCACAGGCCGCCTACTTTTCCAGCAGGGTCGAATGCGATTCGAAGGATCATCAGGCCGTTTTCGAACTCACAACGAACGTCCACCCGGTCAAGGTCAGGATCCTTCCGCGCGAGCTTGATGCTCTTGAATTGCCCGAGGTGCGCGGTAACGTGCGACCACGACGCGCCCAGACGATTCGTAGGCATTGCTGCCTTCATCCGATCGTTGAATTGGGAGCTCACCTGATCGAAATGCTCTTGCCTCAACAGGTCCGTGATCGCCTTGGCCGACGCTTCCATGGTCTCCGGACTGAGGTCGGAAATGGGCCCAATCTGAAAATCGGTGATCTGGTTGCTGTCGTTAAACGTCAGTCTTAACTCGACCTTGAATTTTTCGAATTGGCTCTTCGAAACATAAGTCGGCGTGCCCTGCACTGTCCTTGCGCTTTGTGAAATTTGCTCTTTGAATGCGCCGGCGATTCCCACCAATTCATTCCATACGTCCTTCATTTCGTTTTCAGTCACGGAATCTTTGAGCTCGGGGCTGAAGCGCTCGCGAACTGACGCGATCCGGTTATGGGCAATTTCATTCATTACGTCCTTTGTGATCGACAGGCGTGCGTTTTCGGAAGATTGGGCATGCCCAAATGCGTGGAACGCCAAAACGATAACAAGCAGTTGCACGACATATCGTTGCGGGCGCATGGTAGCCTCCAGATTCGCAATTGTAGGCTGTGCACAGGGACGGTAGCATAGGCTGGCGTGGAACTCAAAGGCACGTGGCCCGGCCTGCTGCTCGAAAGGGTAGGCAAATGAAGCCACACCGCTAACGCACAAATCGTGACAGGGCCGATGGGAATCTAAGCTTGGAATATTTCAAGTGATCGATGAGGACTGAAGCGGTTATGTATATACTGACCCAGCCTAGGAAGTGACAAATGGAAATCCTGGGCAAAGCAAAAGCGAAATGCCATGACGAACGTCGCGAAGAACCGCATGAGGTCAGGATTGTCCCTGTTGGTGGTGTTCACGGTTTGCCTCATTCTCGCAGTCTCATACGAACAGGCTCAGACGCCACCTTCTACGGTCAAGTCAGCGTCGACTGGCCCGGCTTCAGAATCGGGCCGAGTGGGGCTCTACGCTGCCGTGGGAGACGAACTCAGCCTGTACGATGTGGATGTCGCAAACGCCACGCTGGTCAAGAAAAGTTCCGTGATGCTTCCTGGGAACGTTCAGGAGGCATGGCCTCATCCTTCGATGCAATACCTGTATGTTGCCTGGAGCAACGGCGGCCCTAGCTATGCGATTTTGTCCACCGATCCTGTATTGAAGGGCGACCGGCACGGGGTGAGCGCATTCCGCATCGACCCGGCCTCCGGAGAGTTGCAAATCATTGGGCAGCCGGCGCCACTGCCTTCGCGTCCGATTCACGTCACCGTAGACATCACTGGGACGCATGTGCTGACCGCGCACAACGATCCGAGCGGAGTGACCGTGCATCGGATTAACTCGGACGGGACAATCGGCGCGGAGGTCCAGCAGCCGGCGGAACTCGATGTGGGAGTGTATGCGCATCAGGTTCGCGTGGATTCATCCAACAAGACCGTGATTCTCGTTACGAGAGGAAATGGCCCAACCGCAGCCAAACCGGAAGACCCGGGCGCACTCAGGATATTCGATTACAACGATGGGGTGCTGGCGAATCGGGCCTCGATTGCTCCGGGAGGTGGTTTCAATTTTCAATCGCGGCATCTTGATTTTCATCCGACGCAGCCCTGGGTCTTCCTTACGCTCGAGCGCCAGAACAAGATCGAAGTCTACAGGAAACTGAGCGATGGAACGCCCAGCCCCGAGCCTTCGTTCATCAAGAATACTTTGGCAGACCCGCAGCACCTTCGCCCCATGCAGGCTGCGGGAACTATCCACATACATCCGACCGGCAGGTTTGTGTATGTTGCTAACCGGGCCAGTAGTACCGTGGATTTCAAGGGCCAGCAAGTATTCTCTGGAGGAGAAAATAACATCGCCGTATTCTCGATTAACCCAGCTACCGGCGAACCGACTTTGATTCAGAACATCGATACGCGAGGGATGAGCGCGCGCACGTTTGCCCTCGATCCAAGCGGAAGGATCCTGGTCGCTGCCAACCAGTTGCCCATGATGGTGCGCGCTGGGTCGAATCTGAAGACGGTGCCGGCCAGCCTGGCCGTCTTTCGTGTGCGTGGTGACGGAAAGCTCGATTTCGTGCGGAAGTATGACGTGACAGCGGGCGGTGGCAAGACATTGTTCTGGGCGGGGATTGTCGCATTGCCCTGATGCGGTGCCATGCGATTGTTGCGCCATAGCGATCGTCGGGAATCGGGAGCGAGGGAAAATCAGTTCAACGCAAGAATTACGGCTCCCGCGGCAATCAGCAAGCCCCCGGCAACGGTCGCGAAAGTTATTTTCTCGCCCAGAAATATCGCTGCGAAAACAATAACGAAAACGACGCTTAGTTTGTCGACCGGCGCCACTTGCGAGGCCTCTCCGAGTTGGAGTGCGCGAAAGTAACAAACCCAGGACAGCCCAGTCGCCAGCCCGGACAAGACTAGAAACACAAATGTCCGACGGCTGATCCCGGCAATAGCAGAAACCGGCACTTCCGCAAGGGCAATGCCCCAGGCAAGGAAGAACACAACCGAAGTTCGAACAGCCGTAGCCAGGTTCGAATTGATATGGGCGACTCCCAATTTGGCGAGAATCGCAGTAGCTGCAGCGAATAGCGCAGAAAGGAGAGACCAGTAGATCCAATTCATGGAATAGGAAATCCTCACGCACCAGAATACTCGGAAAGCTCCAAGGATGGCAGTTTTATGAGTAGGATATTGCGAGACGCGGCGCCGGTGTCCCAGGAAAACTACACTTCGGTTCTGAAGAGACAGCTGGGTTGAGGGTCCTTTTTTCAGGACCTCTTTACGAGGGCGCTCCGTGCGCCAGACCTGGACGCCATCAATCTACTGCGGAGTTGACTGTGGGTTGCCCCCGATGGGAGGGTGTCCGGGCGGAACATTAGGGGGTGCGCCAGATCCTCCCATTTTGAAATTTCTCAGCGCATCAGACACTATGGGATCGGACCCCGCCGGCGCGCCCATCGCGGGAGATTTCGACGGGTCGAGCGGTGGATGAGAAAAATCTGAGCCTACGGGATTGGATTCGATAACCGTCCAGTTCCCTCCGGTCTTTTGGAGTGCATATGTCAATTGCATCATCCCCGGACCATTCTTCACGTGGAACTCTACTTGTGCTTGCGCGCGATCCCCTTGGACCGTGACCTGCTTCACGACCGTGTTGAAAGCTTGCAGGTTTAACGTTCCTTTGTGCGCCAAATGTGCTTCGATGGCAACGCGAACTTGATCCTCGGTGCTGGCGGCGCTCTGCTTGCACCCGGCCAGAAGGCACACAAGCGAAACACCCAATAGGATCGAACATGTGCGTTTCATATTGACCTCATCACCCACAGTGCATTTCGCTTCTTGCCAGCTAGGATACCGCCATCTCGTGGGTTTGGACGAGCCCTTTCTTGGCGAGGGCTTCCTGCTTCGCCTCTTTGCTATTCTCTAGCGTCACATCGCGAACTCCGAACTGGATGCCAATCTTCTTGAGAAAAGCAGTGGGAGGAACTCCGCCTGCAAAGACCCAGACGAAATCGTTGGGAATCTCCTCCACCTTGCCTTGAACATCGAGGAGAACAGAATCCTGCTTGAACTCGACGGGGACGGAGTTAAAGACCACCCTCATTTTCCCGGTGCGCATGAACTCTTGCACGCGCTGTGTGTTTCTTTCCTTGATCCGGCTAAAGGCGTCCTTGCGATATGAGAGCGTGACCTTGTTGCCGACCTGCGACGCAAGCCCCATGGCCGCCTCGACAGCGCTGTCGCCGCCGCCCACAATCAGGATTTTTTTGTTTATGTAGTGGTCCGCCTCGAGCAATCTGTACATGACCTTCGGTAAATCCTCTCCTTTCACTCCGAGTTTCAGGGGAGTGCCAGCTTTGCCGAGCGCAAGGACTACCGCGTGGGAGCGGTATTGGCCTTTTGAAGTTTCGACGGTGAAGATTCCGTCCGGCTCTTTCTTGATGTCTGCCACTTTCTCGCCCATACGCACTTTGAAATCTGTCCGCTCCTTAACCTTGGTCCAGAAAGCTAGAAGGTCTTCCTTGGAGAGTTGCATCTTATTGAACTTTCCGTACATGGGGAAGTTTACGGGGCTTGTCATTACGAGTTTCTGGCGGGGATACTTTGCGACCGTGCCACCAAGCTCCTCATCTTGCTCCAAGGTCGTGTAAGTGAGCTTGTTCTCGATGGCTCGTAGAGAAGCGCTGACTCCCCCAGGACCGGCCCCCACGACCAATACATCGACAACGCCCGGGACGGATCGTGCAGCCCCCATCGCTTTGACTCTATTCGTGATGTTATCGACGCAATCCCGCCCCTGGTTGATGGCGTGCTTGATCAAGGCCAAGCCACCGAGCTCCCCGACGATAAACATGTTCTGAATGCTGGTTTCAAACTCGGGTGTCAGATAGGGGATGTCAGCGGACATGCTCGGGCTGGCCATTACCATCGTAATCGCACCGACGGGGCAGGCCTCCGCGCACAGGCTGTGGCCGATACATTTGTACCCATTGACGAGGACCGCTTTGCCCCCCAACATGGCAAGCACGTCACCCTCCGGGCAAACATGCGTGCAAATCGCACAGCCGATGCACCATACGTTGTCGATATGAGGATGCTGAGATTGGGGCCCGCTGGAATACATCTTCCCCTTCTGTTCAGACTCGCGCGCCTTCGCTTCCCTCTCTTTTAACTTTCTCTGATAGACAAGAAAAGGGATGACAATAGCGATTGCGATGATAGCGTAGACAATTAATGTTACGAGACGTTCAGCCATTTGCTTGGGTTCTCCGCGAAATCACATTCCAAAGGTCCAAAAGAAATCTGACTATCGGTAATATCCTAGCATCACCATCAGGATCACATGAATAGAAGCGAGGAGGGCAAAGGAATAGCTAAACGGCCGGTGGATCAAGTGCCAGAGATGCAGCATCTTGTGGGTCTTCGAAAGGAACAGGATTTTCTTGGCCAGGAGTACCTGCTCCCGGGCCGTCGCGACGGCAGCTTCCAGCTTGGCATTTTCAGTGCGCCTGAGACCCACCAGCGACATCGTCTTTCGGTGCGACCAGAGCATCTTTTGTCTCAGCCGCATGATTCGAATCGGAAACTCCATGTCGAAAACCATCATTTTCCATAGAGCGCCCAGCAACGACATGTTTTCGGATTGTTGCAAATTCGGCAAGCGCACAAGTGAGTCGACCTCGCGCGCCGAAAGAATCCCCAGGCCTTTTAACTGCTCGGCCAGTTTTTCACTCTGTTCATTGGCCTCCTTGAGCGACACCTCGGCGAAACTCAGGCTGCGCGGGATCTGTGCGTAAATGTACCGGCCGACAATGCCGCTGATGGCGACGATCACCATGAGCCAGAAGGCCACGCCGGCAAGTCCGGAAAATTTAAAGGCCGAGTGAAACGTGACCAGGATGGGCGCCGTAATCCCCAGCAGGACGTGAAAATCCAGCCAGTGTCGCGCACTGCCTTGCCTCCCGAGCCAGGGCCATACTTTCCTAAGCGGGTAGATATATACGATCAGGAACAGAGCAAAGGCGACCATTCCCACGTGCAGCCCGATCACTCCACTGGGCTTCAGGAATTCGTGCTTCGGAGAAAGGGCGCGCTCCGCCTGGGAGAGAATGTAGTAGTTGAGCCCGTAGGCTAGTTGAATTAGGGCGAGCCCCGTCGCGATGTAATACATGATCCTCAGGCGGACGCGGTGGCCCTTCTCCGCGTCGACCACAGGAGCCGCCATTATTTGTGGAACGCTGACGTTGGTGGTCATTTGCGTGCCTGTGTCTCCTTCGTGCTTACGGAGAATTGTTTGTAGTCCGAGAATGTGTGTGTGTTGCGCCAGTGCTGGTGTTTAGTTACTACTTCAATAGTTACATCAGATGGTAACCAGTACGTAGCCACCGGGTTGTGGAAAGTGACTGGCTTGTACACCACGTCCGATCTCATGCTTCGAAGTCCTACGTCCTCCATTCCCGTTGCAATCCCTCCAGTGATTCGCGTAATGACTCCTGTTTCAACGTCGATCCAAGCCGTCCCCGTAAGGTCCAGAGGAAACTCCCGCCCGCCGACTGCCAGTGCCGCGGGTGTCCGGGTGCCCGGTATGTGTTCGAAGTGAATCTTGCCAAGCGTCCGTCCGTCGATGGTTTCTTGTCCGGCGTCCGTGAAATTGAATCCGGCCGCATAGAACGGGTGGAAGACCAGAAACAACGTTGCAAAGCCGTTGCTCACCAGCAAAGGGCGCTGAAGCTTCTTCGTCGGCTTGTCCTGATCCGCGAGGCGTGACTCCACCAGGCTTATCTCCCCAGTCGCACTGGAGAGAAGGATCAGATAGTTGAACCCCGATTCTTCTTTCTCGATTGTCTTTCCGTTGTCTCCAAGTTTTTCTTGCACCACGCGTTCACTGGAGCTCACCTCAGAGATTCTCTCAAGATACGAGCTGACTTGCGCGCTGGTACGGTGAAGCAGTTCCCCCAGTGCGTCGTCCGCAGCACGCGCGGGGCGCGTTGCAATCGCCCCAAAGACGATGAAGCCGATGAGAAATGCAATTTTCAGGTTTCGCATGATTTTCCTTTACTTGCGCCTCTCGAGCGTATCGAAGCGGTAACCGAGCGTCACATTCCACTGGTTGTAATTCTGGAGCAGTCCTCGGTAGAAAGTGAGGCCTCCCTGTAAAAAGAATCGCGACCCGAGCGAGGTTTCCACGGTCGAGGTCAAGAACCGCGCACTTTGATTTCCAGCTTGGGTCGAGAAAATGGATTGATTTCCCCCCAAGACTTCCACACGAAACCCGTCGCCGAAACTCCTGGAAAGTGACACGGCCCGGTACGTCCCACCGCCAAAGGAACTGTTGAACTTCGAGTAGTGCACGTCGGCGCGCAGGCCCAGCCATGGCACTTTTCCGAAGGCAATCCCATAAAGCTGATTCAGGGAGCGCTTCGCGTCGCCGCTACGGTTGCTCTCGCCCAGAGTCGTGTACAAAGAAATCTGCTTCACGACTTCCACGCGTGCGCCTGCACTCACGCCTTGAAATAGGTACTTGTCGAGCAGGCCCGTACCGATCAGTGTCGGATCGAACGTCGGGATGTCCCTGAAAAAGGTGTGGTTGACTGAAAACTCTAGCCTCTGGACAGGTGCGATCCGCACCGTCAAGAAGCTCTGGCTGATTCCCGCGCCTGGGGAGGGCACTGCAGGGGGCGTTCCCCGTGGGCGATCGGCCTGAAGGGAGTGGTAAATCGAAAAAATTCGCTTATAACTGATATTGTTTTCAAAGAAGATAAACGGCTTGTCCATTTGCCACTGCAGCAGGTTCACACCCAACCCGGAAGTGCTGGTGTAGTGGATTTTCTCGTAACTACCTCCCTCGAAGTTGACAAACATCCCGCCGATTTTCTGGTTGGGATTGTAGTTCCAGGAGGTCGGGTCCGGCGTCGAGCCGCCAAAAAGTCCGATCGTCCCGGTTTTGGCGATTTTCCGCCCGAAGTATCCGCCGTCAATCGTGTTGAGACTGCTTGCCCATGGAAGATACATCCGGCCAACTCCGGCGACCCATCGCGAATTTGGGTTTTGATAGGTCAAATCCAGATGATAGGTCCGGTTGAGCAGGTCCTGAAGGGTCGGCTGTGAGGTGGTGGAAAATGAGTTGATTCGCCCGCGCCAGTAACCGCTCAAGTTCCAGTACGTCCCGCCAATGCGCGTGAAATCCGCACGAAAGATGGCGCCGATCTCGGAATTCCGAGATTGGGAAGAATCACGGTTTATCGTCCCCATGTAGTCAATTCCAAAACGTCCGCGCATGCGATTCACGGAGGGAAGCGGCTCTTTAGGTACAAAGGCGCGCGCTTCCTCATCGAGGAGGTCGCTTTCCGTGAAGGTAATGACCGCTGGATATTTTCGAGTCGCACCAAGAGTGTGCTGATCCACCAGCGCCTCGGTATCTTGCGAAGAGAGATAAGCGATGTCGCCGGGCCCGATGTCTCGCTTCGTGGAGCGGATCTCGGCGACGGCAGAGGTTTCCGCCACGCCGATAACGACGAGTTCGGCGGCCGTTCCGCCGGAGCTGCCGCCCGTTCCATCTATCGCCGCTGCCTTTATGTCATCCTTGATCACCAGCGTCATTCCTTCGGCGAGGCCCGAGCTTCGTCCTCCGTCCAGATATGCAGTTTCATCCTGCACATGTTTCACCAGGTAGGCAGTGCGCATGCCGGTGTTGACGGACTCAGTGAACGCGAGTGTGTCTGGCGCGGAAACCTCTTTAGCGGGTTTCGAAGGTTCCATGGCTTCCGGAGATAAAACAGGCTCACCATTAGCCCCAGTGGTAGGAAACAATGCCGCAGTTACCACGGGAGGAGGAGGTGGTGGGAGAGGAGACGTCAGAGGATCAATGGGGGTAATAGAGGAATCGCTTTTTGCAACCGCTGGCGCAGGTGGCGCAGGAGCCACAGGGACAGATGGGTGCGCCACAGGTGGTGCAGGTGGCGATTGCGGCACCGGCTGGACGGGAGGAGGCGCATTTTCGGATTGGGAGGTGAAGGTTGGCTTTTCGGGTCGCCGGAAAACTCCGATCACAGCTTGGGCGGCGGAGACGGCAGGTGAAGTAGTCCGTCCCGTGGGAGCCGGCACGTTCTGGCGCCCGGCTGGTTTCGAGGGTTCTTTCGAAGCCTGTTGCTCCCGCTCCCGCACGCGGGGACCTATTCGAACGACGACGCTATTTCCTTCAGAGGACAATACGTACGGCGTAGCCCGATCCAGCTCGATGAGCATACGCGTCAGGGGTGGATTCTCGCTCTGCTGCCAGATTCGCACGGCGTGGACGCCGTTCTTGTTCACCTGAATTCTGCGCGGGCCCAAGGTGTATACGACGCCTGGGACGTCAATAGCTATTCGGTCTCCGAAAGCGGCGGTGACCTTCGCCGAAGTGACGGCAGCGGTGGCGCTCACGTCGATGCGCACCTCGGCGTTTTGCCCTGAAACACTCATGTTGGTGACTGCGGGTGCTGCAGGCGTATTGGTAGGCGTTTGCGCGTAAGCGACATGCGCCAATAGCAGCAAGGCCCCCAGTTGTCTCGCTCTGATCATTATCCTTGCCTTTTTCGGCAGTGCGTTAGTGGCCCAAACCCTGATCTTCAACTCATAGACTAATCTTCGCGTTGCGAGTTCACCGGTCTGCCGCCCGGCGCCACCCCACTAGTGGGTATGGCACTGATAGCAATTAACGCTGTTGTACACATAACCCCCGACGTTCGGGTGATTGAAATTGGCCGCGTTCCCGCCCCCATGGCATTGCGTGCATTGGAAGACCAAGTAATTCGCGGCATTGATATGGCACGTAGCGCACACGCCGTTTGCGTTCCCGTGATTCAAGGGGAAATAAGTATGGTTGAATGTTGCGCCGGTCCAGGCTGTGGTCGTGTGGCAGGTCGCGCAGGTTGTCGGGAATCCCGCTGCCGCGTGGGCCGGGTTCGTTGTGGTGTTGTACGCTGCCGCGTGGCAACCGTAACAATCGGTCGGCAGCGTGGTGTAATTGTTGTTTACGTGGCACATCGCACAGGTAACCGCCGCCGTGGCGTGATAGCCGGTCAATGGGAAAATAGTCGTGTTGTGATTGAACACCGAACCGAGGAAGGTTGACGTCGTATGGCAGAGCGAGCAATCCGTCGGGAACGACGCAGCAATGTGATTCGGGACTGTGCCCCCGAGCGTCGCAGTGCTTTGCCAGGCCGTGACGTGGCAACCGTAGCAGGCTGTCGAAGCCGCGGTCAGTGTGTAATTGTTGCCCACGTGGCAGGAAACGCAGGGCGTGGGCGGAGAAATGTGCAAGCCCGTTAACGCAAACCCGGTTGCCGCGTGATTAAATACCCCGCCGGTCCAAGCTGAGGTCGTATGGCAGACCGAGCAGTCTTGAGGGAACGCCGCGGTAATGTGATTCGGCACCGCGCCTCCGAGCGTTGCGGTGCTTTGCCAAGCCGCGACGTGGCAACCGTAGCAGGCTGCGGAACTCAGCGTGTAGTTGTTGTTCACATGGCACGACGCGCAGGGGGTCGGCGACGGGGAAACGTGCAACCCCGTCAAAGCGAAACCCGTCGTGCTGTGATCGAAAGTTGCCGTCGTCCAATTCACGGTTGAATGGCAGACCGAACAGTTCGTCGCCGCGAACTGCGCACCCGCCGTCGAGTGCACTGGATTATTGGTCTGCTGCCAGGTCGTTAGATGGCACCCTGAATTCCCGCAATCGTTGGGGGTAGTCGTCAAAGTGTAGTTGCCGCCAACGTGGCACAAACTGCAAGCCACTGTCGCGTGGGCATTGGCCAGCGGGAAACCGGTTGTACTGTGATTGAAGACTCCCGCAGCCCAGGTCGTAATCGCGTGGCACGATGCACACTGCGCCGCCGTGATTGGAAATCCTGCCGCAACGTGGTTCGGTACGTTTCCACCAAGCGACGTGGTGCTCTGGAAAGCCGCCTGGTGACAGCCGTAACAGTCCGTCGAGGTGAGGGTGTAGTTGTTGTTCACATGGCATGAGGCGCAGGGCGTCGGCGAAGGCGACGCATGCGTTCCGGTCAATGCAAACCCCGTTGCCGCGTGGTTAAATACCCCGCCGGTCCAGGCTGACGTCGTATGGCAGAGGGAGCAGTCTTGTGGGAACGCCGCAGTAATGTGATTCGGCACCGATCCCCCAAGATTTGCGGTGCTTTGCCAGGCGGCAACGTGGCAACCGTAGCAGGCTGCGGAACTCAGCGTGTAGTTGTTGTTCACATGGCACGACGCGCAAGGCGTGGGCGACGGAGAAATGTGCATACCCGTTAAGGCAAACCCCGTCGCGCTGTGGTCGAATGTTGCGGTCGTCCAACTCACCGTCGTATGGCATACCGCACAATTCCCTATCGCAAACTGCGTACCCGCCGTGGAGTGCACCGGATTATTCGTCTGCTGCCAGGTCGTCAAATGGCAGCCGGAGTCGCCGCAGCTGTTCAGCGCGGTCGTCAAGTTATAATTGTTATTAACATGGCAGGAAGTGCAGGCCACGCTGGCATGACCATTGGTAAGCGGGAAGCCTGTTACTGTGTGATCGAAGGGCGCCCCTGTCCAACCATTCACTGTATGGCACGTTGAACACTGCGCCATCGGGAAGAACGTTGGCGACGCGGCATGTTTCGGATTCGTGGTTTGCTGCCAGGTCGTCAAATGGCATCCCGAGTTCGCGCAATCGTTCAGACCTATGCCCGCCAAGTTGTAATTGTTATTGACGTGGCAAGACGTGCAGGCCGCCTGTGCGTGTAACCCTTGCAAGGGAAAACCGGTTGAAGCATGGTCAAACGTAGCACCGAGCCAGGTGTTCATTCCGTGACACTTCTCGCAGTTCTGTGGCGCAAATTGGGCGCCGGCTGTGAGGTGGTTCGGAATTGTGGGGCCGAGCGTTGCCGTGTTCTGGAAATCTTTCGCGTGGCAGGAATAGCACTCCGTCGACAACCCTGTAAACTGGCCGACCGCAGCCTGCTTGTGGCAGTCATCGCATTGCAGAGAGGCGTGTGCGCCCACCAGCGGGAAGCGGTTAAAGTGGTTTTGAATTGCCTGAGTGGAAACCGTCCACCCGTTCACGGTATGGCACTGCTCGCAGTTGGCGCCGAACTGCCGCCTGTGAATATCGGCATGGCAATCCGCGCATTTTGACCCCACATCCGTAAACACCAGCTTCGTGTGGCACTGAATGCATTGGACTTTTTCGTGCATCCCACGCAGTGGATAGCGAGTCTTATCGTGGTTAAATTCAGGGATGGCGCGGATGGGCTTCCAACTCGTGGAGGTGTGGCAATTCTCGCACGGAATGTCGATAGGGCCGTGGGGGTTCCGCAAATCCTGCTGTTGTTGTTGCGCAGGACGAGGCTGTTGTTTTTGCGCGGGACGAGACGGACCCTGCGCAACGGTCTGAAGAGCTAAGACCAACAATATTCGTAGAATACCTAGGCTTACCACCATAGCTCGCCCCTTATGATCCCCGCTCCGATAAGCGGCTACCGAAATTGTCTTTATGAAGGTTAGTGCTTGGAAATGGCTGACACAACTGTACGTAGGTACAGGAATTGGGCAGGGTTGCGGTGCAAAGGGGGAAGGCGGGTGGGACAGGGGTCAAGTAAGAGCTGAAATGAGCGATAATCTAATTATTAGAATTATTTGTATCGTGACAATCCTTGCAAAGGGTCGGGGTCGGCTTGTAGAAGACCACGGTTTTGCCTTCCACTTCGCGCGTCAGTTTGTGACAGTCCAAGCAGGGCACGTCACGGTGCGCGCCATCTAGGGGATACCTTGTCCGCTTGTCATGGTCAAATTGCGATGGTTTCCAACGCACGGCATCATGGCAACTCGAGCAATCAGTTACCTCCGGCCGAACGGCAAACTGGTTCGCGTGCACGTCCTCATGGCATCCTGAGCACAGCTTTGGCGCGGCTGTGAAATCGACGTTCTTCAAGTTCATCTCCATGGCGGGCGGGCGATGACAGTCAATGCAAGCGGTCGCGCGATGCGCGCCGATCAGCGGGAATTTCGTCGCCGCGTGATCGAAACGCGCCAATTCGCCCCATTTCACTGTCGTGTGACACGCCTCGCAGCCTGCGACCGAGCCGTTCGCCAGCTTGACCTCCATCTGCGCCTTGAATTCGCCTTTATGTATGTCCTCGTGACAGACAGTGCACGCCATATCATCAAAGTGGTACTTCACCGGAATCACCAAACCTTGCGGTACGGGCTTGTGACAGTCCATACACGGGACCGCTATGTGTCCGCCGGTGAGCGGGAAACGCGTTTCCTTGTGTTTGGCCAGGGCGAACACCGCCGGGCGCCAACCTTTATTTTTTATGTTGTGGCATCCCTCACAGTTATTTAGTCTCGGCGCCGCGGCAAACTGGGCTTTGTGAATATCTTCGTGGCAATTCTTGCACAGCGTTGCTGTAATCTTGAATAGCGTTTCTTTGCCATTGAGACCTTTGGGTTCGTGGCACTTCTCGCATTCCACTTTCGCGTGCAAGTCCACGAGCGGGTATTTCGATTTAGCATGGTCTTTCACAGTGTATATGGAGGGCTTCCAACCATCCACGTTGTGGCACGGCGCACACTCGCCCTTGTCCGCGCGTGCGGTGAACTGCCCGTTATGCGCGTCCTTGTGGCAATCCATGCAATTGGCAAACGCCACCTTGGCCTTGAAATCGTTGCCCTTGTGGCAACCCTCGCACGTGACCTTCACGTGCTTTCCGAGCAGGGGGAATTTCGTTTTTTGGTGGTCGAATCCCGAGAGTTGCGGCACGTTCTTCCAACTCGAAGTCACGTGGCAGCTCTCGCAGGATGCGGTAAAGGCGCCTTTGTGCGGATCGACGTGGCACGGGGTGCATTTATCGAATGAAAGCCCCGTGTATTTGACATAGGGCTTGTCGTTTGCGTCCTTGATAGTCGCATGGCATTTCACGCAATCGACCTTTGCGTGCGCGCCAGTGAGTGGATACTTTGATTCCATATGATTGAATTTCGGAGCCGGCTTCCAGTCTGCAACGGTGTGGCAGTGCGCGCAGTCGGTGCCAACCTGGCCGCGGTGCTCATCCGTGTGGCAGCTCACGCAATCTCGCGATAAGCCCAGATAGGTGTGGTTCAGATCTTTCACCTGAATGCCCGCGCGCAGGGACGTCGGAATGTTGTCGGCCTTGTGACATTTCTCGCAGGCTACTCCCTTATGTTTTCCTTCGAGTGGATACCCAGTCTTATTGTGGTCTAGGGATTCTTTGTTCGGCGGATCCCAGTGAACCATATTAAAATTCGCGCCGTTATGATCGGAATGGCACTTCGCGCACTCCTGACCAGTGGGATTCGTCCCAGTGAAGGTGGCATGCAGGCCCCGTTTATTGGCAACGCGATCGCGGATTTCCGTGTGGCATCCGAGACACTTCAATTGCGATTTGCCGCCCCCGAACTCATGGCACTTGGTGCAGTTCGTCGGTCCACTGAACTGCTCGTGTGCTCTGGCAAGAGGACCGGGAGAAATTTGCGCGTGGGCGGGACGCGCATTGAACCCTGCCAGAACGGCAAGAAAGGCGAGAAAAATTCCACTCCGAAGGAGGGCGACAGTTCGTGTTTGAATGATTTGCGTTTTTGCCGACATCGGGTATCCGGTAATTTAGCCAGGGCATCCGGCCTGGCCATTTCAAAGCAACCGGCTGAGGTCTTAAAATAGTACCACAAGAATCCTTAAAATTTCTTGAACCAAGATTTCGGACCATTTCCAATGCATAATCGTGCGTCACGTTTTCAAATCGAGATATAGTCTACGCGGGAGAAGTTAGTGACGGGTCCTGGTCTCGATTATGCAGCGATGTTGGCCGTGGCGCTGGCGGAGGCTCGCGCCGGACTTGCTGAAGGTGGAATCCCGATCGGCGCGGCAATTTTTGATGCCAGTGGCCGACTTGTGGGCGCGGGTCACAACCGCCGCGTGCAGAATGACGATCCCGCAATGCATGGAGAGACGGACGCCTTCCGCAACGCAGGCCGCCAGCGCAGCTATCGCAATCTGATTATGGTCACCACACTGGCGCCGTGCTGGTATTGCAGCGGACTGGTGCGACAGTTCGGATTTCGCACGCTGGTGGTCGGCGAAAGCCGTAATTTCCAGGGAGGCCTGGATTGGCTGCGCTCGCTCGGCATTCAGGTGATCGATCTTGACTCCGCGGAGTGCGTCTCCCTATTGGCTGAGTACATCCGCGTGAATCCAGCAGTGTGGAACGAAGATATCGGAAAGGAGTGATGCCCTACTGGCGGTATTACGGGTGCAGGCTCCACCCGTTGGCGACTTGAAGACCGCTAAAAATTTGAGGAGAAAAACAATGCTGCGATTAGAGACTGAAACCGGATGGTGGCTCGTCACGCATCCTGACCACGCGCGACTGTCGGGAGCCTTTGCCGAGCGCTGGGGCAACGATCGATTTCTGCCGCCGGAGCCTCGCGAGCATGTGCTGCGCGGCATCAATCGCCACGACGATGGATGGATCGCCCGCGACGCCTCGCCGCAAATCACGCGGCAAGGCAAGCCCAGCGCGTTTGGCGTCGAATTTGTCGGCAAATATTCGGGCTTCGAGGAAATCGATCTTACGGATTTTCTGGCGGTGCGCGATAGCGCTGTGCGGGAAATCGCCGCCGAAAATCCCTACGCCGCGCTTCTGATTTCCATGCATACCTACAACCTGCTCAGCGAACGTTCCGACCGATCAACCATCGCGCCCGCGCAAATGCCGCTGTTCGATGACTTTTTGGACCGGCAAAAAGCGTTTCAGATTTTGCTGCGCATGCGAATCGCGTCCGATCCGAGTTTCACGCCGGATCAAATCCGCGACAGCACGATCTTCGATCATTTCCGGCTGTTGCAGGCATCGGACTATCTCTCTTTGCTCACCTGCGTCGACTTTCGCCAGCCGGCCCATCTGCTGCACCCGCTACCCACACGCGATGGCGGGCACATTCAAGTGCAGGTGCGCGCGATCGGTTCCCGCCACTTCGTCCTCGACCCGTATCCGTTCGCCGAACCTTCGCTGACTTTTCGTTTTCCCGCACGGCATATCAAGGGTAAGATTTTTTCTTCCTCGGCGGAACTGCACCACGCATTCAGCGCGGCAGCAGTGGAAACGCTTTCCGTCACAACAAGCGCGAGTTGAAACGTTGGTGACGCTCTTTCAGTGCCTCCAGAATGAAAAGCGGCGGCATTCGGACCGAATGCCGCCGCGATATATTTGAGATCAGTTTTAGAACGAAAGACTGAGTGACATTTGGATTTGCCGCGGGCTGCCGATGGTTTTCGTGACCTGGCCTAAGCCAGTGGGGCATTGATAGAAATAATTGTTCACAAATGGACTTCCACCGTTGGCCGCGCACGTTGCGGGTGAGGGCACGGAGTTCGTACCTTTCACGGGAACCTGACTGAAACCAAGGTTTTGCGAAACGTTGTCGATGGGAATGTCGAAACTCGGCGTATTCGTCAAGTTGAAGACGTCAAAGCTGTATTTGAGAGCAAACCGGTCCGAGAGTTGTGTCACCTTCACAACAGACAGGTCGGCGCGCCGTTGCCATGACTGCCGGAAGATGTTGCGCTGGCCGGTGGTGAAATTGGTCTCGAATGTATCACCGGCGGGAATTGCCCCGTTTAAGTCCCCCGGGTTGAGAATCGGCACCGTGAAGCAGGAAGCCTTTAGCGCCGGCGATCCAGGAGTATTGCCAGTCGCTCCAGTTACCGCATTCTGCGGCGTGCAACCGGCGCCGAAGTTCAGCGGCACAATGGGATTCGTGATGCCATCGTAGATGCTATAAAACGTGCTTCCCACGGCCCCGGAATAGTCGACCATGCTGTAAGGCTGTCCGCTTTGGATGACAACCAGCCCCTGGACGGCCCAGCCGTTGGCGGCCTTGCCTTGCCAACTAGTAGGTGCGAAGAACTTCGGAAGTTCATAGTGATAATCGAAGTTGAATACATGGGTGCGGTCAAAGTCAGATGGACCGTAGCCATCGCGAATATTCAGCGGGTTGTTGCCATTGTAGAAGAGTCCGAGGGCGCTCTGCTCGTCTAGCGAGCGCGAGAAAGTGTAGGAAACGCCCGCCTGAAGCCCGTGGCTGAGGCGCTTCTCGACGTGCGCCTGCAGAGCGTTGTACGCGGAAATCCCTTCCGCGGTGTAAATCTCCGATTCCGCCCCGTACCCAATATAAGGGACACGCAAGTCGACGTTTCCACCTTCTGAATTTGCCAGCATCTGCGCGAGTGATTGGCCGCTTGGCCCATTAGGCAAATTGATTGCGCAAGGGTTGAAGCCAGTTCCGGGACACGTAATCAGCGTTCCTGGCGCGGCTGCCTGGACCGTGTAGCCGTATGTGTAGAACTGCGCTAACGGAGCATTATTAACGATGGGAGAGCTATTTGGGTTCGCGCAGATGGGGGCTGGCCCGCACAGCGGATGGGTAGGAGTTGCGGTCCTCGCCTGATTGAATGGAATTGGAATGACTTCGTGACGGCCCAGGCCGCTCACATACCCAATATCGATCGCCAAGTCGTTTCGCGGCTGCCACTGGATGTCCAGCGTACCATTCATTGTATAGGGGAGTTTGTTATTTCGTGCATAAGCGCCCAAATAGAAGGGCGGAGCTCCGTCGGCGATGTATTGCCCGACGCTCTGGGGATTGGCCACAATTCCTGGGGCAGGGGGAATCACAGTTGTAGGATCCCCAGTGGGGTTAACGGTTGAGGTCCCCCAGGGATAGGCGAGTTGATTGCCGTTTGGAACTTGTTTTGGATCACAAAAATTAAAGGGTCCGGGGAACCCAGTCGGACAGAACTGTGTGCTCACAAACGGTTGCTGCTGGTTGATCCCAAACGGTCCACCATTCGTGATGTTCTGCGTAAGGCCGGGTGACAAGTAGGAGTAGAGCTCGCCACGGTCGTAATACATTCCCCAGCCGGCGCGGACCACGAGCTTGCTGTTGAACATTTTCGGGCTCCAGGCAACGCCGATCCGGGGGGAAATTCCCCATTGCCGTCCGGTTAGAGTTGTATTGCTCACGCCGGGCGTGGCGAATTTCGGATTGTTGCCTGCGATAATCAAGCCGTTGGATGTGAGTGTGTCCGTCACAGGGTCGTAGGAGTATTTCGACGGATCGAAATTCAGTAAGTTGCCGTTTTTTTCCTTCAACGCGCCGTTCCAATCAAAACGCACGCCTGCAGTGAAGGTCAAATTAGGCCGCAGTTGAAATTTATCCTGGAAATATTCCCCGTTCTCGTTGGAGCGCCAGTAGCGGTTTGCATTCCCGTTAATCTCCGCGGTTACGTTGTAAAGATAATCGTCGATGAGGCCCCCCTGAATAAACTGGGTGAAGTCCTCGGACGCAATCATCCCCAATTGATCTCGTCGATCCCGCGTGTTGAGTTGCGTATAGGCGAAACTGCTTCCGAAAGTGACCGTGTGCTTGCCAAAGGTCCAAATGGCGTTGGCGGAGGGATTGAAGCGGTTTTGGAAAGCGCCTGTAAACGCCCCCTGGCCGGCCGCCCCGTTCCCGATGTTCATTGAGATTGGATAGGAAGGGAGCACAGGAAATGGCCCCAATGCCCCAGCATATGCAATGCTGATTCCGGGAAAGATATTTGATCCGTTTAGATTGTGAATCAGCAAATCATCAGGCTTGATCGCTCCAGACGTGATCGCACTAGCCACCTCGGGAAGGGTCTGGGCGAACGAAGCAAGCTGCTGCGGTGAAAAGGGCTGCCCTAGCGTGCTGTAGGCCTTTTCGCGGATAAACCCGAAAATTTCCGTGATACTCAAATTGGATTTTAAAATTTGCGTGTGACTGAGGGAAATCACCTGGCTGCCCGCATCGAGGTGCTGCGTAAAGCCCGCAAACATGGAATACGCGTAAGGTGCAATCGTCGGGTCGTGCTGGTAGTAATATTTGACCGCAAAGGAATGCGACGAATTGGGATTCCAATCCAAATCGGCGACCGCTTGATGAGCCAGGAAATACGCGGTGCCCGGGACCTCAGCATTCTCCGGAAAAGCTTGTACAAGAGCCGACTGAACTCCAGGATCTGAGCTGAAGGCGCCTGGATTTGCGATTACCGCATTAGGATTTGCTGATGGAATCAAGTATTGACCGTTGGGCAGCTTGTAGTTAAACAAGGCATATGCAATTGGGTTGAGTTGGCCGGCCCCAGTACCGATCGATGCGGGAGTACCATTGCCGGCTGATGTATTGGCAATCGGATCGGGAAGGAAAAAGCTGGGCGCCATGGAATCGGTGTTCGCGACGGTTGCCAAGCAGTTGGCTGACCGATTGGCGCAGGTAGCAGCCCCCAGCGTTGGCGGCACAAACGCCCGGGAAATTCCGATTTCTTCATCCGAAGCATGAGTGTACTGGTAACTACCATAAAAAAAGAGTTTGTCCTTTTTGATAGGCAGCCCGACCGTCCCTCCTGCGGTGTACCTGTGCAACGCCGGATTTTTTTCGCTGGCCGGAATATTCGGATCGGCGTTATAGAAATAAGGATCGGCGTTCAGCCAGTTGGTTCCCCGATGGAGGTAGCCGCTGCCATGGATATTGTTCGTACCGGTGCCGGTACTCATATCGAGGTGCGCGCCGCTGGTCGAGCCTTGCTGCGCATCGTACATTGAAGTATTCACGCGAACTTCCTGGATGCTCTCTGGAGCGGGGGAAGGAATGGATTCGCCGATGGCGAGATAAACGGACGCGCTGCTCTGGACCGGAACTGAACTCAGTGCCGAGGTGGTGCCAATACCCGTATTATTCACAACGCGGGCCGAAGCTACCTGGCTGGTGCTCTTGCCATTAAAGAGGCTGAAGGCATCGACACCGTTCATTAAGAATGTGTTGCTCGTATCACGCTGGCCATTGGCCCAGATTGGCGAATTGCCCAAGCCCGCGTTGGCGCCGGTTCCGGAAGAGAGTTCCGCATTCACTCCGGGGGAAAGTAAGGCCAGCCCCGTGAAGGAACCAGTAGGCAGAGGAACAGAGTCGATCTCCAGCTTATCCATGACGTAGCCGTTCGTCGTATCGACCACGTTCAACAATGGCGTTTCTTCGACCGTGATGGACTCACTCACATTGCCGACTTTGAGTTGGGCGTCCAGCGAAACGGTGCGATTCGCTTGCACCAAAATGGCCGGAACGGTTTGCGTCTGGAATCCTGCGTGAGTGAAAGTAAGCGTGTAAACGCCGATGGGCAAATTCACGAAAAGATAGCTCCCGCTGGAGTTCGTGTTCTGTGAGCGAGTGAGTTTCGTTTGGTCGCCGACCAGTGTAACGGTCGCATCCGCCACGAGGGCGCCAGAGCTGTCCGTAACCGTTCCGGTGATGCCGCCGAGTGTTTGTTGGGCGCGCGCATAAGGCGCCAACAAGGACGACATCGCGAAAAATAAAGCGAGCAGAAATGCAGATCCCCCGATACGCGATTTCATCTCTTTATCACCTCCAAAGTCGAAGTCAACCCCAAACACCGGTCCGAAACCCAGATTCCCGTGATTTCGGTCCCTTTCGCATTCCCACTTCCAGGTCGCCATAAATTTGAGAAAATTTACGCCAACTCCATCGCGATTAGAAACGCATTCTTTAGATCATGGCCATCACTTATTTGTATTTCGGCGTTCCGCCACCGCCGGCGACCTGCCTGAACCTTGCCGCAATGCGGAATTTATCTCACAAATTGTCGTCCTTCGCATCCAGTTGAGCTGTGCAAAATTCAAATTTGACGCAGAGGTGCTGCGGGGAACAGCAACGCTGTTCATCAAGACAAGAGTGTCGCGATTTCAACCTTGACGTTCAGCTTACTGCGATGAGGATAAATGTCATTACTTTTTTTCCTTGACACTGCACAAGGCGGTTGGAATTGAAATTGCAACACGAAAAAACAAGTCCCGAGGTGTTGAAGGCGTAGGATGACTGCCCTATTTCCATACAATTGATGTCAATCGATGCGTTCAGGGGCGAATAGCAACATTTTGTTCGCACGCACGCTTCTTGTTTTGGAAGGATCTCCTCTGACTCCGCTATGGTTTTATAAACTCAAAACCGTCCTTCCTCAAGCCCGCCTTCCTATATTCCTCACAAATAACGTCTTCCTTTAGTTCATAGGTTGGCGGCTGCAACTGGTAGACCTTCTTCCCTGTCCAGGGCCTTGTATAAACCTTAGGGTCCTCGAACGTGACCTCGATCTCCAAGGTGTCATGGTTCAGGCGACGGATCCGCTCCGCAAGGTGGAGAGCCTCGCTATGCGGATGGCCTAGAGTATCAATCCAAGTGGTCTCGTTGATAGCAACCGTATCAACCACCAGCGTATTTCCCTCATATTTCCCGATCGAGTGCCCCATCCAAGTGCTCGGATAGCCGTCAGGATGTTCTCGCTCATTCATGTGGATTCGGCGCACCGAGTGGTCCATCTCGGAAAGGATGTACACTACTTCCGCGGTCTGACGGATCTCGAAGGGCCGCGGCAGGGTAAAGATACGTGTCGGACCGGGCGGAAAACAGCTATTACTTGGATCGACATCGTCTCGTCCTTTTAATCTTGGGTCCGTGATGCCCTTCCGGTTGGCCTGGTAAATCTGCACTGCCGAGGGCTGCAGCGAAGGTTCCTGCTTTGTAAAGCCGAGGAAAGGAACGCCACCAGCGTCATCATCAAAAATACCAGCAGCATTGTGCCCTACTCCCCTGTTCCAGGTTCCAGACAGGTTCGGTACGCTCGTCCCCGCTCCCGACGGTTTGGCAGTCTGAGCGAGCAAAACGGCCGAGAAGGTGCACGCCACGAGAACAAGCCTCAAACCAAGGAAACTGTTTCGCATCTGGGAACCCCTCCTTCAAAAGCCTCTCCTCACTGGGTGGATCCCTGGGTGAGCACGGGAGCATTACCTCCTGTGAGCTTGATGATGCTTACGATCTTATTGCCGTCTTTCAACTGCGCACCCGTAACCGTGATCTTGTCCCCTGCCTTCAAGGTCTTCGCGTTCCAGCCAAAGCTGAACAGCCTCTGCGGAGAAGCCGTCTCGGCAACCCATTTCTCGACGCTGCCCTTCTCGTCTTTCACGTCAAAGTGAATTTGCACATGCGGGTTGGTAAACATGTACTCCGTCACCGTACCCGTGATGGTGACCGGATGCTGTGCGTCGTATTGCGCTCCGCCATGGTGCGCGAACAGCGGGCCCGAAAGCATGAAAAGAACCACCCCCGCCGCCAAAACAGCGAACAGTTTACTTTTCATTTTTCCTCCTCCGACCATCCAGCCGATTAGGTCTGCCGAATTAACAAACAGGTTACTATCCTTTCGACATAACCAATTCGCAGCAACCATCCGGAAAAGCCCATTCATTTATTGGACTTCGCGGAATAATGTGTCCCCATCTGCAAAAGCTCCTCGCAGACAACCCCCTCCAGGAGTTGAAACCCTGGCGGAAGCAAATCCAGACTCGCCTTCCTTGTCCATGGTTTTTTGTACGCCTTCGGATCGTCGAACGTGACCTCGTACTCCAAACCCTTCGGGTTCACCCGCCGAATGCGCTCCACAAAGTGCAGAGCGTCGCTATGCGGATGACCGGCCCGGTCGATCCGGGTTTTGTCATTTACACCGACGGTGTCAACGACGAGCGTGTCTCCCTCATACTTCCCAGTCGAGTGCCCCATCCACGTATTCGCATAGCCGTCAGGATGTCCTCGCCCATCCATGTAGATTCGGCGCACCAAGTGATCCTGATCGAACATGAGCAGCACCATGTCCGGGAATTGACGGAGCTCGAAAATACGAGCTCCATCCAGCATTAGGTCCGTAGGACCCTGAGGCATGCAACTAGAGAAGGTGGGGTCCAAGTCTTGGCGCCCGAAGTCGTCTGGGCCCCTTCCCACTCTGGCGGCCTTGTATTTCTCCTCTGCCCAAGGCTGCATCTCGGGCTGCTCAGGCCCCGGCCCCATGGATGCCCCTGTTACTCCGAGTAATCCGTTGCAAACGACGCGTATCCCGCAGAGCGCGGTCTCAGCCGTGATGGGTACCGGGCGGTGCCCTTCCCAAGTTCCAGACAGGTCCGGTATAGCACTTGCCGCCCCGGGCCCCGGCTTGGTCAAGGTTTGAGATTGCATAGCAGGTGAGATGGTGAGCAGTGCTAACGCTAGAACGAGCGAATCAACCAAACGAATTCGCATTTGGGAATACCTCCTTATTTTGGAGATCGTACCCTGGTATCGAACTCGCGGTTTCACCCTGAGAGCCGCGAACGCACTTAAACTATGATTGCCAATTTCGACTTTGACTTTGCGCACAATCCTATGCCAGTCGCGCCCTGGCGTCAATCTCAGATTCCCTATTTCAGGTTTCCGCCTCGGTAAACTATTCCCCCCTTCATCACGAAGACTACTTTTTGCAGCACGTTGATGTCCTCTAAAGGATTACCGCGCACGGCGATGACATCACCCAAATATCCGGGCTTCAGCGCACCAATCTGCCCTTGCCAACCGAGTAATTTTGCGCCATTGATCGTCCCCGCCTGGAGAGCCGCCAGCGGCGTCATGCCGTACTTCACCATCAGGATGAACTCGCGCGCTTGCGTTCCGTGTGGAAATGGACCGGTGTCAGAACCCAGGGCTATCGGCACTCCGGCCGCGAGTTGTTTGCGAAACTCGGACACATGGAAATCGAGGAGCCGCCGTTCACGAATTCCCTCTTCGGGGGATGGCGCGTGATCGGAAAAGTATTCTGATATGGTGAACGTCGGCACGGCAAAGATTTGCTTCTCGCGCATCAGCCGCATCGTTTCATCGCTGAGCTGATAGGCGTGATCGATGGAAGCGACTCCTGCCCTGGCGGCGTAGAGCACACCGGGTTCTCCGGTGGCGTGAACCGCAACTCGCTTGCCGACCCGCTCGGCTTCTTTCACCGCGGCGGTGAGTTCCTGTTCGGTGTACTGGTAGACCGGCGAAAAATGGTCATTTATGAAAGCGTCCTCGCCGGTTTCATAAATCTTGATGAAATCCGCGCCTTCTTTGAACTGCTCGCGGATTACGCTTACGAGTTCGACTGCACCATTCGCGGATGTGGCGTTCGAAGGCACGCGCAGATCAGGATTGTAGCCGAGAGCATCTTCGTGCCCGCCGAGAATGCTGATGGCATTTCCGCTGATGCGCAGGCGCGGACCCGGAATTAAACCTTGATCGATCGCATTACGCACTGCCGTATCGGCGGAGCCGGCGCCTTCCGTGCCCATGTCACGCTCGGCCGTAAAACCCGCCATCAAGTCGTCGCGCGCAGCCAAAATCGCCAGGATCGTCCGCTGCGGAACGGATTCCTGGATGGTCTGCAAATCCTCAGCTCCAGGGTGCAGAAATAAATGCACGTGTGCATCAATCAACCCCGGCAGCAAAGTGCTGTCGCCGAGATCGATGATTTCAGCTCCAGGTGGGTGCTTCACTCCCGAGCCGACCTCGACGATCCGTTCGCCCTGCACGAGCACCTCCCCGGGTGTCATCATCTTTCCACCCTCGACGTCCAGCAGGCGCGCAGCATGGAGAACGATGGGATGCGCGGATGGAGTTGCAGACTGAGCCGATGCGCCGGACACGAAGAGGCAAAGCAAAACGGCTAGCGTTAAGGCAGCGAGGAAGCAGCGCTTGGATATCATTCTGGGCCTGATGGTACCACTTTCGTATTCTTCCGGGCGGGTGCCCCACCCTTTCGCGAAGTTGCGAAAGGGTGGGAGGTTTACTTTCTGAGTGGGTGGCCCGGGTTCGCTTTTCTTCCCACGTGATGGCGACTATCGATGAGAGGATGCCGTTGCTGCGATACTCCGAATCGCTAAGAAACAAGGGTGCCTCCCGCGTTGGGGTCACGCGCAGGGGGGTGCCTTACCGTAACAATCGACACGGGCAGAAGTTCTGGACGTTCGCTGTCGCAACTACAGTTCCAGCGGCGACTTCACGAGCTGAGCGACAGCCGATCCGAGCCTTGTAAAATCGCGGACATTCCAGGTCAGCAAAATATCTGCTCCCGCCTTGAGAGCGCAATGCGCAATGAGTGCGTCATAGGCGGCTGCGCCCACGATGGTCCCGGAGGAAGCTAGCTCAAGCGCGGAAAAATATTCTTGCTCACTGAGCGCGATCAGGGTGAGCCTTTCGCGTATCTGCTTTACGATGCTTATGCCCTCCGGCCCAGTTATACGTGGCCGAAGTGGCTGGCCGCTGAGGGTAGCGTAGACCTCGCCGAGCGTGCGAAGGGCTCAGAAATCGCTTTTCCCTTCATCAAGGAATAATTTTGTGCTAGATGCGTGCTGCGGATGGTCAGCGTAAAAGACCGGAACCAGAACAGAGCTGTCGAAGAACCGCTTCAAGAATGCTTGCCCAGGATGTGCTGCGCCCTTTCTTCGCGGACTTGACGGATAGCATCATCGACCGCGCGCAATGGCAGCGGCCTCCCCGTACGGTAGAAAAACAACCCGTTTTCCCAAACCATGCCACTGCCCTCTGAAGGGGTGGCCTCTTCCCGCTTGAGCGGCAGTTCATGTTCCACAAGCTCTTCAATGTATTCTTCCACAGACAACCCTTTGGCAGAAGCTAGGGTCTCTAGTGCGGCGGCTAATTCGGGCTTCAAATCCAGCGTCATGAGAAACTTCTCCAACTGACTTCAAAGGTTTAAGCCACGTGTTGCTCTCTGTCACGGGGAAAATGCGTTTATACCCGAAAAGCCTCCTACCCTTTCGCAACGTCGCGAAAGGATGGGCCACCCGCCCTAAGCACGGGCCACCCAACCAGAACCGCGCGATCCAACTCCGCGATCGGGGGATCGAGCTGATCGAGCAATCGCCAGTCATCAGGTCACCGCCTTGTCCAGGCAAAACCGGCGAGATTCCCGATAAAATGAAACAGGCAGGTAGCAATCAAACTTCTCGTCCAAAGGAAAAGCAAACAGGAACATACCCCTAACATTGCTATCGCTGTTGCGGCCCAAAAGCCGTACCGGAAGTGAACCACCCCGAATGCGATCCCAGTTAATCCCACAGAAGCGCCTAGTGAGTAAGGAACTTCTATAAATGAAACGAGACAAATGGCAATCCAAAATTCCTCCGCGAATGCACCCATTAAGATAGACGGAACCCACAACAGCAGCGAACCTTTCCGCATATAATCCATATTAGGGTTGCGTCTGACCGCAGGGAAAAAAATGTTTAACCCAGTGACAAGCGCGGCCCTCGTTAGACCAGCGGCGGATCCTACCGCGACATACGCTTTCCAATTATCTTATCTAGTCGCAAGCCGACCCGGGCGGTCGGTACAGATTGCCAATACATGAAAACCGAAATGAAACACACGCCGAGAACATCTCTTAGGACAAGTATATAGCGGTCAATTCGCTCCGCTCTTTCAAGGAGCTCCCCCGCCATTGGTTTGAACTCAACACCTTTGAAACCTTGACGAAATCCGTACCAGAATCTTAAGGGATTAATAGCGAGACGATGCGCAAGGGGAAGGCTTAGAAGTGCAACGTATGGAGTGCCGTAAGACAGATCAACCCCCCGGCGGGTGGCCCATCCTTTCGCGACGTTGCGAAAGGGTGGGGCTTTCAATTCGTATTGATAAAACCTTCGCCGAGCCGAAACGAGGCTATTGAAACTAGTGGCTACTACGGACTGCCGAATCGACCCCGGACGAAGCCATCGACGGACACCAAATTATCGGCCGCCCGTGGCTTACGGCTTAACGGAGACCTTCACCTGAGCATTCGTCCAGCAGCACTGGAATCCACCGCCGCCGTCCCCTGACCAATCGTTGGCTACCACGCGCAACACGTACTCTCCGGGCTCGCTGAACGTAGCGGTCGTCGTCGCCTTGCCGCTGAAGGCCTGGGGAGTCTTCCACTTGCCGTCTGCTTTTTCGACTGCGGGCTTGTTATTGGCGAACTTCACGGCGCCTGGTCCCCGGAACTTGCTCCACGTCACGGTCGCTGGAGGAGTATCAGGAAGTTTTCCTCCCTGAAATGTCTTGGCATCATCGGCGGCCCACACGTTCAGCGTGAGCGGATTCCGCACCGTCGTCTCGAGCGCGATACTCATCGCAAGCGGACCTTGCACAGACGGGCCTCCATCTTCAAAGCTGATGATGGGCGGGGTATTGCCAATGCCCACGTCGACGAAGGGCGCGATTTGCCACCGGGCATCCAGGTGCGCGGGGACCGAAGTTGTCTGGCCGTTGGCGACGAGCGTCCAGGTGAGCTTGTCGTTCCCGAAATTCTCCGGTACCGTTACGGTGAAGACGCCCCACTGCCTGCGAGGCAGGAAATGCGTCGGCTGGCCCTGGTCCGGCCCACCCGGCTCAATCCGGTTATTCGGACCAATCGGGATGTCCAGCTCTTCCTTCACATTGCGATTGAAATACCCAAAAAGCAAACTGATGCCGCCGTTCGGATTCTTGAACCAGCCCTCATAGGCGGCCGTCACGTTCTGACCCGACTCGTGCAAAGGCTCCATGGGCAACTGTCCGGATTGCCCGAGCGCAGGCTGCGCCGCCCATACGAGCGCCCAGCTTGCGAGCAGGATCGCAAGATACAGAGCTGTCACCGACGAGCGCAACGGGTGCATCAGAGGAATCTCCTTCTCCCAGCGCGGCCTAGCCTCAACCAAAATTCAACTTCAGCGGCCAAACAAGGTTGTGGAAAAAGTTGAGTAGCACAGCCACTCTTGGCTGTGCATCGTGGATAAGTGCAGCAAAACCCGCACAGGCAAGAGTGCCTGTGCTACTAAAACCCGCTTTGAATTGACTTTTGCCGCAACCTCGGATGCCGCGTCCCACAAAGATCCGAAGTTCTCACACTGACTCTTGAGCCAGTCTGTTATATCCCTAATAAATTAATGGTTGTGCATTTCTCCCGACATAGCTTGGACCGGTTTGTGCGCAGCGGCCCATTCCTTATACTCGTCCTCGCTGATGTAGGTGACGTTCACCCAGGCGTGCGCCATCTCGTCGATGGTGCGCTCGCCCCAGCCGACCCACTGGTTGGGGTCGGGATTGTAGGGGTTGGCGGTGGTGTTGTCATGCCAGGCGGTAATGCGGATGACCGTCCCCTTTGGGAGCACCGGCGCCGCGTCCTCCGCGTAAATGTAATTATTCATCCAGTTGAATGCGAAGCGGTCAACGTAGCTAAGCATCTGGGTTGTGCCGTCCGGCAAAATCGCTTCCATGGACATGGCTTTGCCGCGCAGATGCATGTGCGGCTGAAAGTTCTCAAACCTGGCATTCTCCTTCAGCACGTGGAAAGACTGAGTCTCGGTGATCGTGTTGGGAGGAATATCCAGAACCCTGCCAAGCTGGTTAGCGTGGAATTCCATCAGGCGTGTGCGGTACTTCGGCGTCTCGCCCTTGGGATAGAGATATATGCCTATCATGACATTGTCGCGAACCTGTTCACCGACGGAGTGATAGTGCACATCCCACCGGATCCTTGCTCCCGGCAGCAGCAATTTACCGGTGTTGGAGGGGTAGACGTCGTATTGTTTCCCGATCGCCCATTCCATCAAGAGCCCTCCGTCGTTGCGTCTCGCCTGAGCCAGCGGGCCGATGCCGTCGTCGTCAGCGGCACTGCTGACGCCCGGTTCATCCTGCAGGAGCTGGGCAAGGGCATGATGAGTGACACGGCGCCCCGCGCTGCTCCCCGGCCGCATCTCGACCGCGCGGACCCACCGCGGCTCGGTCACTGGGAGTACGTCGCTCAACGGTTTCCACCAGGCGTCCTGTGCCACGGCCGGCACTGTGTAGGGCGTTGACTGGACGATGATATCCGGCTGGCCGAATTGTTCGGCCAACTGCCATCCTTCGTCACTCGGCCACATCTTGGCGGGCGGCATGTCTTTTGGGTTCCCGGGCGCCATGCCCGAATCGATCCACCGGACGATTGTGCCGATCTGCTCATCCGTCAACGACGTGTCGTTCTTGAAACGCTGGATTCCAACCGTTCTGTCGAGGTGCCACGGCGGCATATTACGGGTGACCACGCGGTCCTTGATTTTATCCGCCCACGGGCGCGTCTCTTCATAGGTTACGAGAGACATTGGCGCCACGGTTCCTGGATGGTGACATTCCTGGCACTTGGCCTGAAAAATCGGCGCGACGTCTTTGGCGAACGTCACCGGCTTGCTGGGCGATTCCGCGGCGATCAAAAGGCATGGGAGCATCAGGAACGCACCGAGACCCAGCACGCCCGCTCCAATTCTCCGCCACATCGCATCCTGGAACTTGGAATTGATCATGACCTGCTCCTCTGTCTGGCTGGTGTGCTCCTGCCGATCTAGACCAGTCAAACCTGGAATTCCGTTTTTGGGCCCCAGTGTCTCCACTCTACACCCCTTCGAGGGGCGCGGCGTAATATTTTTTCTTTGGCTGACGGGTGGCAGGCCCTTAACCGATCGATGGTGCCGAGGGCGAATGGAAAGCTCCTCGGTTGTCGATCCGTCAGAGTTGGACGACGGAAAGACCGGGGATTCTCTGGAAATCGCGGAGGTTCAGCGTCGCGACTTGGTAGCCAAGTTGCAACGCTGTCGCCCCGATCAGCAAATCCTCGAACGCAAACTGGATGCCCATCGCTTCCTGTTGGCCTTCGATGCGCCCGGCTAGCCACGCGATATCGAGCGTCACCGGGTGCACCGGCACGCCGCTCGACAGCCGTTCGATAAATTCCAGTCGTCGTTGCTGTTGCGCTTGGGTTTTGGCGCGATAGGCTCCGTGCACCAATTCAGCGATGGTCACCACCGACAAACCGATTTCGATCTCGCCCTGACCCGCCTTCACTTGTTCTAGAATTTCTCGAACGGTATGGCCACGGCGTTCCGCGGCGATGATGACGATTGAGTCGAGGACTATTCCCACGCCGGCGGGTTCCAGGGCTTGCGGTGGCTGACAATTTCTTCTACGTCTTTTGCGAAGTCTGGATCGAGGACGGGAGCCTTGCCGGTTTCTTCTTCGTGCGCCTTGGCCGATGCAATGCATTCGGAGATGCTGCGGCGCTCCGGCTCGGCGGCATGAAGGATCGCCACGGGCCGCGCATCATTCTCAATGATGACCCTCGCGCCCGCACGCACACGCGCCATCAGCGCGGCAAAGTCGCCAGCCGCTTCCGTCTCGGAAATGTGAATCACATCTTTGGCCACGGAGCGATTATACACGGTTATCCGCTGATGCTGTGGCCTTCTACCTGCCGGTGCTTGTCCACCTGGGGCGCCCCATCCTTTCGCGACGTTGCGAAAGGGTGGGAGTCTTTATTTGTTGCTTTTGACGGAAAGAAGGTTATTCGGAAGCGTGGACTGAAAAAGATGGATCGTCCACGCTTCCAGTAACTACCGGCTGAGGCGCCTTCTTCAATTGTTCAAGCTGGACTTGAACTTTCGCCCACGCTTTTGGGTTTCGCTTGGTCGCATACGGGGCATCCGGATGTCCGTAGAATTCCATGAGTTCTGCCAGAACCGCCGGCGAAGCGCCGCTAAAGTTCTGCTTTGCGAGCGCGTCGAGCAGATTTGCGTGCGTCTCATCGTTGAGCCGATATTTTCCGGGCCCCGCTATTTCACCCGTATCAAAATTGTTGTTCGGCAAGTCCGGTTGGCCGGTGTCTGCCTCGGCTAGCAACTTCCGGTAGCGATCCAGAGTGATGTTGAAGCTGGTTTCGAACATGCGTTCCGTCTGCGGCGTAGGCGTCCGAAGCTCCAGCACTTTAAGTGGACCAACCTTCGGGACAATGCTCACAAGGAAGGCCAGAAACCTTTCCCACAAAGTGGGCGGCTGATATTTCTTTCCCCAGTTTTTTCGATAGCTCGCCCGCGAAAGATTGTAGAGGAATTTCTTCTTCGTCATGCTGGGCTGGTCTTTCATGATCTCGTCTTTCTTCAGGCTCCAGGCAATGCGCGTCGCTTTGGGGAGAAGCTGGCTGACGTCATAGCGGTAAGAACCGAGCACTTTTTCTTCGTCAGAGAGAACGCTCTTGAGATCCAATCCGTACGTTTCCTGAAAGGCCTGCTCCAGCAACGGAACGGAAACACCGAAGCCGATAAAGTCGTGATAAGCATCCGGAGCGAAGCGCCCCTGTGCTACCTCCAGAACGTCGAACCCAAATTCTGTCTTTACGTGCGCCAGCGGGTCATCTTCATACGTAACCGAGTCGCCGTACTTCTTTTGCAGGTGGGGATACAGGATGGGGACCGCGCGATTCGTGCCGATGCGATGGCCGTCATTGTCCGCGGCGTAGTGGCCGAGCGCACCGAGCGCAAAAGCGTAGCCATCAAGGTCCTTGGCATCGCGCAGGAGGGCCAGGACAAAGTCTCCGCTGCGCACGTAGTGCGTCAAGTCGCTGAAGAAAAAATTTCCGTGCGGGTAATAGCCCATGTCCTGAATAATGACGCCTCCGTACGCATAGCCGTGCGCTTCTTTGAGTTCTTCTCCCGTGGCGTTGGGAAAGCGCTTCAAAAGTAAAGGGCGTATGTTGGTGTCCCACACACTGTCAATGACGGCTTCATGCGAAAGGACAGCGTAGGCCGCGATCTGGGCCGGCCCGCCAAAAAATAGCAATAACACCAGCGCGAGCGCGCACCCTTTTGCGAACCATGTCCCGCCTCCGCCGCGTCGCATCCCGCCCATCGCTGGTACCTCGGCCTGATCTTAGCTCAGAATTCACAAGAGGCGCGATCTTTGCGGTTTCGCTGCAACGCTCACACGTATTCCTTATGGCGCCACGCGAGTGGTACTCCGTCGAGCGCGACGTTACCTAAAGATGGAGCGTTTAGCCATTGCCGACGAAACTTTCGCGATAACTTTTGCGTGTCACTTTTTGAAAATGGTAGGGGCGGTGGGGATCGAACCCACGACCTTCGGCTTAAAAGGCCGCTGCTCTACCACTGAGCTACGCCCCTGCAAATGAATCCCAACATCTTACACGAAAAAGACTTTGTGCATATCCGCCGCTGAGGCACTGAGCGAGAAAATGCGCTGGTGTCGGTAGTGGTGCCGGTTGATTCGCGGAATTGGTCTCCGCGAGTCGGGGAACGCGCTTCTCCATCACATTCAGAAACTGGCAGTTGGTTACGGCCAAATAGTGATGCGTTGCGAATTCATATTGCAAAACATAGAAGAAGACGACGCCGCTCAACAATCCGAATCATGCATCCGCTCCGGTTACTCCCAGTCATCCCTTCACGCACACAACCTGATGCAATGTGTGAACGATCTCCACCAAGTCGGCTTGCGCCGCCATCACGGCTTCAATCGACTTGTACGCGGCAGGAGTCTCGTCGATCACGTCGGCGTCTTTACGGCACTCTACGCCGACCGTCATGCGTTCATGATCGGCCACGGAGAATCGCCGCTTTGCTTCTCCGCGCGACATCGCTCGACCCGCACCATGGCTGCAGCTTTGAAAGCTTTCCGGATTACCTTTGCCGCGAACGATAAAGGAACGCGCCCCCATACTACCGGGAATAATTCCCATATCGCCCTCGCGCGCACGGACCGCACCTTTTCGAGTGACCAGAACGTTCTCGCCGTAGTGCGACTCCCGTGCAACGTAGTTGTGGTGGCAATTAATCGCCTTCAACTCCGCGACGAATGGTCGCACTTCACCGGAAGAACGCACGGCAGCACCGATCTGTTCCATCATCAGATGACGATTCCAACGAGCATAGTCCTGGGCCCACTCTACAGCTTCGACATAATCATCAAAGTGTTCCGAGTGCTCCGGGAAGTAAGCCAGATCGCGATCCGGAAGTTTGATGAACATTCGCTCCATATCTTTCCGCGCGAGTTCGATGAAGTAGCTGCCCATTCGATTCCCGACCCCGCGTGACCCACTGTGCAACATGAACCAAACCGCATCCGCCTCATCGAGACACACCTCGATGAAGTGATTGCCGGTGCCCAGCGTACCCAAATGATTCGAGTGATTCCCTCGATCGAGTTTGGAGTGCTTCGCGACGATCGCGTCGTAACGTGGTTTTAGCGTTTGCCAAATGTCCAGCGTGCGGGCCGGAATGTCATTCCACGCTCCGCGGTCGCCCTTGCCCCCGTGGTTCGTTCGGCCATGAGGTACGCCCTTCTCGATTGCTCCGCGAACACGCTTCAGATTTTCTGGTAAGTCGCGCGCGTTGAGATCAGTTTGCACGGCCATCATGCCGCAACCGATGTCTACGCCGACCGCGGCCGGGATAATTGCACCCTTGGTTGGGATCACGCTGCCAATCGTGGCGCCCACGCCCCAGTGCACGTCCGGCATGGCGGCAACCCATTTGAAAACGAACGGCGGTTGCGCCACGTTTACGAGCTGTTGGCGCGCTTGGTCTTCGAGAGCGACGCCCTTGGTCCAGGCTTTGATCGGCACGCCCTTCTCGGGAACGATGACGTTGTAGGTTGGCTCGGACATTTCGTGCTCCTTCATTCCTGAATTCATGATCGCCTGAGGCGCGGGGTGCATTCCGCCCCGCGCCTCCCTCGGTTCGCGACTCCCACATCGCTCGCGAACTTCCCGGTCGCTTTTTTCATCGTGGCTGCTAGGTATAATTGCAGGCCGGGTGAAAATCTCGTCCTCGAAGGTAACGCGCTGCGATTACCTTCGCAAGGAAGCTCGCCAGGCGCTTTTGGATTTCGCCATCGGGCCCTCCGCGAAGTGGACAGGCAATTTCCGTGATCTCAACGCAGCGGTGGTCCGCATGGCCACATTGGCTCAAGGCGGCCGAATTTCCGTTGAAATTGTCGAAGAAGAAATCGGAAGGCTCAACGCAACTTGGACCGCACTCGAGGAACAAAACGAATCGGACGAACTTCTTTCTCAAATTCTAAGCGTGAAAGCACTCGGCGAGATTGACCAGTTCGACCGCGTTCAGCTCGTTCACGTCATTCAAGTCTGCCGCGATTCACGCTCGATGTCGGAGGCCGGCCGCCAACTGTTCGATGCCTCGCGAACCCGCAAAACAAGCACCAATGATGCGGATCGCCTGCGAAAATACTTGGGCCGCTTCGGAATCGAATGGAATCAAATCGTGCAATCGTGAAAGCCACCACCACCCGCCCCTTCGAAAAACCACGAAGGAGCGGCCACCCGGAAATTCAAATCCAAAGGCTGTGCCACCCGCCCCAATTGGATTCATTCTGTTCCACCCGACCTGGCTGGGACAATTTCTTCAATGCCCTGCAGCTCGAAGGCGTAGCACGGCAATCCGTTGATGTCCGGATATCCTTTTGCGTTGCCCACGGGAAGCATGACAGGAGTCATGAATCCAACTTCTTCCCTGGGCTTTGGGGGAGGAGGAATCGTCCACTTGCACTCAGCTCCCTCAATTGGCGGCCGCAGGTGTATTTTCATTGTCTTTCCTTGACGAAGGGGAACTAAAAGTTCGCGCTGTATTCGTGCTTTTTCAGGATCGATCTTAACGGAGGAGCTATGATTGAAGTCCGCTCGGACATAATGACCTGGATTTTTCCCGCTAAGGACTTTTTCAACCTTCAGCTGCATAAGATCAACAGAAAAGCCCCCGGCTTCGCCGAAAGTGTCCCGGCTCACCGCGACCACACTTCCCAGGATGACTACCGGGTTCTTGCCTTTCAGAATTGGTGGAGATATTTCTGCATTTGCGTTCTGGTTTCCCTGCATTCCGCCTTGAGGGCTAGCTGTGACAATGAGCCCAGGAATAAGGGCCTCGATAAGGACCAGGCTCGGAACCAGGTGTAAACTCTTTCCCCATCGGCGATCGGATTTCATTCGCTCCCCTCTTTCTCCAGAGGCGGGTGGCCCAGCCTTTGGTTATCTCTTGACGGTGCCATGCGATCAGATCATACCACTCGCGTCAGGTAAATCGGAGTTACCACACTGGGTTTGGTGGGTGCCCCGTCCTTGACGCTTTTCAAGGGCGGGGTCCTTGTTTTGATTTGCTATTGATCCGGTTTACTGAGAGCGAAGATCGGAAGAAAAATTCGAGTCTTCAAAGACCTGAATGCCGGGGCGCGCGCCAATTCGTATTTCAAAGCCTGGGCCACCCGCCCACCTTCCTAACGATAGGGTTAAGCACGCAAATAGCGATAAGTCTATGCATGTATTTTGGAGTGGGCAAACCCCTTAGCATGAAAATTTCTTGTGTTTCAATCCATCTATCGCTCGCCAAGACCCGCCCCCCTGTGAAACAAAGGAATTCGAGGTCCGATTCGTGCGCGCAAAGTGTGATCGGCGCAGGTACGAGAGTAATGGTTTAGGATCGACGGGAAAATAGTTTGAAAGTGATTGCCTGGGTGGCGCCCCGAAGTGCCTACCCTCTTAACCTCTGCGGTGCTTAGAGTAGCAAGCCCTCATCGTTCGTGCATTTCCCGTCGCATTGCGGGCATTTCCACAAGCGAAAACCTCTCTTCTGCGGATTGATCCCTGCAAGATACAAAGACATGCCATCCCGAGGGCATCTGAGTCTAGGCACCATCCCGAGCTCATTGGCGCGTACCTCTTGACTCGGCAGGAAGTATCCGCGACAGAAGTTGTAGTGCACCCTGCAATCGGGTTCGGTACAGGCATAGGCAAAGTCAAGAATTTGCTTGCCCTCACGGCCACTCTCCAAGAGAATTTCGTGAAGCCTCATCTCTAAGTGATGCTCGTGGCAGAGCACGTGATAATACTTGCTCAACTGTGTGACAGGCATGCGTTCTCCATTACCTTCGTACTACGTAGTGAATTGTCGCCGCAAGCGCAATGTCGTGGGCCATTATGGCTTTCCGTCTCCCGAGTCGCCGAGGGCATCCCGAATCGAGATTACGACGGGTTTGTCATTGGCTCCCAGGAATACCAACTCCAGCTCACCGCTGGTTTGAATCGTTTCACGGAACTCTCCAAATTGATTTGTAACTGTGCGGACGACGCCGCCGTGCATGTTAGAGAGTACGACAGGCACGTTGCGTCCCACGAGCTCAGGGTGGCTAAAGTTGAGCAATTGTCCGGTGACGACGACGCCCACGCCAGGCTGGGATTCGAGCTGCAAGTCAATCTGAAAGGGATCCGCACGATATAGCATCTGTCGAATTCCTGTATTCGAGGATCGAGTACCTTCGAATAGCGGGTTGAGAAAACTATCGAACAGCACCTCAATCGCGCTTTTCGGTCGTTTCTGCTCCACTCCATAAAGCGACGCGGCGAAAGCAGCCGCGGCGATTCGAACATTGTCCGTTGGCGGCTGGTAGTTCGTTTCGGTTTTGGCCGCGCGCCGCACCGCCCTCCATACGGACACCGTTTTCGAACAACGAGGGCAGCTTTCCTCGAGGTGTCTGTCCATCTCCTGCTTCTTTCTGGGAGAAACCACTTGGTTAACGAAATCGATCCACTCCTCTGCGCCAAAGTGCTTCATTGTCTCCTCCCTCGGACTTACTTACGCCCCTGCTCCCCTCAGCCAATCCAGCCGACCGATGCCCATGTTATAAGGGAGCCTTCACGCTGGAAAAATATAGGCGGGCAGAAACTAACTAGCACCTTATGTTTCAGAGACTTTACCGACAAGCACGAAGGGGGCCCAGAATTATGGATGAGGATTTTCTGCCCGGAGTTCCTGCATGGCGGTTTGCAGGGAGCGCGCCACATTCCTGGTTATTATGAAGTTCATGTAGAACTTCTGCATGAGCACGGCGGTGCTGCGGTCGTGAACGTCCCACAGGGAGAGCAGGAAAGAGGATACGCCCGCACAAAGCTGCAGAGTTTCGAGGTACCTTCCCTCATGGAATTGCAGGAGTCCCTGATACAAATCGAGGAGCCACAGCCAGACTAGATTTTTTTCTGGGCGAACATCCCGCGGGCGCGCGCGAATCGCTCGCCCGCCTGGGGCGTGTTCCCCTGCTGGCCGCAGGCTATGGCCTCGTTCGTGCGATTAAAACCACTGCTTCCGCAAGACGCAATGCTTCCTGGGCGTCCACGCGGATTCTGTCGACGACCAGAGGCGCCAGCTGTTCTACAATTTTTGCGCTGACCAGATCGCGGTGGCGGGCAAGAAACTTTTGACGATCCGTGGCATTTGCAAGCCGCGTCAGTTTCAATAGAAGTTCGTCGAAGGAAAGTTTCTCGCCGGCCACGGGCATCAGACCAGTCCCAATTCACCGAGTTTCCGCCGTAACCGGCCGAGGCATTTCTGGCGGGTAAAACCGATCGAGCCGACCGCCAGACCCAATTCGCTGGCGACCTCAGTGTAGGGACGCGACGGCGTTTCAAAAAAGAGCAACTCGATCAGCCGGCGGCACTTCGGCGCCATCACGGCCATCGCTTCGCGAAGCATCTGTTCTTCCTGAGTCTGTTGCACCAGCGTCTCCGCGATCGCTGGAGTCTCCGGGTCGGGCAAGTCCGGCTGAGCGTCGCGGCTCACCACTCGCTGGCTCTGCCGTTTCTGCCGGTAACACTGATGGTGCGCCACTTGCATCAGCCATTTTGGCAACGCAGCGGGTTCGCGCAACTGAGGAAGACGCGTAAGCAATTCCATGCAGGTTGCTTGAAAGACGTCGGCAGCCTCATCTGGAGGCAGCCCGTACTTTACGGGGATCGAATAGATGAGGGCCTTGTACTTGTCAATTAGCAAGGACCAGGCTTGTTCATTTCCGGACAAGCACTCCCTGACCAGGCGCGCGTCGTTCCAGGCGGCCGCTGGCTTCTTCGGCACTATAGCCATCAGCGCCCGGCGTTCCCTGCTGTACCCCGCAGGTAAAGCTGCTCGACATTCCAGAGCACATACGGTTCCAGCACAGCGGGATGGAAATTACCAATTGTATTCTTTGCACCTACTAAAATGTCGGGACTGGCTAGAAAAATCATCGGTTGATTTTCCGCCAGGATTTCCTGCACACGGTCATAGAGTTTCTTCCGTTGTACACCGCCTGTCACCGTCAGTTGCAAGCCCATGAGGCGATCGATTTCCGCTTCCCAGGACGTGGCCGGATGCGTTTGCGAAGGATTCCAGAGGTGCGTGCCGCCGCTGGACAGCCAAACGTTGATATCGCTGTTGGGGTCCGCATCGAAGCTCACCAGGCCCATCACGCAGGCATCGTATTCCTTGGTTTGCGTGACGCGATCGATCAAGGACCGAAATTCGAGCGGCGCCACTTGAACCCGCATTCCAAGCTGCTTCAAGTCATCCTGAATCAAGCTGGCCATCTTCGTGCGGTCCGCATTGGAGGAGCTGGTAAGGATAGAAAACTCGACTGGCTTCCCTTCCGCGTCCACCAGCGCAGGCTCCTCCCGCACCTTGTTGGTCCACTGAAAGCCTGCATCGCGGAGCAACTGTCGCGCTTTGTCTAGCGAGCGCGCGGGATGCGGAACCGCCGCGTCGACCCAGCGCTTATTTCCGGGAGTGACAGGTCCCCAGAGGGCTGCGCCACGCCCTCGATAGACCAGGCGCACGATCGCCTCGCGGTCCACAGCTGCCGACACTGCTTGCCGGAACTTCACTTCCCGGAACCATTTCTGCTTCCCCGCTGTATCCGGCCCAGTCTTGTCCCTGAGGTCATTCAAATTGAAGAATAAGAAATTATATTCCAACCCGGGCCCCGCATCGGCCATGGTGTAGCCGCGCTGCTGGCCTGCTAATACTGAAAAATTTTCTGATCCCAGCCTGCTGATCAGGTCAGTTTCACCAGACTGGAAACGCAATACTTGGGCGTCGGCGCTGGGCACAAAAAGGAAGACCAACTCGTTCAGATACGGCAGGCGTTGACCCTGCGTGTCGGCCTTCCAAAAGTAAGGATTGCGCTCCAGAGTGAGTCGCTGCCCGGGTACGTATTCTTTCAGGCGAAATGGACCGAGTCCTGCCCATTGATTCGCGGTCGTGGAGAGCGATCCTAGCTGCGCGAGTTTTCCGTCCTGGTATGGTTTCTCCAGCAAGTGCCGCGGCAAGATGGCCAAGCCGTCGAATACCCTCTCTCCGACACTGTAGGGTTTGGCGAAATGAAAGACCAACGTCTGCGCGTCTACTTTTCGGACAGTAATCGGCTTGCCGCCGATGATCAACAGGTCGCGCTGGGGCGCGTGTACGGCCTCATCAATATAAACCCGAAAGGTGAACAAAACATCTTCCGCGTCCAGCGGCTGTCCATCGGAGAAACGCAATCCCTGCCGCAACGTCAAAGTGTAGTCGAGTCCATCGGGAGATATTTTCCAAGACCTGGCCAGCGCAGGTTCCGTAAGCTGTGTCGCGCGGTTGATGTGGACCAGATCGGCCTGCATGGCGCCGATGACTTCCTGCGAGGGAGCGTCCGTGGCCACTACGGGATTCAGAGTCTTGGGCTCCGCGCGCAGAGAAGTTACCAGACGCCCCCCCGAGCGTCCGGCCTCGCCGGAAAGCTTCAGTAGCTCCTCGTTTGAATTAGCCTGCTGGGTGAGTGCATTAGCGACTGGCGCCGCACTCACGACGAGAGCAACAAGCAAGCGCAAGAGCTCGCCATAGTGACACGACTTTGGCCGGAGGATTGTCATCCCTGCTCTCGCGAGGCTCCTATCTTAGAGAAATCCGACCACTCCTGCAACGCACTTGCCAGACCGAGGTAGGTCAGGAAAAACGGCACCATGGCCAGAGCGGGCAAGTACATCCACCAGTAGGACATGAGCACGCTGTATTGCTGGAGGTTGGCCAGCAGGTTGCCCCAACTCGCCACGGGCTCGGGCACGCCAAGCCCCAGGAACGACAGGGTCATCTCCGCAAGCACGAACTGCGGAACGAGAATCGTCGCTTGCGTCAGGAGCAAGCTCGAGGTTTCCGGCAAGATGTGCCGCCGAAACAGGTAGCTATCGGAGGCGCCGAAGCCACGCGCGGCTCGCACGAAGTCGCGCTGCTTGGCACTTAACACCACGCCGCGAACGAGCCTTGCGGGGCGCGCCCAGCCGAGTGTCCCGCTGACAACCACGATCAAGAGAAATGCTTCGAGAGGGCTGACCGACAAAGGTAAGAACGCGCGCAGGCCAAACAGCAGGTACAGCCACGGCAAGGCGAGGAAGAGTTCAGCGAGGCGCATCAGAATTTCGTCTCGCCAACCGCCGTAGTAGCCGGCCACCGCACCGACGCCTAGGCCGAGGGAAAGTGTGATCCCGGCCCCGAGCCAACCGGCCAGGAGCGAAACCTGGCCGCCATAGAGAATCCTTGCAAGTTGATCGCGGCCATAGCCATCGCTTCCTAACAAATAGACGCGTGCGTCGTCCACCCCGAACAGATGCAGGTGGCATGGTATCCAGCCCAATAATTTGTAGCGGGCGCCATCCACGAAGAATTTCACGGGGATTGGCTGCGCAGTGTCCTCCTGGTACTGATCAAATGAGCCCTCACGGATGCGGAGTGGGTAGAAGAACGGACGCAGATGGACGCGGCCCTGCGTGTCTAAGAAGTGGAGCCGGCTGGGCGGCGCGTAGGGGTGCTCGCGATCCTGCGTCACCGGATCGTAGGGTGCGAAAAAGCCCGCGCAGGCGATGACGCAATGAAGGGCGACGAGGACGACTAGCCATTTGGCAAGCTCGCGGCGCTTGGTCATCTCGTCGCTTCCGCTTCTGTCCTGATTCGCGGATCGGCCCAGAAAAGAAGAATGTCCGCGACGAAATTTCCTGCCACGAGAAAAAGTGTTGAAAGCAGAACGCCACCGATTACTACGTACAGGTCGCGAGCGAGAATGGCCTCTACCAGGAGCGGCCCCAGGCCTGGCCAGCTCATTATTACTTCTATAAGTAACGAGCTGCTTAATAGAGCGCCAATGCTAAAACCAAACAAGGAGATCAATGGATTCGCCGCCGCGGGAAGCGCGTATCGATACAGAAGCCTGCGACGCGGGATTCCGTGACCTCGAGCCGCCCGCAGGAACGGCGCATCCAACACGCCGGCCATCGCGGCCCGCACATGCCCGACCATCACCGGCAACGCTGTGAGGACCAGCACCACCACCGGCAAGATCATGTGCAGTGCAAGATCGCGTAACTTATCCAGCGGCGAGAGACTCTCAAAACCGACAGCGGCCAAGCCGCCCGTCGGAAACCATCCACTTCGCACGGCGAATAAGAGCAAGCCTAGCGCAAGCACCAGGTCGGGGACGACGAGGAGCACCGCCATCGTCCAGGAGATCAAGGTGTCCGGGAGACCTCCTTGGCGCTCCGCACTCCACACACCGAGAGGCAAGGCCAGACCCCACGCCAACAAAGTGGCAGTTACCGTCAGCAAGAGTGTGTTCCGGGCACGAACCCAAAGGAGCGGCCCGACGGGGCTGTTGTAGGAAAAGGAAAAACCAAGGTCCCCGTGTAAGGCAGACTCCACCCATCTCGCGTAACGCACGGGAAGCGGTCGATTGAGTTGATATTGGGCCCGTAGTGCGATGACCGTTTCGGGAGCGATCTGCGGATTCAAACGCATCTCGGCGAAATAGTCTCCCGGCGCAAGCGAGGTGAATAGGAAGGTGAGGATAGAAACTCCAAAGATGAGTAAGACCGCGTGTATGAGCCGGCGCGACACAAATCGCATCACAGAGCTCGCGGCGTGACGCTCGATCCCAGCGTCGCCGCCACTAGCCGGCGCGCGGCCTCGTGTTCGGGAGAACGCAAGACCTCCTCTGGAGAGCCCTGTTCCACGATTCGACCGCGATCCATGACCGCGATTTCATCACCCAGATGCGCGGCCATCGCCATATCGTGGGTGATAAAAACGGACGTCAGCGCGAAGGACGATTGCAGTTCCTGCAGCAGATTGGCGATCTGCGCCTGCACCGAGCAATCGAGGGCTGACAAGGCTTCATCGACAATCAGGAGTTTCGGGGCCAGCGAGAGTGCGCGTGCGATGGCCAGCCTTTGTCTTTGTCCGCCGCTGAATTCGGCAGTTCTACGGTCAGCCAGATCCCGCGAGAGACCCACACGCTCCATCATCGTGAGCGCTCGCTCGCGCGCCTCGCGCCTCCCCACTCTCGCCTGCACCGTCAGTGGCTCCATCAATATTTGTAGTGCCGTAAACCGCGGACTGAGCGAACTCGCGGGGTCCTGAAAAACGAGTTGGGTTTGCGGACGCACCGCGCGCAGTTGATTTTCGCCGAGCGCTACAATATCACGTCCCTCAAACCAGATTCTTCCCGAGGTTGGCCGCTCCAGACCCGCGAGGCACTGCGCCAAAGTGCTCTTCCCCGAGCCCGATTCGCCGACCAGTGCGAGCGTCCTCCCCGGCGCGACGGAAAATGAGACGTCATTGAGTGCAGACACCACCTCTCGCGAACCCAGGATCGTTCTGCGAGAGTAGCGCTTTACGAGATTCTCTACGTGGATAAGTAACTGCATATGCGAATACTGCGCGACGCCTCACCCGCCAAACTTGAAACAGGAAACCGTGTGCCCGCCGCTCGGCGACACCGCCGCCGGCTCGCGCTTTTTGCAATCCTCAAATCGGTCCGCGCACCGTGGCTCGAACCGGCATCCCTCAGCAAGCAAGGCGGGTTTGGGCGCGTCCCCCGGGATCACGGGCAGCATGGTCTTTCGATTGAGTTCGCCGGCCTCCGCCAGGAAGGGCGGCAAACACCCCAATAAGGCGCGCGTGTACGGATGCAGAGGCGATGAGAGGACACTTTCCGTTGGGCCAATCTCTGCAACGCGTCCCGCATAAAGAATCAGAACCCGGTCAGCCACGCCCGCCAGCAGTGAGGGATTGTGCGTGATCAGAATGATGGCGACTCCGAGCTTCTGCCTGAGACTTTGAAACACGGAAAGAATTTCACGTTGCGTTGTCGGGTCCAGTGACGCCGTTGGCTCATCGGCGACGATCAGGGTCGGTCCACAGGAAATCGCTTGCGCGATCAGCACGCGCTGCCGCTGCCCCCCGCTCAATTGATGCGGATAGGAGGTTGAAATCCTTTCTGTTTCCGTGGGAAATAAGGATGTGAGGACCTGCCCTATCCTTTCGCGCCGGGCTTTTTTATCATGGAAATTATGGGCGGCCAGGACTTCGCTTACCTGATCGCGTACAGTCATGGTTGGATGGAGCGCGACCGAGGGCTCCTGATTGATCAGTGCTATGCGTCCGCCACGCACACTCTCCAGTTCACGAGGTTCCGCCTGAAGGATGTCCCGCCCCTCAAATAGGACGCTGCCTTGCTCGATTTTTCCGTTTGCTGGAAGGAGACGCAGCAGAGATGCGCCAAGGGTACTCTTGCCGGATCCGGATTCTCCGAGCATCCCCAGAATTTCGCCCGGCCTAACGTCAAAACTGACATCCACGATGGCGGAAGAGGCCACACCCGTATCCGAAAAGTAACTGACGTAAAGATTTCGCACTTCCAAAATCGGCGCCATGTCCCGGGCCGTTCACGGCCTCTCTCCTGATTTCCATTCCATATTCTGTCATGACGGCTGTGTGGTGCAACGTGTATTGCATCGCGGCAGTTGGGAATAACAGGCGATCTGAGGCACGGAGCAATCGTGGGAACGGGTACACTCAGTGCCCGCACCGCGAAAAGCAGCATCGAACTCACCCGATCTATTATTCGGGTTTTGACCCGATTGTTAGTGCAGCGTACGAATGTTAAGAAACCATGGAGGGTGCGGGGAGACTTTTTCGACGGCGCGACGCGCAAACCACATGCAAAACTACGCGCGGGGGTAATCTACTACGAGCCACGGCCCCAAAACCCGAAGATTCAAGTCAGCCGACGTCATCCAGCAGAATCAGCCTCATGGGACAACAGAGTCTCCCGGCCAAAGGACTGGTTACGCGCAGGTCCGTCGCTCTCTAGATGGCAGGATGGAGAAGCGACTTCCCATCATTCTCGTCGTACGCCTATCGAGGATGCAGGATTCGGCTACCAACGAAGAAGAAAGGACCTACACCGATAACGTCAGTGGCCACGGGGTCCGCGTGTTTTCCAAGCGTCCTTGGCGACCTGGTGAACAAGCGCAAGTCACCCCATTGAACGAGGAATCTCCAATGCAGGGAGAGGTGATGTACTGCCAAAGACTCGATAACGAACACTTTTGTATCGGACTGAAGTTCCCAGCGCGCCCGGCCACGTGGTCCACCTTGCGTAGATATGACGGCAGGTGAACCAACCCACAGACCAAACCAAAGTCGAGTTACGTAGTTTTCCTGTTCGACTAAGACATCACACTACAAGGTCTCGATGCAGCGTCGCGAGTCGCGCCAAGAAGATTACAGTTGACTAGCTTCAGCGCACGCCGTGACAGGATATTGGGTCCGTCCGTCTGAATGAATTTGCATTTGATCTTTTCCGAGGTTCCCTTCTGAATATCTCCGAACTTCCAAGACGGCCCCTCACCCCTCGGATCGTTTATTACTAATAGGCGGGGACCACGTGGGCTGCGCCGTCAACAGCCTCAACCCCACTGTGAATTCTCCCCTACTCGCAGGCCGGCAATAGATGACCCATCCCCGTGACCGAAGATTGCCCGGCGGTGACTCGATCAGGACAGGCTCATTTGGCGTCCACCGCTTCCCAAAAAGGGCTTGCAAGCCGAAAGAACTCACGTTTTGGGTAATACCAGAATCCACCAGTTCGGGGTGTTCGAGGCTGATGACGCGCACGCTCATCGCAATGCGCCTGCGCTCCTCGATTCGTCCGGTCACCGAGTACATCTCCGGCTTCTCCTGCTTGGTGGGCCGCCCCCGGTGGCTGAAAAGGTGGGTTATGGCGTAGTGTCGAGCCCCGTTGGCCCCCCGAAGGCAACGCATTGGATGCTCTCAGGATAAATACCTTTTTCCAGCAGACAATTAGGTAAGACCCTGCAAATGTTATGGGGTGATATCCCGAAGGATGACACGGATGTGTTTGACTGATTCCGCAGTTAAGGTTGAACCAAGCCTCTCCGGACAGCGTACCTCACCAGGCTGGCGGTCTCATGGATATCGAGTTTTTGCATGAGCCGCGAGCGATGAGATTCGGCTGTTTTCACGCTGACTCCGAGCATGCTCGCAACGTCTTTCGTGGATTTGCCTTCGGCAATCAGTTGGAGCACTTCGTGCTCTCGTGCCGAAAGTGGATCGTCGGGCACGCTGGACTTGGATACGTACGCATCCACGACCACCCGGGAGATTCCGGGGCTGAGATACACCTGGCCGCGGCAGACCTGCTGAAGGGCATGAACCAAGTCGGTGGCGGCCTGATTCTTCAGGATGTATCCTCGAATTCCGGCGCGCAGAGCCTCGATGACATACTGATCTTCATCGTGCCGCGTCAGCAGAATGGTTTTCGAGTTCGGACACACTCGCTTTAGTTCCCGAGCCGCGATCAATCCGTTCATCAGAGGCATCCCAATGTCCAGCACAACGACATCCGGTTGCAACTCTTTTGCGATGCGAACCAGATCCTGCCCGTCCCCAGCTTCACCCACAACCAAAAAGCCTTCACGCTCGAGCAGCGACTTGACTCCCTGGCGCACAACGACGTGATTATCAGCAAGTACGACTCGCGTTTTCATATTTAGCCCCCTAAAGGTACATTGATCAGAATTGATGTTCCTTGGCCGGGCGATGAATCGATGTGCAGCGTTCCTCCCATTGCATTCAGGCGTTCTTGCATACCCAGCAATCCCAAACCAGTGTCACCTCTCCTGCTCAGGACGGCTGGGATGTCAAACCCAGCCCCGTCATCGCGGATTGAGCAGCGCGCATGACCGCCGGATCGGTCGACTCGGATGTGAACGTTCCTGGCCCTCGAATGCTTCGCCGCATTTGTGAGAGCTTCCTGAACGATCCGGTAGAGTCCGATTTCCACGCTGGTGGGTAGTCGCTCCTTGAGTGAAGCATGGATGGAGATGGCTTGCTTGGTACGTCTGGAAACGCCTTCAGCGAGGAATTCGATCGCAGGCACCAATCCGAGATCGTCCAAGATTGTGGGCCGCAGTTCGTGGGAGATGCGTCGCAACTGCTCGTCGATCTGGTCGAGGAGGACCCTCACATCGCCAACCTGATCGTGAAGCGGCGCCGGAAGATCCCGGTCTAAATCGGCAAGTGCGAGATGCACGGCAACCAACAACTGACCTGCTTCATCGTGCAGCGCATGAGCGATGCGCTTGGCCTCCACTTCCAGCATTTCGTTCAAGTGCCGCAGGGCGAAGACGGCTTCCCGAAATCCTCGATGTGTCATCTCATACGGTGACAAAACTTCGGCGAGAAATGCCCCTGCGCCCTGCAGAACAGCAACTGCCTCCTCGTGGTCACGCAGTTCCTGGAGCAATCTCTGCAATACGGTATGATGCAAATGAATGATCTCAAGAATGGAGTGGCCTTCGGCCAGTGCCGCGCGGCCGATTTCATACGCTCGTCCCAGGCAGTCTTCGCCGCCCCCGGACAAATAGTCCCGCAAGCTCCCGAGATAGGACTCGGTAAGCGTTTGCTGCAGGTTGTTCTCCCGGTTTTGCACGGTTTCGTTCATTGCTGATTCTCCACGACGCGTGCGACCAGCACTAGAGCGTCGTCATCTCCCCTTGCATACCTCGAGAGGATGACCTCCGCATTGCGCTGCGGCATTTCCGGACAGATCATTTCATGGACGAATTCTCCGCCGATCCCATCGGTTGCCAAATAGAGAATGTCCCCCTGCGAGACGGGAAGAACGGAAGCTTGTAGGGGTGGGATCTCCCCACCGATGATCCCGCCTCGCAGGAGCAACTCGTCCCACCGGGGAATAGACTTGAACCCGCTGCGGCGAAGAATTCCCCGAACGTTACCCACACCCAGCCAAGTCATCATCCCGTGAGAAGTGTCGAAAGACACGACGCTCATTACCACGCCACGAGTCGAACGCAGACTCTCATGACAACGCTGGACCAGCGAAATCACAGGCTCCTGGGGCTGTTCCCGCAGGATGAGCTCAGCCGAGCTGGCAGCCGCGGAAGCTTCGTAACCGTGCCCGAGGCCATCGATCACCGCAAGAAGAACCCCGCCAGGAAAGTATTGGACCACATAGCGATCGCCGGACTCAGACTGTCCGTCCAGTGGAAGTGAGGCCACGCCCCAATCCAGCAGCAATGGGCTTACAGTTTCCATTTCTTCACCGTAACAGTCGTTCCCTTGCCTTGCTCGGAAACGATTTCGAAATCATCCATCAATCTGCGTACGCCGGGCAGCCCAAGTCCCATGCCTCCCGAGGTGGAGAATCCGTCACGCATCGCCTGCCGGATGTCCCGGATGCCCGGTCCATCATCCAAGGCTACGATTACGATGCCCGGCCGCTCACCGTTCTGTGCGGACCGGATGCGAATTTCACCACGCCGGGCATAGGAGACGATGTTTCGCGCCAGCTCGGAAATTGCGGTCGCAATCAAGGTGGAGTCACCGGGAGAAAATTCCAGCCTGACCGCGAGTGCGCGCCCTTGCTGCCGGGCGGCGACAATATCTTGATCCGATAGGATCGACACTCGGATTTCTTCCAAGGATGTCCCCGTGGCCCCGATCATTGCGTTCTCAAGACGTAGCCGTCTTGCCCCTCTGATTCAAATATTCCAAACCTTCATCCAGGTCCAAAGCGGTCGCCACGCCTTCCATTGTCAAACCCAGTTGCACCATGGCGAAGGCCACTTCGGGTTGTATACCCACGATCACGGTTTCAGCCCCGCGTAGCCGGATCATCAGAGAAATCTCGCGAATTGTCCTGGAGGCAAACGAATCCAACACATCCAGGTCGGTGACGTCTAGAATCACACCCTGGGATCGTGACCGAACGACGTATTGAATCAGGGCTGAGCGGAATTGAAGAAGATCCGCGTCGCTCAGAGCCGCTTGCACGGTGGCAATCAGGAAGCTTCCCTGTTTGAGAATCGGAACTTCCATGGAACCTCCCCGTCGCGAAATTAGTTCGCCTCGGCCAGCTGCACGACCTTATAGCCAAGCAGACGTTCTGCCTGTTCGATACCGCCCTGCAAGTCGCCAACCGTGTTCATCTTGCCAAGATCCACGCCGATGTTGACCAGAGTCTGAGCGATTTCGGGGGATAGACCGGTAACGATCGAGCTCGCGCCCAACAACCGCGAGGCCTCTACTGTTTGCACCAGGTGGTTGGCGACCGTGGCATCCATCGCCGCGACGCCGGTGATGTCAATCACAACTACTTTGGCGCGGTTGGTGCGAATTCCACGAAGCAGCTGTTCGGTCAACTGCCGGGCGCGCTGCGGGTCGATGACACCGATGATAGGTAGAATCAGCAGCCGCTCGCGCACCTGCAAGACGGGAGTGGAAAGTTCGCGGATTGCTTCTTGTTGTTGGCGGATGACGCGCTCTCGCTCTTGAACGAATCCCACGGCAACGGTATTAGCGATCCTGTTGGCCGCCGGTTCGTAGGCGTCCAGGATGCGGTTGAGTTTCTCAAAGTCAGCCTGGTACTTGGCAAATAGAGATCGCGCAAGCACATCGCGCAGGAGCAGCACGATACCAACGACTTCATTCGTTTCGACGCCCCTGGGGATGATGCGCTCGGAGAGGTTTCGGGCATAGGTCTGCAGGGCCTCAAAGGTTCCCGTTTGCAAGACTTCCACATAGCTGTCGTAAACCGACGTCGCCTCGGCGAAAATCTCTTCCCTGGTCATGGCCGTAAGCAATTGGGCTTCGGTGATACGGCTCACCCAATCCTCGCGCAGCTGTGTCCGATTTTGGCGCAGATGCCCGACCAGCTCGCGGAGAAGTAGCGATGTCGGCTCGCTCCTCGTGAAAGGTTCCACGACTGGGTCATGCGAGGTAGTCCCCAACACACCATCATTTTTCCGCAGCATATGAACGTTCTCCTTCAAAACTAGTCTGTCTCAGGTTTTTACCCTATACCGGCATCCAAGTATGACCTCAACAATCAGCGCCACAATCAGGTGAATCCTCTATTTTCAGGGATGGAACATTCTAGGCCGGTGAGACTCGAAGCACTTCGAGTCTTGGTCCGAGATCCGAAAAAGACACAAGCGGATAGCGGAGAAATGCGAGCTGGATGTGGTTCCCGGGGCGGAAGATAAAAAGGGGAGTACGGGGAAACTACACAGCGAAGAGTGGATGCGCCACACCTCTACGCAGTTCGAGGCAGGCAAATAAGTCAGCGGAGTTTGTCGGCAGTTTGAAGGGTGGCAGCAGTAAGTTTCCGGCTGGTGGCGGCGATACGCTGCGTTGGGATGGAACGACTTGCAGTCGCTTCACTAGTGAGTGGAATGGAACATGAAACCCGAAGGCCTCGTTCCAGATTTCACGCCTAACAAGCATGGTCTGCAGGAAGTCCTTCGAAATCAGGAGTGTCTCACTTCAGAGGTTCGGCGGGCTAACCCGTCCGGTCAGGTTCTCACCTAGGTACTTTTACTGATCTTTCGACCAGTATTTTACCTGATCCTCCACCATACACACTTGCCTGTAGAACCGAGACAAGGTTCTGAGCCCGCGGGGACGGGCCTCAAGATTTCCATTTCGGTCGGTTACTGCTCCTCCCTCCAACCAACCGCGCGCCGACGAGCACTTTGTGAAGGAGTGGGCCGAATCATGCATCGTTCAGCCTTTGTTTTCTTGGTGTTAGCGGTGGTGAGTTTCGATGCCGGATGTGTCGGAATAACTTCCACGGGAAATAGATCGGGTGGCTCGGCGCCATCGATTACGGCGCAGCCCATCGGCCAGACCGTGATGGCAGGACAGAAAGCCACCTTTAGTGTGGCGGCCACTGGCAAAAGTCTATTGAGCTATCAGTGGAGAAAAAACACCATACCCATTAGTGGTGCGACCTCCCCCGCCTATACCACTCCACCGACTTTGGACTCCGACGACGGGGCGCAGTTCACTGTAGTTGTGGCTAGCAGCGCTGCCGTGAGTGTGACCAGCAACGTGGCATTACTCAAGGTGAATCCAGTTCCGCTGGCGCCCTCGATCACTGCGGAGCCTGCAAACCAGACTGTCCTCGCAGGCCAAACAGCGACATTCAGTGTGAGTGCTACCGGGGCCGGCCCGTTGAGTTATCAGTGGCACATAAATGGGATGCCGATCGGCGGGGCGACATCATCCAGCTACACGAATGCTGCGACGACAATTGCAGAAAACGGCGCACGGTTCACCGTGGTGGTTAGCAACAATGCCGGCAATGTGACCAGCGATCCTGCCACCCTAACCGTCACCACCGCACCTGTGGCACCCTCGATCGCAAATCAGCCGATCAGCCAGATTGTCAATGCCGGGCAGACGGCCACTTTCTCTGTCACAGCCTCCGGCACAGCTCCGCTGAGCTATCAGTGGCGCAAGAATGGGGCAATTGTCAGCGGTGCGATCTCGGCGAGCTGCACAACCCCGGCCGCAACGAGCGCGGACACTGGCGCGCAGTTTACCGTGGTGGTTAGCAACTCAGCGGGCAGCGTCAACAGCAGCGCCGCCACGCTCGTTGTGAATTCCATCTCGCACTTGCTCGGCGCCAGTCCAACGAGTTTGAGCTTCGGGAACGTAAACACAGGCTCCAGTAGCGCTCTCGCTGCAACGCTTAGGAACGACGGCAATTCCGACGTCACGATTTCGAACGTCAGCATTTCGGGTGCGGGCTTCAATTCCAGCGGCGTGTCCGCTGGAGCGATTCTCACACCCGGACAGACGTCCACTTTGAATGTAACTTTTGCTCCGGCGGCGACGGGAAGCGTCGCGGGCAACGTCACCGTCACCAGCAATGCTCAAAACTCGCCGGCAACCATTTCGCTGAGTGGCGTGGGTGTCACGCAAGCAAGTTCGGCGTTTACTGCGTGGGTAGCGCCAAGTCTCGTTAGAGTGGGGCCAACCGATGCCCCCGGCGCGGCTTCGTCTATTGGCCTTTCTGGCGCGCGCGGCGAGACGGTTGACACGCAGGTAATTCTGCGTGGTCCCGCTGGGGGATTGACCAACGTGAATCTCAGCGCGTCCGCGCTCATTGGTCCAGGTGGAGCGACCATCGCTGCTTCGAACGTTGTGCTCTATCGCGAATACTATACAACTGTAAGCGGCACGGTTCCTCAGGGCGGGTTTCCTCCCAGCGGAACAAATCCGCCACTTGGTTCCGGGACTTACGCCGAACCGCTGATTCCATTTGTCGATCGTGAAACTGGCGCAGCCCTCAATGGCAGCCTGAAAGCGGTCCCTGCAACGGTTGGCGCGAATCAGAACCAGCCGTTTTGGGTTGACGTATCTATCCCCCGCGGAAAGACGAACAGTCCACCAGGCCTCTATACCGGTACGATCAATGTAACAAGCTCTCTGGGAAACGTGAGCATACCGGTCACGGTGACTGTGTGGAATTTTGAACTTCCGATGAAACCCACCGAACTTTCCGAGTGGACACTTTGGAATCCCAACACGGGCAACAGCGTAGCCAGCTTGGCTCAAGCGCTCATGCGCAACAAGGTAATGAGCCGCTATGACGATGCCGTTTCCGCCGTAACTGACATGGCAACTCTGGGTATGAATCGGGTCGGCCTGGACGGATCATTTTATATTGGAATGCAGTGCAACGGGGCCTTCAGCAGCCTGCCGAGCCAGGCGCAGATCGCCGCGGCGGCGGCTACATTTCCGTTAGGTCTTCCGCTCGACGAATACGTGGCTGACGAATTGAATGGCTGCAGCGGTGACTACACCAACCTCAAGTCGTTGGCTCGCAATTTGCATGCGAGCGGTGTCAAGTCAATCGCGACATTCAACGCGGTCGATCCTAATTTGATGGACGATGGTAACGGAATCCTTCCGGCCATAGATCACTGGGTGTTGTTGACAGCCATGGAACAGTGGCCCGCGATTCCGTATACCGGCAAGGGAGATCTTTGGACCTATACGAGTTGCAACATAGGATTCGGGAATGCTCCCGAATGGCTGATCGACTACCCGCCAATCAACGAACGTATTCAGGCGGGCTTCTTAAATTGGATGGAAGGCGCTACGGGAGTGCTCTACTACCGGGCAGACGGTTGGTCCTCGGGAAACGCGATTGGCTCGTGGGACAACTTGAACCTGTCGGCCTGCGGAAGCGGCTCGTCCAATCCGGGCGATGGTGTGTTTGTGTACCCTGGCGGTCCTGTCGGCTCAACCGAGCCGGTTCCGGGCATTAGACTCAAAGCGATCCGAGATGGCATCCAGGATTACGAATACGCACAGATCCTCAAGAACCTGGGGCAACAAAGCTTCGTGAACTCAATTGTCCAACCAATTGCGGCGAGCTGGAGCAACTGGAGTCACGACCCAAACGCTCTTGAAAATGTGCGGTTGCAATTGGGGCAAAGGCTCAATCAGCTTTCACCTCCGTAAGAGGAGGGCTTGTCGGGGAACTGGCGCCTAGCCATTTCCCTTGGAGCATTTCTGTTGGGCTGGAAGCAACGATTGCGGGATGTGCGCCCGTCTCGCGTTGAGGCATCGCGCAGTCTGCGGATTCAGCGACCGTGTACGCGGGGCTCGGATCGCAAGCCTGTTTGACGGTTAATTTCGATTGGAATTCGCTGGCAAGCTGCCCCATGGTGCAGCATCTCAAATCTCCGTTGCGCACAAGGGCGCCAAGATCCTCGAAAAAACGGGCGACGACGTTTTCAAGCCGGGGCCACTCCGGGTATAGATTCTCGGGATGAAACCAGACGTGGAAAACCCCGCCGCACCGGCGCACCCGCTCCAATCCTTTTCTCAACCGCCGCAAACGGCTCGAATCAGGTATGTACTTACGCCAGCCGGCCGCGCAACGGATCATTAGCGATCCCGGAATCGAAACCATACCCTCTTTGAACGAAGGTTCGGCCATGCGTGGGGGTCGTCCGGCAAGATCTTCCCATATCATCTCGATGGAAGTTAGCTTATGGCTTGCAAAGCGAAGCGGTAATTCATCCACGTCGCGAAAACATTTGAACCCTGCGTCTCGAAGCTCAGCGAGGTAAGCAACGGAATTGCGCGGGAAAACGAAACACGTTGTTGGGATTCCAAATTCTCGCGCGGTCTGCGCACAATAGTCATACTCGGCGATGGCCCGTTCCCTGGTCATGCCAGGCCATCCAAACAGGACGTGTGAAAACGAATGAAATCCGATTTCCTGCTCCGGTTTGGCGGTCCTGATCATTTCCACCAATCGCGCCCCGAACCATTCGGGATGCGTGGATTCGTCGCCTTCCTTGGGGACATAATTGAACCAGGGTCTCGAAAAGTGAGGATAATGGACCTCCGGCAACCCGGAAATTTCGGTCAACGCGGGACGCATCATGGCGCCAACCAGGGCCCAAGTTGCCGATAGGCCGTTGCGTGTGAGGTGATGCAATAAATTGGGCGCACCAACGTCGTGGGTCCAACGGGCCATTTTGAGCAGGTCTTCATCAAAAGACAGATCGAAACTGCCCCAACTGAGCTCCAAATCCAAGCTGATTACAACCGTTGGCTCGGTCATTTACTTTCCAGTGCCCTTACCTCTTTAGATAGAATACCCCTTCGCAGCCCCTGGTACCCGGCATACACATGCTTGAAAGCAAATAAGGGCAGGTCCAACAATCCAGGCAGCGGATCGTCAGAAGCGAGCAGGGCAAACTCGAGTGGCCCGCGCAAGGAGCGGAAGTACGCCCCTGGACCTAAGAGACCGCGAAGCATCAGGTGGATAGCCGCGGGAAAATCCGTACTCATGCGGACCCAGCGAGCGCCGGCCCGGCCGGTCTGTTGGGGGACGGAGTTACCTGTCAACATTTGCCAGAGAAGATAGGGAAAGTCCACACCGGCGCTACGTCCCAGCGGAGACCAAGTCCAAAGCCTTGGATTGATGTCCAGGAGCTTGTAGCGTCCATCTCGAGCGTCATATTTGTACTCAATTTCAACAAGTCCGGTGTAGCGGATGGCAGCCAGCAGACGCCGGGAAGGGGCCACGATCTCAGGGACGTCGAGCGTTTCGACAAAGGAACTTGAATAGCCGAAGTCGATTGGGTATTGCCTCGTGCGACGAGAAGTAAGAGAGGCAATTGGTTGTCCGTCACAGCAGAGCGCGGCGTACGAGAATTGAGATTCACCCCCGCCGGGGATCAACTCCTGGACAAGAATCAAATCTGGAGGGACCAGATCACGCGCATTACGGTAACGCGCAAGAAGCTCGTCGCGATTTGCCACGGGCCAGGCCTTATCCGCCGTGAAGCGATTCACCACGGCGTGCGTGGCAGGCTTGAGAATGGCGGGAAAGGCGCAGGCGGCCGCCTGGAGCGCCACTTCGCTGGCGGGATAGATTGTCGACGGGTAGTCGACTTGTTGTTCGGCCGCTAATCGGTAGGTAAGGCGTTTATCGTAGGCCCAGCGGAGCACGTCCCAGGCAGGCGTGGACACGCGGAATCGAGATGAGAGCGTAGAGTGGAATTTCGAGAGCAAAGCAGCGGATTCATCGCTGGTTGGAAACAGCACCCACTGGTCGAGGTTGTAGCGGTCGGCGAGTTCCGATAGGTACGCGGCTTGCACCTCATACTCACCCTCCGGCCAAGGCAAAGTCCGAAGGGTGTACCGAGAGTAGGCGGCTAACTTTGCAGTGGGCGGAGTTGCCACCCAAACCGGCACGCCTCGGCGGCCCAAACTCCTCGCGATCGAAAGACCGTTGAGGTTTCCGCCGATGACCAATGCTCCGGTTGTTTCATTCATGGGAAGCATGTCAGGGGATGACAAATCGCCGGACGGCTCTCCGCAGTGGTGCATTCATCGCGGTGTCACAATTATCCGATCTCAGCGGCGAGTGGTTCGCGAACCCGAAACCGATTGCCCGCAGCTTTCCCCGCGACGCAGCGGAGCAGGGCGCGTGAAGCGTAATGTGTCCCGACTACAAACTGCATGAGCGGGCCGAAACTCCAAACGCCTGGCGCGCCGAGAAAGTGTAACCCTGGCACGGAGGATTCGAACCCCTCCTTGAGCCTCGGATAACCTCCGAACCGACTTATGGATTGAGTGATTTCCGGAGCAAGGAAATCGTACTTGGAAACGTCCACACGATATCCAGTCCCCAAGAGGACATGGTCGATAGTTCTCTCGCTTCCGTCGTCCAGGCGGACTTTTATCCGCTCCCCAACCGGAGCAGCGCATACAACAAAACGGCCGAGGGATTTGCGTAAGTTTCGGACCCGCGCTACCAGCCATCGGGCACCCCCGGGCCGGACGGATCGTTTCCGGAGCCAGTCCTGAATCGGCCGGGGCAGCCGCCTGACCAAGTCGGGGCGCGCTACAACCTGGCTGATGCCAGCGGGACCAACGTCGGTGGGCGCGTAGAGCAGCTTCGAAACCGTGGGGCCCAAACTAAATTGAATCGTCTTGGAGACTACCCCTCCAAGCCAGTTGATCTTAGGCGCCCGGGCCACCAACTCGACTTGGGCGCCACATTCGTGAAGCAGGGCAGCCGATTCCAGCGCGCTCTGACCGCATCCGATCACCAGCACTTGTTTCCCAGCAAACGTTCGCAAATCGCGATGTTCGGAAGTGTGAGACGCGAGCGAACTTGGGAGGTCTGCAAATTCCGGCGGCCGCCAGGCGAATGAACCGATGCCGGCAGCGACGACCAAGCGGCGTGAAAGGATCGTCTCACCCTCCGCGAGGATAAGTCGGAAGCCCTTGGCATCCGGCTCGACGCGAGCAATCTTTCGTTGATCGAGGTCGGGCACTGCTTGACGTTGATACCAGGTTCCATACCGCAGGAAGCAGTCGAGTGGGACAGGGCTGGAGAAATGAGTGTGGCTTGCGGCCTGGTAGTCCTCCATGGTCAATGACTGGTTTGGGTCGGCAATTTGCGATGCCGCCCAACCCGAGCGGAGCAACATGCCCTTAGGCATGTTGCGCTCCCAAAAACACATGGGTTCACCGAAGGTGTGCACGTCCAAGCCCTTCACCGTGCGCAAGTGAGCGGTCGCGGAGAGTCCATAAGGGCCAGCGCCAATGATCGCTATATCACACTTTGTCATATATCACTCTCTTAAATTAAGATACGAATCAAAAAGCTGCCCGCCCAAAAAGCGGGCGGTTCACCGTGAGCGTTCGCCGTGAACGACCTCTACAAAAGCAACCCCAACAATTGCTTATCGCCTATGGAGGACAAAGCTGATTGAGCTTGCGTCCCAATTGCAAGCGCGCACCTTCGAGGGCGTTCGGATCGTGACTCCAGTTACTCCAGCTTCTGGCGATCGGCTGGAGGACCGAGTTCGCGAAGGCGGCATGCCCCAGGTTCTTGAGGATCTGGGCGTATTCAAAATCTTGAATGCCGTCACGGATGGCCTTTAGACGTATGCCTGCAGCGGACTCGGTGGAGGCGATGGGACCGGGCGGGTACAGAAATATTCCGTCGCCTGGACTTGCGAGGCCGCTGCCGCAAGCTGTGGTATCCACATTGTCCCAACTGCCAATGGTATTGCCTGCGGTCCATCCGTCTGACCGGTAATAAAGAATTCCCGTCGCTCCTTGGGTCCAATTTAAGAATCCGGCCTGGATGCGCTCGTTTATCGGCGGATAGTCGATCAGCCATTCGGGAGCGTTGCCGCGCCCAGTATTGCAACTCGTATAGCTCCAAAGGTCTCCAGCACCGGTAAACGGCAGACTTGGCCATTGTTGCACTGAGTCCAGCAGCACCCAATGGTCGATGGCGCTACGCCCATCCCCTTCGTTGTAAAGATTGGGGTCCGGTGTGTTGATCGTCATGATCGTCTTGACTGGACGATTGGCCGCATGGACGTTTGTGCCCACCGTCTTCAGGGCTGGGTAGGCGTTTGGGCAACCGTTCAATTCGTCCGCAACGTAGATGTCCAGCGGGAGGTCTGGACGAAAATCGGCAACCGCTGCGTTGATTTGGCTTGTCCGAGGGATGGTGGAATAGGAACCGTCACACTGGATTCCGACAAAGTAGAGGCCGTTCAGCGCAAAGCGATTGAGCCCGAATCTCATCACATTGGTGGATGTGTTGGCATTAACATCGCCCCAGCTCATTACTTTATTCCGCATCAAGGCTCGAGCCAACGTGGTTACGGAATTCCCGGCGGCGGGTGGCCAGAGCGACCAGACGGAAAGTTCCGAGGGTTGCGCAGGAAGCTCAAAGTTCCACACGGTCAGAGTGACCGGGATCGTGACACTGCCCTGAGTGGTTGTGACCGAGATTGTACCTGTGTAGGTTCCTGGCGGGGTGTTTCTCGGTCCGCGGGGCACGGAGATGTCGATCCAGTAAGGTTGATTCTGCCCCGCGCTGACCGTCGCATTGCAGGCCTTGATCGCGGCCTCAGTTCCACACAGGGCCAAACCAATCTCAGGGTCAATGAAGGGAATCAGAGGCTCCGGGTAAGTTCCCGAACCAAGCGGTGGGTTGCTGCCTCCGCCGTAATTCGAGATGCCTGTAACGGTGATGTAGTATTCGCGGTAGAGCGTCACGTTCGAGGCCGCGATACTCGCACCGCCCGGGCCTGTGAGTGCCGATGCACTTAGATTGACGTGCGTCAAGCCGCTAGCAGGAGCATGCACGATTACCTGCGTGTCCACCGTCTCACCGCGCGCACTGGAAAGAGTGACGGAAGAAGCGGAGCCGGGGGCTTCGGTCTTCCCTACTCTGATCAGACTGGGCGACACCCAAACAGGAAACGCCGAACCTGGAGTCTGGCTGGGTGATTGGGTGTGAATGGCCAAGGCGGCATGCCCCGCCTGCAAACGCGCCACCCACAAATTGAATGTCATGAAGATTGCAAGCATGACGACAGCTACTACCACCGATGGCAGGCCCTTAATGCTCCGGAATGTGCCGCAAACTGGATTTTCTACGCTACTTCGGGGCTTTGAATCGTCGCGCATATTTCTCTCAGTTCCGCTTGCTATTGTATTCGTGGCCCCCCGGCTATTCGTTGGATCTGACCACTAAACTGCCGTGCTTGTCGGTATAAGGCGTCAGGAATATGTCTGGCGCTTTGAATTGCAGCTGCGCGAAACCCTCTTGGTAGAGCGCTTCCCAGATCCGCTCTGGTCGAAACTTTTCTTTGACGCTTTCCTGGCCGGCAAGTCCCAGTTTAATTGCCAAAGCTTTATCGGTGATAACCCTTGCCAGCGCTTCGGTAAGGGCTGCTACGTCACCCACGGGGAAAAGAAGTCCGGTCTCGCCATCCGCAATGACATCTACGATTCCAGTCGCCGCGGCGCCTACCACTGGTTTTCCGGCGGCCTGCGCCTCGAGAATGACCGCGGGCAATCCTTCCCTGTGGCTTGGCAGGACCACAACATCGGCAATGGCATAGTAAGCGGCGGTGTCCTGCACTGCCCCCGCAAAAATCACATGCGAATGTTTCTCCAAAAACCTCCGCGTATCGACTGGGAGGGGGTCTTCGTCCTCGAAGCATCCCACCAGAAGTAGCCGGAGATCTGGGAATTGATTACTGAGATTCAAAAAGGCGTGCACCAACTCGGGAATGCCTTTGTCGCAGGTCAGCCGCCCAACAAACGCCACCACAGGCGCGTGAGCAGGGATTCCAAAGCGACGGCGCAACTCGCTTGCTCGCTTCCTTGTGTCAAGCGTGGCCGCGAATCGCGAAGCATCCACACCATTGCAACTGCCAGATCCGAAAACCACCGCGCGCTCGCGATTTATGATTCCGGAAGCGATTGCCTTCTCACGGACGCTCTGGCTGACGCAGATGACGCGATGCGCAAACCGGCAAGCCAGGCGCTCGGCGAAGGTGAGGAGTCGACGCTTCAGTCCCTTAGAGGTCTCAAACCGCAAACCGTGCAGCGTATAAAAGCGGCAAGGGACCCGGTTCAGCCAAGCTGCAAAGCCGCCAAGCAATCCCGCTTTGGGCGTCCCCACATTGGTGAGTGCGGGGCGCAGCGCACGCATGATGCGCCACAAGCGCCAAAGTGATACGAGATCTCGCAGAGGAGCGATCTGCCTCTCCATGGGCACTTCAATGATCGGGACACCCCCGGGCCGGGCTACTTCCCACTCGTCTTTGCGGCGTTCCGGACAGAGAACGGTCACGTCAAAACCTTTATCTTGAAAATACTGCAACTGACCTTGCAGAAAACCGAGTGCAATCGACGAATTCACCACGCTGACGAAGCGGGGTCGCTGCAAATTCACATTCATGTTTGTGTCGCTTAACACCGATAGGCTCGCCGAGCTACCGGGCGCATTGCGAAAGGTTGGAGGAAGGCGCATTTTCTGGCGCTCCGGCGGCTAGTTGCGCGTAGATTGACTGGTAGCGTTCCACAATCGTTGGCAGTGCGAAATGCTTCTGCACACGGCGCCTGGCGGCCATTCCGAGCCTGCGCCGTACTTCGGGTCCGGCTTCTACGAGCTTCCGCCATGCTTCGGCAAGTGCGTCAGGATCTCCGGGCGCCACGACGAGACCGGTCTCACCAACGATCGAAGCGGAATCCCCCACGTCGGTCACGACGCAGGGCGTGCCGCAGGCCATGGCTTCACCGATTACAATGGGGAAGGCTTCGCCACAAAGAGAAGCGGTAGTAGCAATATCCACGCCTGCAAAGAGGCGGGAAACATCCTGGCGCACGCCTAAAAGATGACAACAGTCGCGTATCCCCGCTGCATCCACCCACTCCACCACTTGCGAGTTTTGCCAATTGACGCCTTGGCCGCAGAGAACAAAGTGAGTCTCGGGTATTTGTTTGTGTAGCCGCCCCGCTGCTTGAATGAAGTTGCGATGATCCTTTTGAGGATGGAAGCGGGCTGCGTTTCCAATCAAATTTGCATTGGCTGGGATACCCAGCTCCTCACGCACAGAAACGCGCGCGGCAGGGTCGGGTTTGCCTTGCTCCAAATCAAAGCCGTTGGGGATCACCTCTAGTTTTTCGTGAGCGTAGCCAAGTTCCCTGTGGATGCGCAGCGAGACCTCTGAGCAACATACAATCCGGGAAGGAAATTTTCGCGACAAAAGGGCGCACACGCGATTGACGAATACGGTGCGACGTTTATGAACGCGAGGGTCAAGTGCGCTATGGTGAATGCCCCAAACTACACGCACATTACCGGCCAGTCGCGCCGCGAGAGTGCCGACCAGGTTGGAGTGATACATCCAGGTATGAACGACATCTGGTTTCGACTCGCGGATCCATTTTGCCAGGAGCATCACCAGAAATGGGTTAGGCACTCTCTTTTTCATCCTCAGTGTACGTACGCGCATGCCGGCTGCTCGCATCCTATCCGCCAGATCCAGGGTGTCCGTGAGCGAAACGACTTCATTTTGAAACCGCGATGTATCCATCCCGGAAGCGACCCGGGAGAGCATGGTTTCGGCCCCCGCTGGACCGAGCGTCGTAATGACATGCATAACCTTGATCATATTTCCTTACTCGCAATTGCATGAGCGATAGGAGGTCTTCTCCCTACCGCCAGCCGCAAGAACGTTTATCGAGTTTGGTTCCCCACGGATTCTTCCACCGGCATGGTGGACTCTGGACGCACGCTCACTCGATTCAGATATTGCGAAGGATAAACGAGACTCTCGTACAGCCTCTCGTAAGCCTGGACCATGGTCGACACATCGAATTTGCCTCTTGCTCGCCGCGCGCCTGCCATCCCCATGGACTGCCTGGCTTCTCGATTTCCTAAGAGAAATACCATGGGCTCGGACAGACCTTGGACGTCTCGCGGCTGAACGATAAAACCTTCTCTTCCGCTGTCGAAGAGGTCCGGCACGCCACCCACAGCGGTGCTCACGATAGGCAGACCAGAGGCCATGGCCTCGATCACCGAGAGCGGGCTTCCTTCGTAGTCCGAGCTCAGCACAAAAACATCCATCGCGCCAAGCACCTCTGGAATATCGCTCCGCACCCCGAGGAAGTGGACTTGGTCTGCTAGGCCGAGATTCTTAGCTTGTTGTTCCAGTTGCTCCCGCATGGCTCCCTCTCCAACCAGGACCAAATGCGCGTGGGGATTGCAGGCGGGACCTTCGACAAACGCTTTCAGGAGCAGCGCGTGGTTTTTCTGTGGAACGAAACGCGCCACGCAGACGAACAGAATATCTTCGCTGGCGAAACCCTCCTTCGCTCGCCACACGCCTCGAGGAGTCCGCGGGTGAGCATAGCAATCCGTGGGAATACAATTCGAGATTACGCGGCACGGTTGAATCCCGTAGAGGCGCTCTACGCTACGTGCTACCTCTAGCGCAACGGCGATAGGAACGACTCCGTGTTTGAATGCGAAGCGCTGAACCAGGCGTCCCCTAGGTTCAACCTCACGCTCCGCCAGGTTGTGAACGGTATGCACGAGTGAAGCGTCATTGAGGGAAAACATGCAGGGTAGTAACGCATAGCGAAGAACCTGGAGGTGGGTGTGGACGACATGCGGTCGATAATCTCTGAGGACGGCATTTACCCTATGGTACACGCGATAATCGAACCCCGGCCGTTTGCCCAGGTATCGAACTTCTATCCCAGCCTCCTCTAACATTCGGTCGAGGTCGCATCCCAATCGTCCCGAGAACGAAACGACTAATGCTTCATAGCGCTGCGGGTTCAGTCCCCTCACAATATGAACCGCCACGCGCTCCGCGCCACCTGGGCTGAGCATCGGAACGATGTGAAGTACTTTGATTTTGTTCACGATCGGGGGAGTTGCACTTCAGCAAGATCGAGACCTGGATTTTGCGCGGCGCGCTTCTGAACCATGGTTCCGCATTGCGCAATTAACAAACCGAAGAAGAACCACGTCGGTTTCCGCATTTCCCAAGTTAAGCCGGATACTCCTATCACCCAAACGCCCAGGCATACCAGCCATAGTTGCTGCTGAAAGGGAGGCAACGCCCTTAGTGACAGCACCAGGACGCTCAGGAGCGCGCAAAAAAGTGTAAATCCAATTACGCCCTCCTCGGCCAGGACAGACAGGAAAGTATTGTGCGCGACGGGCGTCAAACTTAGCCCGTCCATATTGACTGGTAAAGCCAAAACGCGGCTGACGGTTGTGCGGAACGCATTCGCTCCGACACCCAGGACAGGATGCGCGCGGAAAAGGTCCCAGCCTGCTTTCCAGATGACAGTACGCCCGGTAAGTGTCCCCTGCGTGAATTCGCTGGGCATCGTAGATAGCCGGTCCCATGAGGTCGAGGGTACAAAGACAAGGGCGCCGCAGACAAGTAGCAATACGGTGAAGAGAACCGCGATTTTCTGGCGCCCTGTCAAGCGCGCATGAGTCAAGGGCACGATTGTAAGAGCGACAATGCTCGCCAGGGCGGCTCCCCTTGAGGCAGTCAGCAAAATTGTCGTTCCTGCCAAAACCAGTTGCAGTCTGTAGACCCAAATCATCCACCCCTGTGCCTGAATGAGCAGATAGTAGGAAACGGGGATGCTCAACGCCATCATTAGCCCCAAATCATTGGCATCCAACCGAGCGCCGGCGTAGCGTTGATAAACGGACTCCTGATGAGTAAGGAAAAGGTAGATTGTGTCTACACCTGACACGAAGGTTCCGAAGACGTAGGCCTGCATCAGCCGCATCTGATCTCGGGCCCGGGGGGAAAGCTCCCATATTAGCCACACCATCGCGAAAAGCTGAACGTACGAATAAACTTGCACAACAGTTCCTTCGGGATAAAGACTCCACAAGTAACTGAGCGCCGCCAATACGACAAATAGAAACAACATGACGTGGCCGGTGGCTGGATGTCTGACTGCCCCTCTTTCGATGATGGCCAAGAAACCAAGGCCCAGAGTGACCATCCCAACCAAACGCGCGCTAGTGCCAAAATCGGAAATCGTGATTGCGTCTTCCCACGGAATGCTGAACACCAAGAGCCATAGGGAAGCGAAAGCCAGCTTGCCCAAACCAGTAATTTCTCCTGCTCGGGCGAGGGACCGGGGGACTCGATTGTAAGCAGATCTCGGCGAAGGCCAGGGCCGGCGCATCTCTGGCGCCAAAACTCCCTGGCGCCCCAACCTAAACCCTTGCGTGGTTTCCTGAAAAATTACTCTCCACCTCCCAAGAGACGCTCGGAGATGCCCCCGCTCATACATCGTTCATCCCCTCACTCAAATAAATGAACGCTGACCTGCGTTACGGTGGTATCGATTTCAAATGGTAGCGTCACGCAGTTCCAAGCGTGTTGGCGCACACACGGCTGTGCATACGCAAGCCAATGGCTAGAATCATGGCGCTGCCGGCGAGTTGCACGATTGCGGCAATCAACATTGCCAGGACCACGCCCAGTAGCCCCTCGCGTGCAACCAACCAATAACAGGCTGCGATCAGGCAAATATTCGCAAAAATATTGAGAATGACCTGTGAGCTGTAGTAACCGGCCGCGGTCATCCCGTATCCCAACAACTGGGCCATAAACAGGACGCCACCGACCGCCATGGTCCAGGGAAGAAGGTCTGCTCGTTCGGCGTATTCGGGCCGGAAGAGGATGGTAAGAATCTCGCGTCCCGCCAATTTGGAAATAATCATTCCGCACACTCCGAGGGTTGCCCCAAATGCGAGGAGCTTGCCGAGGAGCGAGCCGAAGGCCGCAAGGTCCCCGTTGGCAAATGCTCTGGACATACGTGTGAACGCGGATTGCCCAAGCGAAACCACTACCATGTTCCCCACGGAAATCGTGAATCCAATCGTTGTGAAAATGCCCAGGTCTCGTTCCCCGAGCGCGTGCTTAACGAAATAACTAGGGACGCTGGAATTCAATGTGATCAAGAGATTCACGATTCCCAGAGGTAGACTGAGCCACACCAATTCGCGGTGAACCTTCAGGTCGAAGCGCGCCTTCAACGCGCGGTTTCGGGAGAACCATTTGGAGCGCCCGCCCAGACCATGGGTACTCTCGCAAATGTCGTAGCCGAAGAGGACGATTCCTCGCGCCAGCACAATACACGCGATTCCCCACAAGAGATTTCTGGTTACATAGGTCGCCGCAGCCAGTGCCAGCACCGAAAGCAGCGCCCTGGCGATAAATGACTTGGAAATTTCAGCCATCCTGTCGTGTAGCTGCAGCCGCGCATAATAAACATCGCTTATGGTTTCGATGGCGTACGCTAGTCCCACCATCAAGACAACCGCGGTCAATTCCCGGCCATACCCCAGGATTCGCGTGATGGCAAATAAAATCACGAGTGCCAGAGATGTTGTCAGCAAGCGGAGGCTGAGGTATTGGCCAAAATCGATCCGCGGACGGGCGCCTGAGGTTATGACCTGCCTCAGTTGCATGTTCGTGAACATCATCACTGGGTATACTATGGCGAGACCCAAGGCGTATTGCCCCACCAATTCCGGCTGAACCAATTTGGCGAACAACATCAGCGTCGCGAACTGGCCTCCCGCATAAATGGCATTCCCCACGAACATCCAACTGAAATCCGCGCGCAAGGAGGGGCTTTTGCCTTGTTGCACAGCCAATCCGCTTGGGGCTTCAGCTCTCACGGTTAGGGACCCGCACAGGGAATGCCAGAATTGACAGGTCTTCACGGAAAAGGCGGGGGTTTAGCGAGTCGTGAGTCACTACCCTCTCGGGAGGCTTCTTTGCAAGTGCAGATGCGAAGAGAACCGCGCCCTCGGGATTGAGATGCAATCCGTCCGGCCAAGCCACGGTGTTCACTTTGTCGCCCCACCCTCCGAGATACTCTGATAATCGCCATATTCTTGGTACCTGTAACTTTGGCTGCTCTTTGGGTCCCAGTTGTTTAAGATCGTGCCCAGAACGCGCGTGCCGTCTTCGGCGAAACGCTGACTGGCGAATAATGCGCTTTCCGTCGTCGTTTGCCCCGCGCGGATCACCAAAATGACTCCGTCGGCATTGCGGCCCAGCACGCGCGCATCCGCGAGATGGATCAAGGGGGGCGCGTCAATCATGACCATGTCAAACTCTTTCCGCAACCGCTCCAGTAGCCTTGGCATGCGGGGAGAATAAAAAAGATTCGACGGGGTTACGTTGACGCAACTGCCCGCGGGCAGCAGGGAAAGACCGGAGACTTCGGTTTCGTGAACCATGTGCGTGATAGGAACAGTTTCAAACGGGGTGTCAGCCCATAGCACATCAGCCAGACCCCAACTGTTGGCAACGCCGAAAACCTTGTGCAGTCTAGGGCGGCGCAGGTCCCCGTCCAGCAGCAGCACGTTGTAGCCAATCTCCGCCATGGCGATACTGAGATTAGAAGTCACCGTTGTCTTGCCGTCGCCCGGGCAAGGACTCGTCACGACAACGACCTGAGGGCGGTCTCCATCTTCGTTCGGCAAAAGAATGGAAGTCAGAGTCGTGCGAGCGCATTCAGCAATCAAAGATGGCTTGCGCTTCCAGGTGGCCAATTCCGGACCATCACCCACACTCGGGAGACCGCTGGTAATTCGCCAAGGGGCAGTTGCTTCATCCAAAGGGATTACACCCAGTTCCGGCAAGTCCAGGAAGATCTGCGCGTCGCCGGGGGCAATTATCTTACGGTCAACTCGTTCGCGGAGCAGCACGAAACCAAACCCCAAGAACACGCCACTGAACAGGCCAATCGCCGAGTTGATCGGCAGACTCGGCCTGTATGGAAGTAGGGGCGGTTTGGCTGGGTCAACGACCAGGACATTACTGGCGCGCATGGCGGTGGCCAATTCAGCTTGTTTGACCCTCTGCAGCATCGCTTCGTAGAGCCGGCGGCTCGAGTCCACTTCGCGCTTTAGGGAGTCGTAATGGATTGCCTTGCTGGATTGATCGGTCACGACCTTCTGCTGTTCGGCGTGGGCCTGGGTGAGTAGTTTTTCGCGACGGACCGCCGCTGAGTATTCGTTGCCGATGCTGCTCAGGACTTTGCCGCGTTCCTGCTGCATTTCGGACTGCAGTTCGGTGATCTGCGCTTGCACTCGCTGTACTTTGTAGTGCTCCGGCGTGAGTGTTGCGCTGAGTTCGGCGTGCTGGCGCTGCAATTCAGCCATCTTCTGGCTGTACTCACGCATGGTCGGGTCTTCCAGGATTTCCGGCACGGAGTCCGCAGGCCTCTTCGTTGCCTCTTCGAATTTCGCCTGATTGGCGATACGGTCGGCCTGGGCTTTGGAGAGTTCGTCTTGTATCTCCTTGAGCCTATTCTCCGCCAGGTTTTCTTTCTCCGAGGGAAGCGACAGCCCGGAGGTGACCGCGTAGTCCTGGAGCTGCGCCTCCGACTGTTCCAGCATGGCCTTCATTTCGTCCAGGTGCCTGGTTAGCCATTTGGCAGTGCGCTGAGTGGACTTCCAGCGCATCTCCTGGCTTTGTTCGATGAATTCACTGACCAGGGTATTCAAAAAGTCCGCGGCCGTTTTGGCACTCGGTGACTCGTACAACACCTCCAACAGGCGCGAATTTCCGGATGTGCGAACGGTCAGATGGCGCTGTGCTTGACGGATCAATTCCTCATTTTCAGGTGCGTGAGAGGTTTTCCAGAATTCGAAGAACCGCCGGCCGGTTGTAGGCCGCTCTACGTGGGGGTTCAATTTGTCGACCACTCGCCCGAGTACGGACTCGCTCTGCAGGATTTTAACTTGCGTCTCCACGTACGACTCCGGTGTGACGTAGCTCCCGGCGGAATCATTTGGATCGGCGCCTTTTATGTCCAGGAAGTTGGAGTTGAAATCCTGGATCTCGAGCGAAGTCCTGGCACGGTAAACCCGTGTTTGCACCAGGCTGATCACAATCGCCGCGAGCAGGCCCGCGAGCGCAAAGCCTAGCAGCGCTATCTTGCAGCGGAATAGAATATTCCAGTAGTCCAGGAAACTTTCGTAGCCTGGCGCCGCGGCGATCTGCGCCGCGGACGACTCCCCATATCCGTACCGTGCGGGACGCTGCTCCGCCCTCGTGCTGAGCTCGGACTGGGGTCGGTTTGTTTTCTCGAAACGTAAGTTGGGAGAGTCCATTTTGTGTCCTTTATGTGGTGGCTTCAGGGCGTACGCCAGATGGCCAAACCCGTTCCCGTCTGAATCGCTGCTTCGATGGCGCGCAGGCTTGCTTTCTTGCCCGTGCTGCCGGGGACGAATAAAATGTCGTCGCCCCGAAGTGCGACGTCCGGTTTCTTTCCGTTGAGAACATCCTTAACATCCACCGCCAGCTCTTCACGTTGGTCGGCGTCGTGTTTCAGCCGCAGGATCCTGGCATGCCGCGCGTCGGCAGTTCCGTTGAGGCCCTCGGCGAGCGAGAGCGCTTGAAGAACGGACATGGACTCGCGTTCCGTGAGAACGAAGCCGCCCGAGTGCTTGACGTCACCGATGACGTACACCATTTCGCCCTTCGGAACAGTTATGACGTCATGCGGAAAAACCTGAATGTTCTCCTCGGGTTTTTTGGCCTCCATGATTTTTTTCAAGTCGAGTTCGGCGACAGTGAATTGACCCGTGGCGTCAAGCTGCGCATTCGGCAAGGGGATACAGCCCCATTCCAACTGCCGAGTGATACGGATGCCGTACCCGGCGTCCGGCCTGATCCCGCCGGCCTGTGCCAGCATCTCTAAAAGCGTCATGTGTCCTTGCACCTGGTGAACACCCGGTGTGTTTACTGCGCCTAAGACAGAGACCGGCTGGCTGCGGACTTCCGCGATGCTTACAACGATCCGCGGATTGCGAAAGTACGTGCTCAAGGCTTTGTTGAGTTCTTGCTCAGTCTGCTGGCCGGTCAACCCGGAAACGTGGAGGCGTCCCGCCAGCGGCACCTCTATGTTGCCGTCACCGTCAACACGAACTGGCTTATTGGCGAGCTCAGTTAATTCAGGTTCGGAAATCTCCAGTTGATCGCCAGGTCCCAACAGGTAAGTGGAACGAATCTGGTTGTCGCACTGCGGCTTCGTCTGAACCGACTCGGGCAGCGGAGCAACCTGGCCGGCAGCACTTACGATTTGGAAGAGCACTGCCGCGGCAACCGCGACAACTTTCGCGATCATCCTCAATCTATCGTGGCGCAAAACCACATGCGAGTTGGTCAGACCAGCAAAGCCGAACAGCGTGTTCAGCGGCCGGTGCGGCGAGATCGGTGCGCTGGTATTGCGTTGCATTTTCATGACGGGCAGTCCTTAATTGTCTCAGCAGACATTGTTGTTTGCGCCTTAGCCTGAATTCGGAACGGCTACGGACTGAGGCGCCCTTCCGTCGAATGCAGCTTTCTGAGTTTTATCTTTAGGTGTCTTAACAAGCCAGGAATCCTGCATTTTCCCCACACTTGCCGAGAGCGCGCTGGAGAATCCAGTCGTTGTAAAGACATCGAGATCCATCCAAAGGGGTGACGCCGCGTCCCTCCGATAGAGAGTGAATCCGCCCAGCGGATTTCCGTTGCGTCTCATCAAGTTGAAAGTCAAACTCCAATTTGTTTGTGACGATGTTAGCGCCCGATCCCAGAAGAATTGGAGTTTCGATTCGCTGACGTTGAATGGAAAAAGCTCAGCCTCGGCTGGCAAATCCAACGGTAAGTCCAAGCCGAAACCATCGAATCCGACAGGTTCGAGACATTGCCGCAATATTTGACAGAATTGCGGGACGCTGGCGCATGACTCCAAAGCTTCTGACGCCCGCCGAATGGTTATGTGATTCGCGATCACATGACGTTGATTCAAGGTGCGGTTAGCCACGTGAGCCAATTCCACAAACTCGTGATAGCGTAATCGTTGGACGCCTAGCAAGATGCCAATTCCAACCACCAACAGGACCGTCGCGGATGCGATGCCTCCTGGTGTGAGCAAAAGGAGACTGAATACGCCAAAGCAAGCGCTCACGCCATACAGCACCAAAACGGTTTGCCTGTGGGAAATACCGCAACCGAGTAACTTATGATGGATGTGTTCACGGTCGGCGTCGAATAGCCGTTTGCAGCTCAAGAACCGCCGGATTACGGCGACGGTGACATCCAGAATCGGGAGTCCGAGAGAAACGATAGGGATCGCGACGGCTACCATGGTCGGAGATTTTTGGGATCCGGCAATGGCGATTGCGCTGAGCAGGAACCCGATTAGCAGACTCCCGCAATCACCGAGAAAAATTGATGCTGGATTGAAGTTATAGCGGAGAAATCCGGCAATTGCGCCCGCCAAAGCAAGCGCCAGAAAAAGAATCCCTTCACTGTGAAACAGGATCGCCACGATGCAGGTGACCAGTGTGGAGAAAAAGGCCGAGCCTGCCGCCAGGCCGTCAAGTCCATCAATTAAGTTGAAAGCATTGGTAATCCACAGAACCCAAAGAATTGTCAGTGGAAGTCCCACCAGCCATCCCAAATGCGGATGACCCGCAAGGATCGTCAACCGGGAGATTCCCACACCATTGCCAAACAAGAGCACGGCCGCCCCTGCCTGCACCGCAAACTTGATGTACGCGCTGAGCCCGACAAAATCGTCGATCAGGCCAAGCAGGAAGATGATGCTTGCCGGCCCCAATATCTTCAAAGTGAGGCGCGACGAAATAAATTCGCCCGTGCCGAAATACCCTGGCAGCCAATGCGCCAGCAGCACCATGCACCAAAGCGTCAAGAAAATGGCGACTCCGCCCAGCCGCGGTATCGGGCGAGTATGAACATGACGATCCGCGCTCGGAATGGAAGTCCAGCCGCGAGCGACGGAATAATCGCGGACCCACCGGGTAATGCCTGCCGATGCTAGAAGTGCGCCGACAAAAACAAGGAGTTGCATGACTTTTTTGGGCTTTTGCTGGAAAGTTCTGAGAACCGAACGCTCACCCGCCCCAGGACCAATCGAGAGCTCATTGCTATCAGGCGGATTGCGATTTGCGATGTCTCAAAAGCGCAACTTAAACAGGACAAAGAATAGGCTTGAGAAATCTGAGGCCGTTGGATCCAAAACTGAACTTTTTTGAAGAGATCTAGAAAGCACGGTCGAGAAATACCAAGTACGGCTAGGCAGTGGCCTGCCACGAACGAGTTTGAGGGGCCGCAGAGCTTCTGCGAGCTGGCTGCTCCTGGAGCATGGGCTTGACCCAAGCCTCATCCACTTGGACCGCCACCGATCGTTGCAAGAGCGTCACAGACAGTACAAGGCGCTGGTGCGCTCCGAAGCCCAGTAATATTCCTTCCAGTCCGCTGAGTGGGCCATACTCGATTCTCACCCTGTGCCCGACCCGCAGGAACGGCCAAGGCTGGCTGGGCAGACCGTACATCACGGCGGTTCGAATCGCGGTAATTTCGCTTTCGTCAACGGGGGTTGGAATTCGACCAACACCCACCACATGAACAACTCCAGGGATCGAAAGAATCGGCAACCGATTCAGTGTGTTGAACTGGCAAAAAACGTATCCGGGAAAAAGCGGCTGCTCGATTTCCTTAAACCGGTCAGACCACCGTTTTCGGCACTTGTAGAGGGGTAGAAACGATTTGTAGCCTCTTGCTTCCAGATGTGTGCCGACCATGTATTCGCGCCGGCTTCTGACCCGTAGCGCATACCATCTACAAACATCGTTTTCCGTCACCACACCAATCTCCAAATGGGTCTGACAGAGTTTATAAGCCCGATCTTGCCAAGCTACCGCCCTTTGAGTCCCATCTCCAGGACCCTTTATAAAATAGGAACCTCACTGCCAACTGGAATCAAATTGCGCAGCTACACTAGCTTGTGGGCGGACTTTGGCGCAATGCGGTCATTGCTTCATTTTGCCGCAAGGGAAAGTCCCTCGCACATAACAACTAGCCATTCCGAATTAGCCCATTGGGCTAGGCCGATGGGGTGGTTGAAATCCCCACAAAGCAGAGCGGAGAGGCTAGGAAATAACGGTCGAGTCACACCCCTAGGGTTGAGTCATGATAATTTTACTCACAATTGCAGAGCGGGAAGTCACTCCCATCTTGATCATAATCAGTCGCAGAAATGTCTTGACTGTGTTGGGGCTGAGTCCCATTCGATCCGCGATCGCCTTGCTGCTCATGCCCTGCAGCAAGTACTCCAACACTTCCCGTTCGCGCGGCGTGAGGTTGAATTGCCCGATGACTCGGCGCAGTGGGACCAACCCGGAGGGCCCTCTTTCAAGGAGAACGGCTATACTGGGCTGACCAGGCTCTTTTGCCTGTGTATCTACGACGAATGCGCGGCAAAAATAGCGCCTCCTGCCTGACCGGAACTCGGCCACAAAGGGTGCATCACCGAAGCCCGGCCTGTTGAGCAGGGTTGAGTGAATCTTTGCGGCGAGGAATACATCCGGACGCTGAAGGCCCGCGACATTTTCGGGATAACTTAGGATCTGGGTCGCCTCGGCATTGAAGGAGATAGGATTCAGCGAAGAGTCCAACAGCAAGAATCCGGCCGCGGTCGTAGATGAGGGGGCCTTCTTTCTAGTCAGGAATTCATTTTCTTCATGGGCCGGGAGTCTCTTCTTCTGGCTTCTGGGCGGAAGAGCAACCTTCATGGCGTCTTCCTCCGAAATGTGCGGCGGCGCGTGTACGCTGAACTCCGGGCGACGTTTCACCACGGCTGACATATGCCCAGCCCTCATCATCGGAAGCTCGCGCTTCTCGGACAAACATTAATCGGTTGACTGCGGAACGCAAGCCAGGTAAATACCCAATTTGCAGTACGCAAATCACCTGCCAGACGCAGCAGGAAATACCCTACGACTGTGCCGCGCCCCTAATAGGCCAGAACGCGCTCCCTAACGTTCGCGCTACTGGACCCAGAATCAAACACCTGCGCCCGCGCTGGCTGGAAGGCGACGAGTGCGGATGGCTCGAACGAGCAGCGCGTGATCGCGCTCGGTTTGATCGGCGTATTCGACGGCGAATTTCGCGATCGCCTGATCGAACGTATCGTTTTTCCCCAGGTAACCTGCGATCCGCGCTGCATCTCCCGTCCGAGCATGGGCCCGCGCCAGCACCCAACCGCACAACTCGATATATTCGATCCAGCCCTGCTCGGACATTTCCTGCGTATCGATGGTCATCTTCATGTCGCGCAACTGCCGGAAATAATAATCGTGTCCTTCGTCGTCTCGCGTCCACCCAAGAAAAATATCGCTGGCCGCCTGCAACATTCGCTGCCCCGTGACGACTCGTTCGCCGTGGTTGGGATACCGGCTCTTGCCCGCGAAAGCTTCGAGCACCGAAGGGAGCGCTTCCTTGAATTGCATGACCAGCGGGTCACGCCGGCCAGCCATCAGCAAAACAATCGCGCAGCGTGTTCCAACGCTGCCGACTCCTACAACCTTTCGGGCGATATCGACGATATGATAGCGGTCCAGGAGCACGCGCCGTTCTTCCGGCAGCGTGAGCCGATAGCGTCGAAACATTTCTCCCACTCGCTCCCCGATCTTTTTCATCTCCCGCGGATGGTAGACCAGCGGAGGATTGTCAATGATGCGGGGTTTGCCCTTTACGACGTCCGCTATCCTCGGGAATAGGTGTTCCGCCGTCTGCGATTTTGCTTTGTCCTCAACTTTTTCCCAGTATTTCTTGGACGAAGCGGTTTTGGCGTTGGCGATGAGGATCTCGGCATCGAGATGCGAATACCAGACTTCGAGGGCGCGCATTCTCGCGTACTCGCGCATATGTTCGCGGTAGCTCGCGACCGCTACACGCGCCGCGTCCGCGCAATCCCGTTTTCGCGCGCCCATCTGCCTGTTGGCAAGCACGATACTGGTGGCCAGCCGTTTCACATCCCATTCCCAAGGCGCATGCAGGGTTTCATCAAAGTCGTTGATGTCGAAGACGAGCCGGCGTTCCGGCGAAGCGAAACCTCCAAAATTGTTGACGTGACAGTCCCCGCAGGCCTGAACGCGAATTCCGGTCTTCGGCGTCGCGGCGAAATCCGCCGCCATCAAAGCTCCCGCGCCGCGAAAAAACGCGAACGGCGATTGCCGCATCCGAAGGTACCGGATAGGCAAGAGCTCCCGCAATCTTCCTCGGTCCGCATGCTTCAATAATTCAATGGGGTCGGAACGATTGCCCGGGCGAACCCACTTGGCGTGGGAAGTTCGCGGCACGATTTCGCGCAACGCCTTTCCCGCGGCCATTCTTTCCTTGACCGTCGGACCGGGAAACTTCGAGTTTTCCCGCACAATGCTTGTAACCTTGGTTCGCAGTCCTCTCGTGGCGCTCAATTTACTACTCTCCTTGGGATTTCCCTTGCCGCATAAAATGCGCCACGATGCCGTCCGGGTCAAGAAAAGAAAGATGCCCTCTCCGTCCCGAAAAGCACGGTTCACCGTGAACGTTCACCGTGAACGGGACGGAAAGGCCTCTACAAAACCGGCTTACTGCCGTGGCAGATGATCTTGTAGACGCGGCCCGTACCTGGGGCGGACAACTGTTTGTTCATTACAGAACCAAATTGAGTCAATCTACCCGTTGCCGATTCGTAGCGTCCTGCAGACACGAATGTGGTACGGTTCTGGCCACCTGGGAGGATGCTCGATGTCCGTAATAGATATTCTTTTTGGCCGACCGCTGAGTACCTCGGAGGAAAGAGGTGAGAGGTTGGGACCCGTAGCCGGGATCCCGGTCTTCGGCTTAGACGCTCTTAGCTCCGCGGCGTATGGCCCCGAAGCAGCCCTGGCCCTATTGATTGTGCTTGGTACGACTGGAATTGCCTATATCGTTCCGATCACCATCAGCATTATTGTCCTGCTTGTAATCGTCTACTTTTCCTACCGGCAAACAATCGAATCCTACCCAAACGGCGGTGGTTCCTACACGGTAGCCGGACAGAACCTGGGACCCTTTGCCGGGTTGCTTGCCGCAGCCGCGCTCATGATCGATTACGTTCTTACTGCGGCGGTAGGAATTTCGGCGGGCGTTGGCGCGCTTGTCTCTGCTGTCCCATCACTTGAGCCCCGCACCCTGACTCTCTGTCTCGTCATCTTGCTGCTCATCACAATCGTGAATTTGCGTGGCGTCCGCGAGACGGGAGCTCTGTTCATGGTTCCGACCTATCTCTTCGTGGGCACACTACTGATTGTTCTAGCGGTCGGGATCGTAAAAGTGTTTGTTTCGGGAGGCCATCCCACGCCGGTGGTCCCCCCTCCGGTTTTTCCAATGGCAACCGTGGGACTGAGCGTGTGGCTGTTGCTCAAATCGTTTGCCAGTGGATGCACGGCAATGACCGGCGTGGAAGCCGTCAGCAATGGAGTGACTGCGTTCCGCGATCCAGTCGTGAAAACCGCCCAGCGGACATTGACAGTGATTATTGCCATCCTGATCGTGATGCTGGCGGGGATTGCCTTTCTTTGCCGTGCTTACCAAGTCGGCGCCACGAATCCTGGTCCTGGGTACCAGAGTGTGCTTTCGCAGCTTACAGCGGCTGTCGTCGGCAAGAACACTTTCTATTTTGTTACGATTGCCTCGATCCTGCTGGTGCTCTCCTTGTCCGCCAATACAGCGTTTGCGGATTTTCCGCGCCTATGCCGCCTGGTCGCCGAGGACGGTTACCTCCCATCACCGCTGGCTGTCCGCGGAAGGCGGCTTGTCTATACAGCAGGTATTATTACCCTTGGTATCCTTTGCGCGGCCCTCCTAATCCTGTTTGGAGGCATAACGGACCGTCTCATCCCGCTGTACGCCGTCGGGGCTTTCCTGGCGTTTACGTTGTCCCAGGCCGGCATGGTCGCGCATTGGAGGCGCAAAGGTGGCCCAGGAGCCCGACTGGGAGTGTGCGTGAACGGCCTCGGCGCCATCGTCACTGCAGGCACGGTGGCGATTGTGACCATCACCAAATTCGCAGATGGAGCCTGGATTACGGCCCTATTGATTCCCACCATCATGGTCTCGATGTATTGGGTTCGCCGTCACTACGACACAGTGACCCAGGAACTTGATGACCCCGCGCCGCTGATTCTCGATCGTTTGCAACCTCCCATCGTGGTGGTGCCCATGCTTTCCTTGAACAAAGTGATTCGTGGTGGGCTGCAATTCGCCTTAAATCTTTGTTCCGAAGTGTATGTCGTGCACGTGGAGTGCGGAGTCAACAAAGAGGAACTTCTCAAGCAGTGGAATGAGGTCGTGGCAGAGCCGCTGAAACGATCCGGGCTGCCCGTTCCCAAGCTGACCTTTCTAGACTCGCCTTATCGCTTCATCATCAACCCGATTGTCGTGTACGTCTTAAATCTAGAGAAACAGTATCCGGACCGGCAGATCGCCGTAATCATTCCTGAGCTGGTGGAAAAACGTTGGTATCAGTACTTCCTCCACAATCAGCGCGCATCGTGGCTGAAGGCTGCACTCCTGCGAAGGGGAACGCAAAGAATCGCTATCATTGACGTGCCGTGGCATCTGAATTCGTAACGGCGCGGTGAACGCGTTGTCCCTCAGCACAGCCATCGCGGTCGAACAACCCGCTTGCCGCGCGTTCGCTTCAAATTGACTCTGCGCCTAAGGCGCTGGCACCGTGACCGTGCTGGCGTTCACCGTGATCGCGCCGGTTGCATTCCCGGCGGAACCGGCGAACATTCTTCCTTCCACTACTGTTCCAGAATTGAGCGTGATGGTTACAGCGGCGAGCACATTTCCTTTGAATATGCTGGCGATGCCGAGTGTCGCCGAACTGCCAACCTGCCAGAAGATGTTGCCTGCCTTGGCGCCGCCGGCCAAGACTACTTGAGAATTAGTCGCCGTGGTGAGCGTGGAACCCATTTGAAAGATGAAAACAGCATTGGGGTCTCCCTGAGCGTCGAGAGTGAAATTGCCGCCGGAGATCAAAACCGATGACGAGTTGGTGTAGAGTCCAGGAGTGAAGGTCAGATTTCCAATATTTCCAGGCAAGCTCTGCGCGTTGGTCGATCGGCTAACGGCGTCGCTATAGGCGGCCAACAAATCGGCTTGGGCCTGAATTACCGCGGCATCGTTGATGTGGATCGTACCGTTCACTTCTGAAGGCGGAATTAACTGCGCAGTGCCAGGGTGCAACCCAACGTCGCCATTAATCACTGTCGGTGTGGTGGTGGTGATTGTGGCCGTCGCCATAAGTGCGAAGCTACTCGCTGTTCCGAGATTGACCGGCGCTTGACCCGTCCCCACCGCGGCACTCGTCGTGAAGCTCCATGGGTTTGGCGCAACGCCAGCTGCCAGTGCATTGCCTGATAAATCTTTCGCCAGATTTGAAATCGTGGCCGTATATTGCGTGCTGGAGAGGAGATTGGCTGATGGCGTGAAGGTCGCGATCTGGCTTACAGAATCGTAAACCACGGTTCCGGTCACCGAAGCTCCTCCACCTGCCACCGACAAGGTAAATGTCGCGTTGGTGATCGTGGTGGGATCCATCGCCGCGCTGAATGTTGCGCTGATGGTCTTGTCGATGGGCACAGCTGGGGCCGCGCTAGCCGGGTTCGTGACGGTTATCGTTGGTGGGGTGGTGTTCACAGTCGCAAGGGTGGTAAAGCTCCAGACGAAATTGGCGGCCATGGCGACGCCAGTGAGGTCCTTGGCGGCTGTTGTGATCGTTGCCGTGTATTGGGTGGTACCAGTGAGATTGGCTGTTGGTGTAAACACCGCGGTTCTGCCCGCATAGGATACGGTGCCCGGCACCGCGGCGCCTCCGGCGCCCGCCACGGCCACTGTGAAGGTCCCCGTCAATGAGATCGTGGTGGGGTCCATTGGCGCGCTGAACGTCGCCGATATTTTCTGGTTGAGGGGCACAAGTTGTGCTGCATTGGCAGGAATCGTGGAAACGACTGTTGGCGCACTACCGTTCACCGCTAGACCAGTTGTGAAACTCCAAACATAGTTGGCGGCCAGGGGGTTACCTTGGGCGCTTTGCGCCGCAGTGGTAATCGTGGCTGTATATTGGGTACTGGCCGTTAGAGCGGCTGTGGGCGTAAAAAGGGCCGCATTGCTTGCCGCATCATAGGTGACTGCGCCTGCCACGGCGGCTCCGCCAACACCCGCTACCGCCACGGTGAAGGTCCCTGCCGTGGTGATCGTGGAAGCGGTCATCGGGGCATTGAAAGTTGCGTTAATTTTCTGGATGACAGGAACGTTCGGGGCCCCACTGACGGGAACCGTGGAGGTCACCCCGGCCGCGGCCCCAGTATTGAAAGTCCAAACCTTGTTGGCCGCTAGTGCAGTCCCGGATGTGTCTTTCGCGCCGGTGGTAATCGTGGCCGTATACAGTGTGGATGTCGCCAGTGGGCTTCCCGGCGTGAAAGTCGCCGTGTTCCCGACATACGTGACGCCTCCAGGGACGGCAGTTGCGCCTGGTCCCGCCAGCGTGAAGGTTGTGGTGTTGATCGTGGTGGCGTCCATCGCCACGTTGAACGTGGCATTGACCGTAGCACTCTTGGCCACTCCTGAGGAGGCATCCGCCGGAACGGTGGAACTCACAACCGGTGGAACAGCTGCCGTAGCCGTCGTAAACGTCCATACAAAATTCGCTGCCAGCGCGGCGCCGGCGGAATTTTTGGCTCCGGTCGTAATCGTGCCCGTATATATAATTCCGTTGGCGAGAACCGCGGCCGGCGTAAAGGTTGCTGTGTTCCCCGCATAGGTGACGGCGCCGGCCACCGGAGTCGCACCTGGCCCGGACACCGTGAAGGTTGTTGCAGTGATGGTTGCAGCGTTCATGGGCCCGCTGAACGTACTGGAGATCGTCGTGTTGACAGCCACTGTGGCGGCCAGATTTGCCGGCACGGTGGAAACGACCGTGGGCGAGGCTGGCTTGGGCGTTACTAAACCACCGCATCCGCCCACGAGAGCGGCTAATACGCACGCCACCAAATATGTTTTCCTTACTTTGAAATCGCGCAATAGCTTCTCCTCTTCAATCGCTCGCAAAGCATCGCTTATTCGATCCCATAGCCGCCGTACGTTCGAATCTTCGAACTTCTCAAGCCGTGTTCTGGCGCCAATCCTCATCGAGTGCGACGAATCCGTCACAAACTCGATTTGGAGCAAATTCTCGCTTGAGCAGGCGCAGGCCGCAGTTCGTGCTGAGTTGCTTGGGACCACTTCTATCTCTGACTCAATAGAGTTGCAGAGTGGTTGAAGATCCGATGTCAAGGGTGCAAGGCGGAACAATTAGCGGAATATCAGGCCGCTGCCCTGCTCACTTTCCCCGCAGCCCCTCCAGTGAAGTCCGGCAACTCTCTTCATGCCAGCTCTTTTCACCCGCGCAGAAAATATGCACGATTCGTGCCATAGAAGAGTTGCAAACAACCGGTCCTCACTCTCGATCACCCGCGTCGCTAAAACATTGATTCCAATGGGAACGGCCCCTTCACATGGCAATGTCCCTGAGAATTGAATTCACTTTGTGAATTAAATTTGTTCTTGATTGGAATGGAATCAATTCCATTTCAGGAAATGGGAATTGTCTGATCTCATCTCATTGCAGGTGGAAGTGCGTCCAGCGATAGAGATGTCCTTCGAGCAAACAAAGAAAACCGGTGACGCGGGGTCGCAGGAGGCTAATTCTTGCGGGAGATATGATTCCTGAAATCACGGCACTTCCCCGGTGCCTGCGCGGAAATCACGCACCAACGCAGGAGCGAGAGCGTGCGGACGCCATCATGGTGAATTGAAACATTGCTCTTGCCAATCTGCGGCAGATTCTTTTTGGGACCTGGTTGCGCTGCGTCTGCTCTGGGCGAATCATCTCGAACTCTACTACGCCAAGGCCCTCGCGCGCGGCCGCTTGCGTTTCCACTCGTACTGCTTCCGAAGCAGCGCCATGTGCTTCTTGATCTGAGCCTCGATTTCCGCGAAGGCCGCCTTGACACAGGCGCGGACGTCGGCGGCCTCGCCCGTAGCATGCAACGTGCCTGTCGGAAGCGAAAGATTCAGAGAGAACAGGTACTCCTGTTTACGAGGGCGTTTTTCGATGCAGCCGTGCAGTTGCACCAGGTCAGGTACATATCGTTTCAGCAGTTTTTCCATCTTCGTGAGATGGCGGCGCGTTTCTTCTTCTATCGGTTCACGCCATTCTTCAAGCTTGTGGCTGACTGAGAGTTTCATAAGAGTGCCTTTCCGGGGAAATTGCGGAAGGAGGGTGCGACTCGCGGTGTGATCCGCAGACGCATGGCAAATTCAGAATAACAATTCTCTTTGGCGGTTGCAAACGAAGAGAACGGAAATTGCGCGGAAAGTGTTTTATCAGGAACGGTCGAAGTTCGATTTACTTCTTAAAGAGATCGTCGAAGGCCTGGCGGGCGTCGCGGGGACGCGAAACGTGCTCGGTGGAAACCGATGGTCCCGCCACGGGAGCCGACGGCGCGGTGTCTTTTTCAATCGTGGTGCGGAATTCGTAGAGCTTGCAATCGTTCCGCTGGTCCTTGCGCGGGATGCGCTCCGCAATCGGCTGCATGCATTCAAATCGCGCGGCCGTATCGAAATAGGCGCACTGCTTGCAGCAATGCAACTCGAACGCGCACTTCGGACACTTGCCTTTGGGGTCAAAACCCTGCTGCAACACAGTGCCGCAATTCGAGCATCGCGCGCGCGTGATGGTGCCCACCATGCGCGGCGTGCGCGGTCCAATTTGTTCCTGTCTGGGATGGCCTTCGGGCGGCCGTTTTTCTTTTTTCTGGGGCTTTTCGGCGCTCATGTAGCCCCGCTGCTTATACTTCCGTTCCAAGGGAACCTCCGGGGGAGACCTGCGTCATACGCTGAATCTCATAACGAAACACAAAATAACCTCAAACCAATAAACTACTACGCCAATTGGGGACGAAAGATTTTCGCTCCAGCAAGAAGAAATCTCACTTTCTTGTTTCCGGCATCGAAGAGTCCCAGAAAAAATGACTTTGCTTGTCAGGACTCGCGGGCCCACAGCCGAGCCAGACCTTCCGCGGGGAGATCGAGCTGCAAAAATTTTTGCGGCGCACCCAGATCGGAGAGGATCGCTTCAGCGGCCAGGTAGCCGCTGCGTACTGCACCCTCCATTGTGGACGGCCAGCCTGTAAAAGTCCAGTCCCCCGCCAAAAATAGTTCCTTGAGCGGACTCTTCTGTAGGGGGCGCCAGCGATCCGAGCCAGGGGCCGGCGAAAATGTCGCCGATGTTTCCTTGACGACAGTTCCCTTGACGAGCTTCGCTTCGCGAATCCCCGGAAGTACTTCTCGCAGTTCGTTCAAGCAAAGTTCGATAATTTCCTGGCGCGAGCGCGGCACCAAATTGTACGACGCGCTGATAACAAGCTGGATGTATTGTCCATCCGGCGCCGCCCCGCCGTAGAGTTGCGTTTTATTGAACACCCACTGTGTGGTGCTGTCCAGTAGAGTCAGGAAAGGCTCGTTCATCACAATGCTGTCGAACCAGAGATGGACGCCCGTAATCGGCGAAGTCCGCAAGTTGCGCAGGTTCAAAAACACGGGCTCTCGCTCGACCACTTCTGCTGGAAGTACCTCTGGCAAAATATCGTGCGGCACCGCGGCAACATAGTAGTCCGCCGTTTCCACAGAGCCGTCCTCTCTCTCGACGCCAATCACTTGATTGCCGGTCACTTGAAATCCGCGCACGCCCGCGCGCAACAGCACTTCCCCTCCCCGCCGCGCGATGGCTTCCTTGCACCCATCGTAGAGTTCCCCGAGCGGCACGCGTGGAATTCCGAGGCGATAGCCTCCACGCGCCGACAGAAATGCCTTCCAGAATACGTCGATGCCGTAACGCGCGTCGATGCGGTCCAACTCCTCATCGAGCGCGCTGACCAGAATCACTTCCCAGAAGCGGCGAATTGCGCGCTCGGTCTGGCGGTGCTTCTGAAGCCATGCCAGCATCGTCGCGCCGCCCGCATCGCTGGAAAGGTCCGCGGGCTGTCCGCCGCTTAACGCGATTGTCAGCAGCACCCGGGCGATGGCGAATTTGTCAGCCCAGCCGAGCAGAGGAAACCGCGCGAACGAAGGCGCCATATGCAGAGGCGGAGGCAGCGGGAACGATTCCATCGCGCCGCGGCGGCCATCCGGTGCGGCAAACAGCAAACGATCGAAGAAGCGGATTTTTTCGGCCGCGCCCACCCGGCGGTAGAAATCCGCAAGGTTGGTGCAACAGCCCAGCGTCACGTGCTGGCAATTATCCACATGCTCGCCTCCGGGCAGCACGTAGGATGCGGCCCGGCCACCCAGGTGGGGCCGCTTTTCGAGCAAACGCACGCGGTGGCCGGCTTCAGCCAGCGCGACGGCCGAGGAGAGTCCCGCCAGGCCGCCGCCGATCACGATCACGCTCTTCGAGGACATTGTGTTGGGAATACCAGCCCAGCCGCGCGCGCAGAAGGATCCCTGTCTTTTCGGGTGTGCTCAGCCGCACGCGCTCGGAGAAAATATCGTAGCCGCGCGCTTCGATGCGCCGCAGCAGCCCGCTATAGATGCGCGCCAGCGCCCATAGAGCGGCGCGCGCGTCGGAATGCACCTTCGGGATCAGTTTCACGCCCTCGCGGTAGAACTCGCGGGCGCGCGCGGCTTCGAACGCGAACAGATCGCGCAGCGCGGGCGTCAGCCGTCCGCGCGCGATGTCCGCGGGGCGCACGCCAAATTTCTCAAGGTCTTCTTGAGGCAGGTAGATGCGTCTGATCTCGTAATCTTTCAGCACGTCGCGCAGGATATTCGTCAACTGGAACGCGATGCCGAGCTTTTCGGCCAAATCTGGCGCGTGCGGATCGTCATACTCAAATACATGCAGGCACGTCAGTCCGACCGTTCCTGCTACGCGGTAGCAATATTCTCGCAAGCGTTCGAACGTCGGGTAATTGCCAACCGTCAAATCCATTTCTGCGCCTGAAATCAGGTCGTGGAAATAGCGCGGCGGAATGTGAAAGCGCTGGATCGTGTCTGCGAACGCCGGGAGAATCGGATGCCTCGAAACATCACCGGCCACTGCGGCATCAAGAGCTTCGCGCCAAAGCGTCAAATCAGACCGCTTGTCCTCTACGCTTCCCTCAGTATCTGAAACATCATCCACAAGACGCATAAACGCATAGAGTGCGCAGAGGGCATCGCGCTTGGCCTTTGGGAGCATGAAGAACGCGTAGTAGAAATTGCTCGACGCATTCCTCGCGACGGTCCGGCACGTCGAATAGGATTGTCCAATCGGGGTTACGGTCTCTTTCGGCATGCGTTGGATGTCCGACGGGAGGCAGCCACCCGGAACAATTCCAAAACCTGCCGGCGTTGGAGCCACGGTAGCCGCAGATTCTTGCGCAAACGAGCGCTGAAAAAACGCTCGCGTCAGCAATCGCAATTGCTTCGATTTCGGAATCGACGGCCGGTGCTGCAACGTGTTGTAATCGATAGCTTCGATCGCGTCCAGCACGGCGAGGCCGCCGCGGCTGAACATCTCGATATCCACTCGCAAGGCGGAATCGACTCGCCCGGCGAGCGGCATGCCCTGTTGGAACAATTCCCGCGTGCGCGCGATCAGTTGCTTCATCAGCGAAACATAACGCGCATCGAATCGGCGCGCCACGATATCTTCTTCCGCAAGGCCATGCGCCACCAGCGATTCGCGAGGAATGTAGATGCGGCCCTTGCCCAGGTCGCGGCCAACATCCTGCCAGAAATTCGCGAGCTGCAATGCAGTGCACGTCGCGTCGGAAAGCTGTTGGCGCTCGGCATCACGATACCCGCAAAGGTAAAGCACCAGGCGTCCGACCGGATTTGCGGAATACCGGCAGTAGCCGAGCACGCCATCCCAGGTGGGGTAGCGATGCACCTTCTGGTCCTGCCGAAACGCCACAAGCAGATCCGAAAACGGCTCGATGGGAATGTCGCACGCGCTGATGGTCTGGCGCAGCGCAATGAAAACGGGATGCGACGGCTTGTCCGCGTAACAATCGCGCAGTTCCTGGTCCCAACTGCCGAGCAGCTCCAACGCAAGCGCGGGGTCGGCGATCTCATCTCCGAGGTCGTCAGCCCAGCGGCAATACGCATACAGATTGTAGAAATGTTGATGGAGACGTTTGGGAAGCAGCCACGAAGCCACGTTGAAATTTTCGTAGTGGTGTGTGGCGAGCCAGCGCGTGTAGCGTTCAGCTTCCGCGACCGAACATCCCAGCGGAGGCATTCCACGGGCAATTTCGAGTTCAGCAGGAATCTGCATGGCGTCCCACCGGCCGCCGGAAAAGTTGGCGCGGCTCGGGAATCTCAGTGCGGAGGCCAACGGCTATGGAATCACCGCGACTTTCATTTCACCGTTGCGATGTTTCATGTGCTCGAACATCTTCGGGAGTTCGGTAAGCGGGATTTCGGCATTCACAAAATCACTCGAGCGGATTTCACCGCGGGCAATCGATTCGAGAGCTTCGCGGATGAAACGCGGTGTATGGTGGAACGTGGATTTGATCGTGATCTCGGAATAGTGGAGCGCGTTCGGGTCCACCTGGACCAATGTGCCGCGCGAGCAGCCGCCAAACAGATTCACGGTACCGCCGCGACGCACCATCTGTAGCGCCCATTCCCACGTCTTCGGCGTGCCGACCGCTTCGATCACCGAATCGGCTCCGCGTCCGCCTTCGGTCAGATCCAGCACGGCCTTGGCGGGGTCCGCCAGGTCCGTCGCAATGAACGCGGCGCGCGCGCCGGATTTTTCCGCGGCGCGAATCTGGTTCGGGCGCTTGCCGAGAGCAATCACATTCACACCACGCCCGGCGAGGATACGAATAAATTTCAATCCAATCGGGCCGCAACCGATCACGACCGTCGTGTCGCCCCGCTGGATGCCAGTCTCATGGATGCCGCGCAACACACAGGCCAGCGGTTCGACCATCGCAGCATCCTGAAACGAAACGTGCTCGGGGATGACCAGCATGTTCTGCCGGACGATGCGCCCGGGAATGCGGATGTACTCCGCGTAAGCACCATTGTTGAATAGCAAGTCTTCGCACAGATTGGTTTGCCCCTTGCGGCAGAACAAGCAGACGTTGCATGGCGCGGAGTTGGACGGAACCACGCGCGCCCCAACTTTCAAGCCTCCATTCACATCGCGGCCCAATGTTTGGACAATGCCGGCAAGCTCGTGGCCGAAAACAGCCGGCGGGGTAATCATTCGTGCGTGGTATCCCCGCTTCCAGACTTTCAGGTCTGTCCCGCACGTCAACGCCACTTTTACACGGAGCAGCGCCTCGTCCGGAGCGAGCGTGGGAATGTCCACGTTCTCGATTTTTAAGTCTTCGCGTCCGTACAAAACTGCTGCGGTCATGTGACCGTTGCGTCGCTTATTGTTCTCGCTTCTTATCAAGGCTGTATCACCACTTTCAGTGAATCTCCTACAGGATGAGCAGCTAACTCGAGAGCCCGGTTCATGTCCTCCAAGGAAAAACGATGAGAAATCAGTTCGCGCACCGGTAATCGGCGTGAATAAATCAGCCGCGCTGCCTCTTCTTGACGGTCCACCGCAGCGCTATAACTGCCCAGGATTTCCTTTTCCGCAACGCCCACCGCCGCCGCCGGGAATTCGATGCGCATCTCCGGATCATTCTGCGCAAATAATAGGATGCGCCCGCCAGGCCTGGCGATCGCCAGAGCCTCGGTCAGTGCCGCCGGCAGCGGCACAGCCACAAGCACCGCATCGGCGCCACGGCCCTCCGTGCGGGAGCGAATTTCATCTGCAATCCGTCCTTCGCGGGGATCGAGCGCCAAATCAGCGCCCAGGGACAAACTCTTCGCGCGGCGTTCCGGCATCGGGTCGCTGCCGATCACAAACGCGCCTGCCATTTTCGATAGCATCATCAGCAGCAGCCCGATGGGCCCCTGTCCCATGACCAATACGGTTTCCCCCGCGGAAACGCGAGCCTTCTCGACAGCCTTGATGCATGTATTGACGGGCTCGATGAAGGTGGCTTCTTCAAAGCTAATCTCGTTGGGAATCGCAAGCATGCCATGCTGCGCCACCCACGGCATGGCCCGCGCGTACTGGGCAAATCCTCCGCCGTTGGGATCAAAACCGGCCGTCAAACCGACCTTCTTATAAACGGCGCATTGCGAATAGAGCCGCCGATCGCAATAAAAGCAGGTCCCGCAGGGAATGTGATGGAAACTCATCACCCGGTCGCCGATTTTCCAATTCGTGACGCCCGCGCCCACAGCGACGACCGCGCCTGAAACCTCATGCCCAAAAATTTGCGGCGCCGCGACAAAACCGTGCTCGATTTTCTTGAGGTCCGTGCCGCAAATCCCGCATGCGGCAACCCGGATCAACACTTCACCCGCGGCAATCCGTGGCACTGGAACATCTTCCACAACCACGCACCCTTTGCCGCGATACACGGCTGCGCGCATTGTCGCGGGAATGGAAGATGCCGCGAAGGACGTTTCGAGCATCGCCCCAGTGCGGCTCATTGCGCGGCCACCAGACCTGGTTCGATCGGAATCAACCTATCGCCAAGCATTCCCGTATAAGCGTCCAGAAAATCCGCGAGGTGGCGAGCCGCGAGGCGGCAATCGCGCGCCAGTGCGAGCAGCGAAGGCAACCCGGACGGGTGGCGCAGTACTTGTGCGACGATACCGCCGATGCCGATTTGTCCGCGCGAATCACGCGCGCGGTCAAAATCATAGGGCAAATCGAAATCCACAGTGTCGCTGATGGCCCGAACCGCCACGGCCGGCACTCCGTATCGGGCCGCCTCCGCCAGAATCGTGTAGCTTTCCATTTCGACGGCTTCCGCCTGCTTACCGAGCCGCGACTTTTCCGCCGCCCGTGCTACTAGGGTTCGCGACGTTGCGAACCGTTCCACCTGCCGCGCGCCGCATTCCACCGCCGTCGTCAGCAGCTCCGGATGGCTGGCGACGGCGACAGGTTCGCCAACCTCACTGACGAGGCGGGCAACCAGAACGTCACCAGGACGGTACCCGCTTCGGAGAGCGCCGGCCAGCCCTGTCGAGATACAAATGTCGGGCCGGTCAGGCAGCATCCGGCGCGCCGCCTCACGGGCATGCGCTTGGCCCATGCCGGTCAGGACAGCTCGCACGCGCGCTCCGCCAAATTGCGCTTCAAATCGCGGCCATTCGCCCGGAAGGCGCCGAAACTTACGGCGGTTCCGCCACGGCGCAAATTCGGCTTCAACCGCGAAGATGACCAAAATGTTCATCGATCCCGCTGTTCTCCTACGACGCATGAGCGCGCGCCACCGCGTGCGCGCCCCGCGCAGTCACGTACCCATTCGCTTCGTACCACCCAACCGCTCGCTCGAGGGCTCCCTCAATCGGTCCAGGAGAGAAGCCCAGGTCGCGCGTGGCTTTCGAGGCGTCGACAAACATCTTGTGCCGCGCCATGCGCACACCTTCGAGAGGAATCTGCGGCTCACGTCCAAGGGCACCGGAAGCAACCGTGTCCACGCACGCAGCCACATAGGCCAGAGCGTGCGGAAATTTCCATCGCGGAGCGGGCAGCCCACTGATTGTCGCGAGCGCGTCCAACACTTCCTTGAGCGTTAGATTGCGCCCACCTAAAATGTACCGCTCCCCGATGCGTCCCCGCTCGGCGGCAAGCAAGTGCCCCGCGGCGCAATCCTCCACCGGAACGAAATTCAAACCCGTATCCACGTATCCCGGCATCCGCCCGTTCAGAAAATCAACAATGATTTTCCCCGTCGGCGTCGGCTTCCAGTCGCCCGGTCCCACAGGCGTCGTGGGGTTGACGATCACGACCGGCAGACCCGCCTCAGCGGCGCGCATCGCGCACTGCTCTGCTTCAAACTTGGAGCGCTTGTAATGGCCAATCATTTCCTCAACAGATGACTGCGTCGATTCATCGGGTAATCTGTCTTTGCGCGGAACAGCGATCGTAGCGACCGTGCTGGTGTACACAAACTTTTCCACGCCCGTGCGGCGCGCGGCTTCGAGAAGATTGCGCGTCCCAGTTACATTGGATTCGTATATCTCGTGCGGGTTACGCGCCCACAAACGGTAGTCCGCGGCCACATGGAAGACACGCGTAACGCCTGCCAGAGCGCGATCGAGCGATGACGTATCGCGCAAGTCGCCGATGAATCGTTCCGCTTCCAATCCATCGATGGCCCGTGTGTCGCTTGTGGGACGCACCAGGACGCGCACTCGCTCGCCGCGAGCGGCAAGCTGCCGTGCCACGTGGCTTCCCAAAAAGCCTGTCGCCCCGGTGACCAGCGTCTTCATAGCACTCGTAATCTTCCGTCGGTGGAAACCAAATCCGCGTTCTGCGGCGGGGGCGGCATCAATGTTCCGCCCCCTGTATGCCCATTTGTGGGTCCCTTGCCTGCGCTGCCGTCGGGATGACCGCCCATGCGTCCGGAAAACTGCCACTTCAACATTTTCCAGGTGTCGCCCAACTGACGCTTGGCGCCGAGCACCGGCGTGGTCTCAAATCCAACATGCATCATGCAATCGGTGCAGCGAGGGTCATTGCCCGGACCATATTTTTCCCACGGCGTCGTATCGACCATCTCTCGATAGGAATCGTAGTGATTGTCCGTGATGACGTAGCACGGGCCCTTCCAACCGCGCGGGTTGAAGGTCGGAGTTCCCCAGGCCGTGCACTCCAGTTCGCGTTCTCCCCTCAAGAATTCCAGGTAGATGGGAGAAACCATCAGGTTGTGCTTGTCGAGTAGAGTGAGCGCTTCGCGGAATTTTTCTCGAATGTCCGCGCGGGACATGAAAATGTCCTGGGTCTGCACCGCAGAGTAACCATACGCCGGCGAAAGCATGAAACCGTCGACGCCCAACGTATCCAGGTAGGCGTAGAGATCGGCAATCTCGTTGAGGTCCGTCTCCTTGTAGATCGTCGTGTTCGAGCAGATCATGAATCCTGCGGCCTTCGCGGCTTTGATCCCCTCAATGGCCTCGCGGAACACTCCGTCCTTCTCCACACAGAGGTCGTGCGTTCGTTCCAGCCCGTCCAGATGCACGTTAAAGAAGAAGCTGGAAGTTGGCTTGAACTCATGCAGGCGTTTGCGGATGAACATTCCGTTGGTGCACAAGATGATGTGCCGCCCGCGCGCCAGAATCTCTCGAGCCAGCCGGCCGATCTCCGGGTAAATCATCGGCTCGCCCCCACAGATGGAAACAATTGGTGCGCCGCACTCATCCGATGCCGCCAAGCATTGCTCCACGGTCATTATTTCGTTGATCGTGGATTTATATTCGCGGATTCGCCCGCATCCCGTACACGTCAGATTGCAGGCGTGCAAAGGCTCCAGCATCATCACCATCGGAAATTTATCCGCGCCCCGCAGGCGCTGGGTGGCGACATATTTCGCAAGATTTGCGGTCATCTTTAAGGGGTATCTCATCCATTCTCCTGGGCTGCCAAATTCCGATCGAATTCCTGAGGCTGCATACGCAAAGCACAAAACTGGGTCGTCCTCTGCGTCGTATTGCGGTATCGCGCCAGCGCGTACAGAGGAAAATAATTCCGGTACAAGTGATATTTCAGGTAAAACACACACGGAAATCCCGTGCCGGTAAATTCGCTTTCTGCCCACGAGCCGTCCGATTGCTGCCGTTCGACCAGGTGCATCACGGCGCGCGCCACGGCAGGATCGTCCGCGTCGCTCGCCGCGAGCAATCCGATCAGACCCCAGGCAGTTTGTGATGCCGTGCTGACGCCCTTGCCTTTGAGCGCCGGGTCGTAGTAGGACGCGATCAATTCCCCAAACCCGCCATCGGAATTTTGAACATTCCGCAGCCATTCGACCGCCCGCTGGCAATATCCGCGGGCTGTGAGAGCAACCGTCTCGAGCGCGCGCAGCACGCCGCTGGTTCCATACACATAATTCACGCCCCAGCGCCCGAACCATGGCCCTTCTTCGGTTTGATCCTTCAAGAGGAATTTGACTGCCCGCTCGATTGCGGGGTGGCTTGCGGGCCAGCCGTGCCATCCCAGACATTCGACAACGCGCGCGGTAACGTCCGCAGTCGAGGGATCAATCATGGCGTTGTGATCCGCAAAAGGAATCTGGCACAGGAATTGGCGGTCGTTATTATGGTCGAATGCGCCCCAACCTCCGTCGTCGTTCTGCATCGCCAGAAGCCAGGCCAGGCCGCGCCGCGTGGCCGCTTCCATGCGCGGCTTATCGGGATAGTCCACCCGTTGCAGCGCCATCAGCACGAACGCGGTATCGTCGACATCGGGATAGAAATCATTGTGGAATTCGAACGCCCATCCTCCTGGCAAAACCCCGCGAGTCTTCACCATCCAGTCGCCCGGGCCGGCAATCTGTTTTTCGAGCAGCCAGTCTGACGCCTCGATCAATGCAGGATGGTTGGGAGGCAAGCCCGCTTCTTCGAGGGCCACCATGGCGATGGCTGTGTCCCACACTGGCGAAACGCAAGGCTGCACCCGAATCGTATCGCCCTCTTCGATCTCGAAACGCGAAAACTCGCGAATCTCCCTCGCGGTGAGCGGATCATCGGGCGAGTGACCCAGCGCCAAGAGCGCAAAAATAGCGTTCATCATAGCGGGATAGATAGCGGCCAATCCCTCGCTGCGTTCGAGATGATCGAGAAGCCATCCCCGCGCCTGGCGCAGAGCGCGCTTCCGCAACGGCTTCCACGGGATGCGCTCATACAGCTTGAAGCCACGGTCGAGAGCCAAAAAGAAATTACGCCAACTGAGAAGCTGTTTATCCCAATCAAACGCCAAGGCCTTGCGCGAAGGATCTTTATACAGGGCGTCCACGCAGACGCCGCCTAGCACTGCAAAGCGGGGCTTGCGAGCGTAGAGGATTGTCAGCGGAATCACGATCCCGCGCGTCCAGGAGGACATCTCATAAATGTTAATCGCGAACCAGTTCGGAAGAAGCATCAGCTCGGGCGGAACCGCCGGAACCATGTCCCACCCGACCGCGCCTACTAGCGCGAGGTATAAACGGGTATAGGAATTCGAGGCTTCGAGACCGCCAAGCTCGTGAACACGCCGGCAAGCGCGTTGCAGATGCTCGGAGTCCGGCGAATCACCCGCCAGCCGCAAGGCGACATACGCCTTTACCGTGGCGTTCAGCTCGGATGGCCCGCCGTAATATATGTTCCAGCCGCCGTCTTCGAGCTGGCGCCGCCGGACGTAGTTGGCAAGCTTTGCGATGCGATCGGGGCGCGCTTTAGCGATTACGTTAAGGTAGAAAATGTAGTCCGATTCGAGGGTGGTGTCCGCCTCAAGTTCTCCAAGCCAGTACCCTTCCGACGCCTGTAGCGAAAGAAGGTAATTCACGCCGCGGTCGATCGCATCGTGCAAGCTCTCGGCCACCACCGGAAACAGTCCGGCGGAGCGATCGTCCGATGGATGCTCAAATTGTACGCGTGTTCCCAGAGCCATCTCTATGTCCAAACCTCAGTTAGCGTTTGATGCATACCCTCAGATTCCCGATAGCTCACCGAATACACTTAGCCGCTAGTTTTTTGGCACGAATGATGAATTAGCCTGGGGACCCCCTGCGCTTATCAGAAAAACCTCCGAACGCCCCCAAGCACGAGAGCCCAATGGCTCCAAACGCTATTATGTGTAGTATTTAGGCGCGGGTCAACAAGGATTGCACCTCTTCTTAACCGTCATGTTAGCCCCTGTTATTTCAAATATATACGGGCAAGTTAGACCATTCCCCTCTCAACCTTCCTTTTCGAGTTTTGCGATGCGCTGCGCCAGTTCGGGCAGGCGCGCTGACCATGCGAATTGTTCCTTGAACTTTTGGAGAGGCCGCGCGGGAGTCCCCCAAACAATCTGGCCGCTTCGAATCGTTTTGCCTGGCAGGATGCCGGCCTGCCCACCTATCACCGCACCGTCTTCGATCAAGCAATGGTCGCCTAATCCCGCTTGGCCCCCGAATGCCACATCCCTCCCAATCACCGCGGAGCCTGAGATGCCTGTTTGCGCGGCAATCACCGTATTCTCGCCAATATGCACGTTGTGCGCGACGTGCACTAGATTGTCGATTTTTACCCCCGCTGAGATTTCTGTGCGCTCGAGCGAACCACGATCAATCGTAGTGTTCGCGCCGACCTCGACGTCGTTGCCGATCCTAACTTGGCCGACCTGTGGAAATTTCCAGCGCACCCCCGCATCCGCCACATAGCCGAACCCATCCGAACCGATTACGGCGCCTGCATGCAGGATCACGCCGTCGCCCAGCCATGCTCCCGCGTATAACGTTACGCGGGGATACAGTCTGCAATGAGTTCCCACTTGCGCATCGCGCCCTAGAAAACAGAAAGCGCCGATTTCTGTTCCCTCACCTACTTTCACGTTTTCTTCGATCACCGCATAGGGACCCACAGCAACGCCGCGAGCAAGCTGTGCAGTAGGAGAAATGATGGCGGTCGGATGAATACCCGTCGCAATCGGAGCCGGCGGCACAAGCCATGCCGCAGCCCTGGCAAATGTCAGCTTTGGATTCGCCGCACGCAGTAGCGTCTTCCCGTCAACGGTAAGTTCGGGCGCGATCACCACGCAGCGAGCCTGAGACGCCGCAGCTCGGGCCAAATGGCGCGCCTTCTCCACATAGATCAGGTCAGTGGCGGTGGCGGAATCTGGCGCCGCGACGCCCAATAGCTTTACGGTGCCGTCGCCTTCGAGCGTGCAAGCCAGGAATTCTGCGAGTGCATCTGCTGTGCGTGTCATGATCTTTGTCTCCTCGTGTTTGTTCCCGCGGACTCACGGCTTCATTTCAAGCATTCGGCGCAAAAGTAGAGCCCGTACCTGTGCTGATCCGATGCTCAACTGCGATAGATCGGCGGCTCCCCCGGGGGCCGCGTTTTCCAGCGTCGATGCACCCAGAGCCATTGGTCCGGATAGCGCCGGACGTAATTTTCAATCACACGGGTGAAACGCTGCGTATTTTCGCGAATGTCCGTCGCGTCATCGCCGGTACGAAGCACTTCAATTCCAGGTTCAAAGCAAAGTCTGTATTTCCGCAGCGAAGCGTCCCAGTGAAGAAACCCCGCGACCACGGCAGCATCTGTATGCAGCGCAAAACGAGCTAAGCCCGCCGTGGTACATGCCGGAACGCCGAAAAAATCGACAAACACACCCTCCGCGAGCAAGGTGTTGTGATCGGCCAGGACGCCGACTGTGCCGCCGGCGGCCAGCACCTTCAGCACCGCCCGAGCCGACTGGTTCTTCTCGAGGGGAGAATTTCCGCTGAGGCAGCGGTAACGGGTGATCAGGGCGTCGACGCGCGGGTTGTCCACCGCGCGCACCAGAAAATGAAGCGGGTAGCCAAACAGCGCTTGGGCGAAGGGTGCGAGTTCCCATGCGCTCATGTGCCCGGTCAGGAAAAGCACTCCCTTGCCGCGCGCTTGCGCGGACGCGAAATTCTCAAATCCATCGAGCAGTACGAGGCGTTCGATATTCTCTTTCGTGTAGCGCGGAAAGTGGGCGAACTCCGCGCCCATCCAGCCAAGTTGCCGCACCATGCCACGCAAAGCAGCCCGGCGTTGATTTTTGTTCCATTCGGGAAACGCCAAACTCAAATTCTCCAATGCCGCGCGGCGCAAGCCTGGCCGCACCCACAGCAGGAACGCCGCCATGCGTACACCCGCAAACCTCGCGAGAGGCCGTGGCAATGTGCCAATCGTCTTGATCAGCAGCCAAGCTGCCGCGCATTCCAGGCGTTCTCGCACCCGGGGATTATAAGGGAAGCTGGTGCTCCGCGCCTCGCTGCTGAAAACTCTCTTCTGCAATGCTAGACTCACCCACTTGGATTCTGTGGCCCCAATCCGCACCCACGCCAATGATGAAGCCAACATCCAGATTCCGCTTTGGAGTGTGCCGCTGGTTCTCGTAGTGCTCTACGTCTGTCTGTTCAGTGGATTGGGCGCGCTGGGATTGGTGGGGCCGGATGAACCTCGCTACGCGGCGATCGCTCGCGCGATGGCCGAAACACATGATTGGGTCACACCGCGCCTGTGGGGCGCACCTTGGTTTGAGAAGCCGGTGCTCTACTATTGGGCAGCCGGAATTGCCATGCGCATTTTTGGCGTGAGCGAATTTGCCGCGCGACTGCCGTCGGCGCTCGGGGCACTGCTGACGGTCCTGGCAGTTGCATGGACCGCACTGCGTTCCTACGGCATTGGCGCCGCGTGGTACGCCCTGCTGATGCTGCCCACCTCGGTCGCCATGATCGGTTTCGCGCGTGCCGCGACGCCGGACATGCTGTTCTCTGGATTGCTCACGGCAGCAATGGCCGTCGCCGGCGAGATGTTGCAGAAATCGCCCCCCCGGACGGTAGCGCGGATCGCGTTCGGATTTTTCCTCGGCGCCGCTGTGCTGGCGAAGGGTCCAGCGGCGGTGATTCTAGCCGGCGGCGCAACGTTGTTGTGGGCAGGCCTCGCCCGTCAGTGGCGCGCTCCGTTTCGTTTTCTGCATCCTCTTGTTATCGCGGCATTTTGCGCGACGGCGCTACCGTGGTATGTCCTATGCGCGATGCGAAATCGCGACTTTCTTCATGTTTTCCTCTGGCATCATAATTTTGAGCGCTACCTTACGCCGGTTTTCGAACATCCCCAACCGTTCTGGTTCTTCGGATACGTCTTGTTACTTGCGCTGATTCCTTGGATTTGGGTGTTTGGTACGGTTTGTACCGGCATCAGGCTCGACAAGAAGCAGATGAATTCCCAGGGCGCCCTATTTGGTTGTTGGACTGCCTTCACGGTCTTGTTCTTCAGTTTCTCCCAGTCGAAACTTCCGGATTACATTCTGCCGGCAATTCCGCTGCTGTTCGTCCTCCTGGGGCGGCAAGTCGCACGTTCGCTCGAACAAGGTGGAAAGAGCATTACCTGGCAGATGGGACTTGCGGGAATTGTTTTTTTGGGCTTCACGGCGCCGTTGGTGAAGCCTGTACTGGATACCGCGCGCGTGTTCGAGATTGCCAACGTTCGCGGGATCGTTGCGGCCTTGAGTCTTAGTAGCGCGGGGGGGCTCTGCGTCCTCTCGCTCAGTTTGCTGAGGCGGCCCAAATCTGCCCTGATGGCAGTCGTACTCCTGGTGACGGCTTTGGTGGCAATTGCGAATGTCGGGATTCTGCCGCAAGCGGACCACCTCTTTTCCTCGCGGGAATTGGCGAAGTTGGTCATCTTGAAATCTTCCGCGGCGTCGGACGTCGCTGAGTACAAGCTTCCGCGCGCATGGAACTACGGGTTGAATTACTACTTTGGCAGAGAATTGAGAGAATGGACACCTGGATCGCGGCAACCAGACTGGATCGTAACAACACCTCAAGCTGCGCTAGAAATCCGGGATGGCGGGATTCAGGTCCAGGAAATAAATCCCATCAGCGCGCCTACCATCATGTTGCTACGAGTCCTGCGAACAGAGGAAGAACGGTCACTGCGCTAGCGGGGCTGGCTCCCCCGCCGGCGGCAGATACGTCAGGAAAAAACTCACGATGCGGTTCTCGTATTCGCGTTTTTCGTCGTCCAGCATTCCCGCGTAATTCCCGTGGGGGAGTGCGGCGAGTTCATGCGGCGTCGGCGAAGCGCGGAATAAATCCGCGGTGTACGCCGCGAGAGCGGGATCCTCAGGCGATTGGAGATAAAGCTGGCCAACCCCGGTAAGTTTTCCGAGATTCACGCGCAACGGCGGGATCTTACGATATCGATAATTGACCCAGCCAAATCCCCACCTGGCGATGGGGGTGACAAACGGCAGGGTTCCGAGCCCGGAGCGATTCACAAGCAGCCCGATCATCTGTTCCGGACGGTCGTAGGGCGACTCCACCGCCAGCGCACGGACACGCCGATCCCCGCTCGCTTCGGAGAGTGCCGCGTAGGCGCCGAGGTTTACCCCCCACAATCCAAACCGATTGGGATCCACGTCGCCGCGGTTGGCGACCGCATCCATCGCGGCACGCAGTTCCGCGACCTCTCGAAAACCAAGGGTGGTGTGTCCACCGTTTGCGCCCTGTGCGGAAAAATCAAATAATAATACGTTGTACTGGTGGTCCTGCAAGGCCGACGCAAGCGTAAGCAATTCTCCGCGGCTCGACTGATACGCTGGACACAGAATCACCGTGGGGGCCGATTTCAAGCCCGGGAAGAACCAGCCGTCGCGAGGGCCTTCGCCGGTCACAGTATAGGAAAGACTTTCCGGGTGACCCGGAAAATTTCTCAGATCGAAATCGGAGTGGTTCTGCGCCGGAGTTATCAGGCGGTACACCAGGTACCCGGAGATCCCGGCTGTCGCCAGAATCGTGAAAAAAAATAGTGCCAGAGCAGCGATAAAGAGCTTGGAGTACCACTTGGTGGGATGGCGGAATTCGGAAATGAAATCCATGCGCTCTGATTCGTGCCGTGGAGCGCGGCGCCACCCGGCCGGTCGAAACGCGGGGGAGGCGGGCTGCGCGACGCTCGGCTCGCGCATGTTAACACAGATGGCCGCCCGTCACGGAGGATGGATAAATGGAATGTTTCCGAAATGCACCAGGCATGCCCCATAGGGCGCGGGCTCTGCTTGGAGCCCGCCAAAACTATGATAAAAAGGTTGATGGATGGCCCAGCCCCCGGGGGCGGGAACACACCGCATGCAGATCGTGGACCTGCGACAACTGACTTCCAGGCAACTCGACCCGCTGCTGGCCGAGGAAGCACAGCAGTGGCGGCAAGAGCTTCTCTGGGATTACCGCGCTTCCATTGACCTGATCAAGAAATTCGTGGACGCACGGTCGCTTACGGGCTCGGCGGTCATCGAGGACGGCCAGCCTGTAGGGTATGCGTTCTATGTGCTGGAAGAACACAAGGGGCTGGTCGGCGGACTCTTCGTCTCACCGCGTTACGCTCAACAAGAATTGAGCCAGCGATTGCTCGCGGACACCCTCACGACATTGGGCGGCATACCAAAGCTTGACCGCGTCGAAGCGCAACTCATTCCGTTCGGCTACACTCTCGATCCCGTCCTTTCCGAGTACGGTTTTCGGCTTTTCTCGCGCCAGTTTATGGTGGTGTCCCTTCCGCAGGCCAACGGCCCGGTTTTCGACGTCCTTCCCGGCCTTATTCGAGAGGGCCCAGGCGCGGGGCTGATTCTCGACCGATGGGACCACCGCTACTTCGAATCCTGCGCGCGGTTGATCCAACTCGCCTATGCAAATCATGTCGACGGCGAAATCAACGACCAATACCGAAGCGAGTCTGGCGCGCTGCGTTTTCTGAAGAACATCATCATCCTTCCCGGATGCGGTCAGTTCCAGCCCGATGCATCTTTTGTCCTTCGGCAGCCCCACGCAGGCCATCTGGCTGGAGTCGTCCTGAATTCCTGCGTCTCTGCCGGGGTCGGCCACACCACGCAAATCTGCGCCGTGCCCGGATATCAAGGACGTGGGCTGGGCCGTAAATTGATGGAAGCTTCGCTTCAGGCTCTTCAGTTCCGGCGCTATACGTCGGTGTCGCTCACTGTTACGTCAGGTAACGAACGTGCCGTACGGCTGTACGAACGGCTTGGATTTAGTACCATAAAGAAATTCGCCGCAGGGGTTTGGACCGGGTACCCCCGCTGAATTTCCAGTCTGACATTTCTTCGGCCTTTCCGACTGTCCGTGGCATGGCGGAAACCATCCCCCTCGGGAGGCTTGCTGGGCGATGCAAGCCTTTGCCATACTTAGAATCATGAGCGGCCGTGCGATCCCTCTCCTGGCTCTCCTGGCGGCAGTGGTCTGCGCGGCATCGGCGCGCGCGGATGAAATTCGTCTGAAAGACGGCACCAAAATCAGCGGCACGATTGTCGGATTCGAAAACGATTCTTTCAGAGTCGAAACGTCTTACGGAATTGCGCTCGTACTGAAGGACAAGGTCGCGGACATCAGTATTTCTGCTGCAAAGAAAGACGCCGAACCGAAGCCGAAACCTAGTGTTTCCGGCACGCCACCCCCCGCCGCAAAACCCGCGGCATCGCCTGCCCTCGAAAAGGAATCTCCTTCGGCAACGAACCCTCCCGCGGTGCTGAATGCGTCGGCAACCGAGCGGCCTCCGGCCACCACAAATGCGTCTCTCGTCCCGGCAAAAAATGAACCAACGCCCGTGAAAACAGTCGCCGCGCCTGCACAGCCGCCCACACCTCCTGCACCGCCCGAACCTCCTGCGATTCGTGACGAAATTCGCGGCAACCTCTACGTGAACCACACCTACGGCTTCCAGATGTACAAGCCGCCGAGTTGGGACATGATTCCCGAGGCTCGCAAGGCGTTGCCCGACGCGGTCGCGGCGCTGGGAACATTCGATCAGACGACTCTCCTCGTTATTGGCCGGGCGCCCGCGAAAGTTTCACTCGATGTATACGCCACGGAGACGGCCAAGGCTCTCGGCAGTGTGTACGAAAATTACCGCCTGATTTCCACGAGACATGTGACCATCGCCGGATTGCCCGCCGTCGAGCAGCGTTCGCGCGGGACAGCCGGCGGCCACGATTGGTCCGTCGTAATGTTGGCACTGGTGCATGGAAGCGATTCCTTTACCCTGCTGGGCATAACTTGGGCAGACTCAGACCTCATCCAGGTCCAGGAAAACGTCATCTCAAAAGCAGTGAATAGCCTCACGTTTGGCGGGCAATAGCGCGCACTTCAGTCACGAATTCCGCAGCGTTCCAGAATGAAACATGCTCCTCGTGCACGTGAGGTGGTAGGAACTCTGCAAGAAACAAACATACACTTGGAATTTTTTTGCTCACGAATGGCGGCGCTGATTTTTCCGCAGTCCTCCGAAAAAATTGAAACGCGGCAGGGATAGCAGTTAGGGCGCTTCCTTCATTGGCTTCCCAGATGCAAAGGGAAGGCGCGTGCGAATAGGCCGATTCTCGATTCCTCTCTCGATTGCATCCGCGCGGAATTCGCGTGTCATCTTTCGATTTCGTCCGAAATTCACCACACCTAGTGATTTCGCAGTCCCGGGCTCAACTTTTGCGGCACTAGTCGCTGGCTCGCACCCAAAGATCTACGACTCAACGAAAATCTTTCATTCCAATTCTTTCGGGCGAACCTCTGCGCATCGCGCACGTTCATTTGACCCGTTAACGACCCAGCCAGCGAGGCTCCCCTTTGACAGGATCAATGGCCGCACCCGTATTGCTAATTATTTGCCTGGCCCTTTCCGGCTCACCGGTTTTGGCGCAGAAAACTACACTTCCTCTCAGAAACCGTATTCCCTACGTGAGAGTTGGTCTCTACCTTGGCAGGACCGGGATTGCGCAGGGACCTGGCGCCTATCTGGAGATTAATCCGTTCCGGTGGCTGGGGTTTTGCGCAGCCGCATCTCATTCGCAAACCACACATTACGTGGATGGTGGCCACGCGCGTGTTTCTGATTTTTCGGCTGGAGGATGCGTTAGCGCACACCTTCCGGAGATGAAAGGTTTCCTCATTTCTCCATTTGTTCAGGTGACTTACCAGAATGAACACGATCGAATCGTTATCCCTCTCGACGATGGCACCTCTTATCTAGATCGAGATGATCCGATGCACCGCATCAGGACGGTTGGCACCACCATCGATCGTGCGATCACAAAAAACGGTCCCCGCTGGATTGCGAGGATCGGGAAAAACTTTGGAGACGGTCCGGCAGCGACTCATGCCGGCGGTTTGTATTTTGTGGGAGGGTTAGTATTCCCTTTGGATCATCCAGTCGAACTCGGCCGATCTATGCGGAAAATGGTTGGGCTATAGAGGCCTTTCACGGTGAACCGCCCATCCTTGGGGCGGGCAGTGGTTCGTCCCCTCCGGAAATGAACTGAGTCACTACCAACCGGAACAGAGCATTGATTCCTTAGCTGGGTAGGGCTATATTGCCCGCAGTTCCACTTTTTTCAGACTGAACAATCCAGCAGGAGTGAACACCAATGACGCGCAAACTTTGGCTTTCGGGACTAATTGGGGCAATCGGTTTCGTATTGATTTTCGCCGGCGTCGAGACTGCTTTCAGCGGCCAAAGCAAGGCGTTGAAAAGCGCTGGCACTGGTACATCCGGCACGGTTACCGGAACCGGCTCGTTGTCGGGAACCGTAAAAGCGCCTGCTGAATTCAAGGCTGCGAAAGTCTATGCCAAGAATCTGGATAAGAATGTCGTCTACATGGTGTTCACCGAAGACGGAAAGTACCAGGCAGTTGACCTTTTCCCCGGCAACTATGAGGTGAGTGTCACGAAGAACGGGTTTTCCGGCGGAGACGTCCAAAAGGTCACTGTGACCGCGGGCGGGAACGCGACGGCGGACTTCTCTTTGAAAGAAGGAACCTACAGGCCGAATCAACAAATGCGCAGCGGCCTGCCCAAGGATGAACCGCTTCTCTCGTACGACGAACTATATCCGCCGAGCCATGCTCGAGAGACGATTGAACGAACTTGCATACTTTGCCATGGTCCGGACTTCCTCCCGAACAAGCAATGGGATGAATCGCAGTGGAACGCGGCGATTGATCTCATGCAGAACCCATTTGACAACGCAGGCTCGCGCCTGGTGCCGGGCACATTTGCACCCGGCGAGCGCGAGGAGCTGGTCGCTTACTTGGTGAAGAACTTCGGGCCGGAGAGCAAGAAACGCGGGCTGGCAGTTCCCGACCAGCCCATCGATGAAAAAGCGCTGGGCAAGGCGATGTTCGTCGAGTATCACATTCCACCGCTCGCCAGCGGCCAGCGCGGATTCCACGACGCGCACCTGAGCCAAAATGGAGACGTGTGGTACGTCGACGCGCGAGGCTTGCAGATCGGCAAAATGGACCCGCGCACGGCCACTTGGACGGACTACCCGCTGGCGGGACCTCAATTTCGAGGACACGGGCTCACCCAGGACGCTGGCGGCGACATTTGGGTTTCCGGGCACACGGCTTTCGTGCGAGTCGACAGCGAAACAGGCGCCATAAAGTATTACCCGTACAACCCCGAAGCGAAGCGGCCGCCACACGGCAATACGCCCTTTGTCGACTCCAAGCAGAATATTTGGACGTCGCTGTCATGGGCGAACGAAGTTGCCAAGTGGGACCGCTCGACTGGGGAAATTTCCCGGTACAAGATACCCACCGACAACAGCTTCACTTACGGCATGGTCATCGACAAGAACGACAAGTTGTGGATCGCGGATTGGTGGCGCTGCAAAGTCACGAAATTCGATCCCGCGAACACGCAGTTCATCGAATACCCAGCGTTGACGCGGCCTTGCACGATGCGGCGCGTGTTTGTCGATCACAACGGCATGGTGTGGTACGCCCTGGAAAGCGCCGGAAAGATCGGGATGCTCGATCCGAACACGGGAAAGATGGTCGAGTACAACGAGCCCGTGAGGTGGGGATTCCCTTACGACATCCAGGAAGATCACGACTATAACCTTTGGATCGCCGACTCAGGGCAAGGGGGAGCGCTGGTTAAGTTTGAACCGCGATCGAAGAATTTCACCTACTATCCCTACGTGCAGAGAACCGACATGCCGAAGATCGAAGTCTCAGGCCAGAATTCGATCTGGTACACCACGCGATCCGCTGATTCGAAGGACCAGGCGTTGGGCGTGTTGTATCCCGACAAGTCGAAAATCAAAACGCTGGCGGCCAGCTACTGATTTGCTCGCGCCGGTAGTCCGAGTGATTGATCTCCGTCTCTGTTGCGGTATGGAAATACCATCTGTCGTTATTGGCCTCGACTACATTCGCCCACACCTGGGAGGGCCGCAATCATGTCTGAAAATCCCCGCCGCGATCTGCTTAAGAAAGCAGCAAAATTGGTTATAGGCGCGATCGCCTCTGCCGGCAGTGTATTCCCACGCGCGGGCCGCCTCCGCGAGCAAGCGGGCCAGAAACCTGCCGAAGCTGACTTTTTCCCCGGGTTCAAGAAACTCACGACGAAAACTTCAGGCGCCACGATCAACTTTGTTACCGCTGGGAACGGACCCGGGCTGCTGCTGCTCCACGGCTATCCGCAATCGCACATCGAGTGGCGCAAGATTGCTCCTCAGCTCACGCAAAAATTCACAGTGGTCGCGTCTGATCTCCGCGGGTATGGTGACAGCAGCAAACCCTCGGATGGGGAAAACCATTTTGGGTACTCGAAACGCGCGATGGCGCAAGACCAGGTGGAGGTGATGGCCAGCCTGGGGTTTCAAAAATTTTCTGTCGTGGGTCACGATCGCGGCGGGCGAGTCGCCCACCGCATGGCGGTGGATCACCCGGATCGCGTGACAAAAGTTGCGGTTCTAGACATTGTCCCCACCTATAAGCTTTTTCACAATGTGACCCAGGAATGGGCAACGTCCAGTTTTCATTGGTTCTTCTTGATTCAAAAATCGCCGTTTCCGGAAACGGTGATTGGCAACAGCGCCGAGTTTTGGCTCAAATCGCGTTTTGAGCGCCTTCCTCCTGACGCACTGAACAAGGAAGCCGTCGCGGAATATCTGAGGTGTTTCCGTGATCCCGCGATGATTCATGCGACCTGCGAGGACTACCGCGCAGGCGCCTCCATTGACCTGGACCATGACGCCGCCGACCTGGATCGCAAAGTGTCCTGTCCGCTTCTAGCCTTGTGGGGAGAACATGGCGACATGCATCGCCTCTACAATGTGCTCGATACGTGGAAGGAACGGGCTTCAAACGTCAGCGGCAAACCAGTTCCAAGCGGGCATTTCATCGCGGAAGAAATACCGGACGTTCTCTCGGCAGAGCTCAAGAACTTCCTGAGCTGATTAGAGTATTCACATACTTGACGAATCAATGGACGAAGCACTCCCCTCTTAGATTGGGAGGGGACTATGCTGCTCAGGCCTTCCGAAATCAAGTAGTAAGACGCGATGAAATTCTCCAAAACACTGCTCGCCGCTTTCCTTCTTGCCGGCTGCAAACAGACTCAGCCGAAGCCGTCAGCTTCCGCGCCATCCCCCAAGCAAGACATCCTCGTCGCTGATATGGATACTTCCGTCAACCCTGGTGACGACTTCTTCAGATACGCCAACGGCGGATGGCTGAAACGTAATCCCATTCCGGCTTCGGAAGCGGCGTGGGGTATCAGCAATCTTGTGCGCGAGGAACTCTACCTCCAGCTTCGTACGATCAATGAGACTGCTGTACACAAGAAGGCTTCCCCGGGAACCGACGAGCAGAAGATCGGCGATTTCTGGACGACTGCGATGAACGAAGCGAAAGGGGACGAACTCGGTCTGAAGCCGCTCAAGCCCGAGTTGGATCGCATCGATGCCATCGGCACAACTGAGGACGCGATCCGCACGGCATTCGCGCTGCAACGCCTGGGAGTTCACGCCTTCTTCGATTTCGGCATCGCCCAGGACGAAAAGAAAAGCGACGAAATGGCGGTACACCTTCAGCAAGGCGGCCTGGGCCTTCCCGATCGGGATTTCTACTTCAACCCCGAAGCCGGAGTCGCCCAGATTCGGAAGCGTTACGTCTCACATCTTCAGAACATGTTGAAGCTCGCAGGCGCGGGTGATGAGCCCGCCACCGCTTCGGCGGCGAACATCATGGAGTTCGAAACCGCGCTTGGGAAGGTTTCGCGGAAGCTGGAAGACCTGCGAGATCCCCAAAGGAATTACAATAAGATGACACTCGCGGATGTTCGCCGTAAAGAGACGCCATCAATCGCATGGGACGATGAATTGGGCGCCTGGAATCTGCATCCTTCTTTTGTGATTGTTGGCCAGCCGGAGTTCTTCAGCGGTCTCGAAGCTCTTCTGAAGAAAACTCCGGTTCCGGTTCTGCGCGATTATCTCCGCTTTCATCTGATTAGCGAATACGCGGCGTATCTCGGCAAGGAAATCGATGACGAAGATTTCAGCTTCTATCACAGAGTTCTTTCCGGACAAAAAGAGCCGCGGCCCCGTTGGAAGCGTGTTCTCGACGCCGAGGACCGTGGAATGGGGATGGTGCTGGGCCGAATCTTCGTCGAAGAGTACTTTCCGGAGTCCGTAAAGAAAAGATATTCGGCCCTCGTTGAAGCCATTCGAACCGCTTACAGCGAGCGCATCGACCGTCTCGACTGGATGAGCAATGCGACGAGGACGAAGGCGCACCAGAAACTCGCGGCTGTGACAAAAAAAGTCGGCTATCCCGACAAATGGAAAAATTACTCAGCCCTGGTCATCGGCCAGTCTTCCTATTGCGATAACATGATGAGCGCGGCGCGATGGCGGTTTGACGACATGCTTTCGAAATTCGGCAAACCGGTCGACCGGACCGAGTGGACGATGACGCCGCAAACATATAACGCCTATTATAACCCGTCGAACAATGAAATCGTGTTGCCTGCGGCTATTTTCGAAATACCGGGTATGAAGGATTCCCAAGTTGATGATGCGATTATCTACGGATATGTTGGCGCATCCACGATTGGTCACGAGATCACTCATGGCTTCGATGACGAAGGCCGCCAGTATGATGCGGCCGGCAATCTTGCCGAGTGGTGGACCAAAGAAGATGCTGCAAAATTTCAGAAGCGCGCCGAAGTGATGGTGAAACAGTTCAATGCTTATGAGCCTTTGGCGGGGTTGCACATCAATGGCAAAGCCAGTCTTGGCGAAAACATCGCCGACTACGGCGGGTTGCTGCTAGGGCTTGATGCCTTCAAGAAGACCGATCAATACAAGGAGGGCGAGAAGATCGCCGGCCTGACGCCGCTGCAGCGATATTTTCTCGGTTATGCACTCGGATGGCTCGACGAACGCCGTGAGGAACTGCTCCGCCGCGAACTGCTTAGCGATGTTCACGCGCCGCCTAAGTGGCGCGTGATTGGGCCGCTTGCCAACATGCCCGAGTTTTACGAAGCCTTCGGCCTCATGCCCCGCCAGGGACGGCGCGTAGAGATTTGGTAACGGCTCATTTTCCTTGCAGGGTCGGTCACAGAAGATGTAAATGATCGCGGGAGGCGAAATCCACCTCCTCCGCGATGGTATTCTTATAACGTATATATATTTGGCGAATCAGCGTTTGAGGCGAGTCCCTCTTAATCTAGGAGAGGAGTTTCCTCACCGGTTGATTCCCCAAGTATGTTAATGCCCTGATTAGATCTGGCGCCTGCGAGTTGTTGATACCGCAGCTTGGGCTTCGTCCGGATTCCGCGCAGCTAGTTCGTCTTGCCAACAATCTTCAAGAAGTCGTCGTTCGATCCGGGGCGTCCGTGGATCGGTACCTGCTGCGCGACGTCTAGCTTCAATCGTTTGATGTTTTGATAGAGGGTCATCGTGCCTGGGTTAACCATGGCGGCAGGTTATGCGCCCGGCGCTGGCGGCGTGTATAGGTCCGCGTTCACCAGGATTTTTTCTTTTGGAAGGTAGGCCATCAGCATGTCTTCACTGTGATTGCCTTGCCTGTAGGACGGATCCTCCAGCGCGTAAGACATATCCTGCACGTGATAAATGTCCATCGTGCGAACGCCGTCGCTCAGCACATTTTTTTGCCCCACCGTCTCAAGGGGAGCGGGTCGCCGGCTGATCATAAACATTGGGTAGTAAGTCGCCAGCCGATCCGGCTGCAACGTCCACCCGCCTGGATGGAACAAGGTTTGAAGGTAATAGTCGCGATTCGACTCGTGAGTCACGATGGTGGTTCCCTGAGCGAGGTAGATGCGGAGTCCGCCCGCATGGTCGAAGTGGTGATGGGTGTTGACGAGGTATCGAATCGGCTTGTCGGGAACAAGCTTGTTTACTTCCTCGATCACCGCGAGGGGGCGTGCTTCGTTTAGCGGCGCCTCGATTACGGTGACGAAATCCCGGAATTCGACAGCCACGCTGTTATGAGTTCCGCCTGCAAGCAACCACACGCCGTCCGCCAGCTTCTCGGTCTGGACTCGAACTGGTGGCTCTACCGCCTGTCGCACCACATCCGGAACAGGAATCTCCGTGACGCGCGCGTTTGCATTCACGCTGATCACTTTGATTTCATAAATATTGTGGGCCGGGTTCAGCACCGGATCTCCGAGATGCACGTGGACCAACACAGGAAATTTGATTCCCCCGAAATCTTTGTATTGCGTGTAACGAAATTCGTAAAGCATGTCTCCATAAATGGGGTTCGGAATCCAGGTCGTTACGAGCTCGACGAGATTCTGATCGTTGATGGTCCCGTTCACTCTGTATTTCCCCAGAGCATTGAAAGAGACCACCGTAACTTTTCTTCCATTGGCCGACAGGCCGACGTCCGAGGGCCCCACGATGGGCTGCGACATTGCCGTAGGATTGCCCGCCAAGGCCGCTTTCAGGAATCCATGCGGCACCAGCGCGATTTCGAGTTGCCGAAGTTCGGCGACGGGCGGGCCATCGAGAAATCGGCCTGGCTGCGGCACAGTATTGTCGCCTCGCACGTTCCAGGCAAAGTTACCGCTCAACAGCGCCGTAATTCGTTCCTCCTGCAGCGGCAGCCTGCCATACGTGGGATAGTTTCCCTGCCTGCGCGTGCGTTCCTCGCGCAGCGTCTTGGCGTCGTAATCGATGGTTCGTGCGAAACTACTCACCTCAAATCGCGGTCAATCGCCAGTCAGGTTGTAGCTCTGGCCCACCGAGGCGTCCCATCCGGCCCCCGAATACTGAATCGTTTTCAGATTCGCGGCGCCCATCGCTTTGGAAGCGCTCTGCAAAACGCTTCGTGCGTCTTGCGCGGACGCGGTCCCCACAATCAGAGCAAGAAATGCGACGAGAATACTTAGCCTTCGCGCCCTACGCTCCTCCTCAACCTCTGCGAGTTCCGTGATTCTCTGCGGCCATGCCGGTAGGTGTGACTGGGGCGAATGCTAGAACTGCTCGGAAGCTCAGTCAAGGCGCGATCTAAGATTTGACACCATACGGCTGCTAGCTTATGTTTATGGGCAAAGAAAAAGTTACGAGCGAAAATGGAAATTCCCAGCGTGGTGGTCGAGGAAACGAAGGGGGTGTAGGGGCATGAACCTGAAGATGATCATATTTGCGGTTTTTGTGTGGATTTTCGCGCTCTGTTTCATGATTTCGCTTCCGTTGCGCGCGCAGGTGGCTGGGGGAATGCTCTCCGGCACAATAACGGATCCTTCCGGTGCGGCTGTTCCCAATGCCGAGGTTGTGATCAAGAACTCTGCGACAGGAATTACCAGGACTCTCAGCACAAATGCGGACGGCTTCTATTCGGCGGCAAATCTTCTGCCCGGGAATTATGAGATCGCAGTTTCTGCCACCGGATTCAACACCGAGACCAAGACGGGAATTACGATTAACGTAGGGTCGCAGCCAGTGTTTAATCTGGTCCTACAGATTGGCAGCGTGGCGAATCGGGTAGAGGTGACCACAGAGGCTCCCACGGTCCAGCTAACAAGTTCTGATATCAGCGCCACCGTCAATGCGACCACAGTGCGCGAGTTGCCACTGAACGGCCGAAGTTGGACGGACTTGGCTGCGCTACAGCCCGGCGTGAATACCATTCAGACCCAGCCAAGCTTCTCAACCGGCGCGGACCGCGGCAATCGCGGTTTCGGTCAGCAGTTGACCATCTCCGGCGCGCGTCCGCAGCAAAACAATTACCGACTTGATGGCGTAAGCTTGAATGATTATGCCAATGGTGCACCCGGAAGCGTTCTCGGAGGAAACCTGGGCGTAGATGCTATTCAGGAGTTCTCTGTCCTCACCAGCAACTATTCGGCGGAATACGGCAAGACTTCCGGAGGCGTGGTCAATGCCATTACGAGATCGGGGACCAACGCATTCCACGGGAGCGCGTACGAGTTCCTGCGGAATAGTGCGCTCGACGCAAAGAATTTCTTCGAGCAGGATCCTACCCTTCCGAAAGCGTCATTCAGGAAGAACCAATTTGGCGGCGCCATCGGCGGGCCGATCATCAAGAATCGCACATTTTTCTTTGCGGATTTCGAAGGTGTCCGGCAGTCAAAAGGGATTCCCAATCAAAATCACGTCCCATCGCAAAATGCCCGCAACGGAATCCTCGTTAGCGGACCCATTCCAGGCGGGGTGGACCCTAACGTAGCGCAATATCTGGGGCTTTATCCCACGCCGCCCGCCAGTTGCGTTACGGATGTCTGCATTCTTGACTTCAACGCACAGCAGGTTGTAACTGAAAATTTCGTAACTACGCGAGTGGACCACAAGTTTTCCGACAAGGACAGCGTGTTTGGCACGTACCTCTTCGACAAGACGCCCTATAGCTCCCCCGATTCATTCGGTAACGTTCAGCTGAATACTCTATCCTCGAGACAGATCGTCGCCGTAGAGGAAACCCATAGCTTCACGCCCAACTTCGTGAATGCGATCCGATTTGGTTACAACCATGAAAACGTAAACAACGATGCGAGTGTGGGAGCGATCAACCCGTTGGCGAGCAATACTTCCCTGAGTTCTTGGCCCGCCTCGGTAGCGGTACGCAATGCGTCCTTCGTGCACGTCAGCGGGCTTACAGACATGTCCGGAGGAGTAGGTGGGCTCCCGACTTATTTGTACGGATGGAATTCATTTCAGTGGTATGACGACGCTTTTTGGACCAGAGGCACTCATTCCGTGAAGTTCGGCATAGCTGCAGAGCGCATGTTGCTCCGGATAACTGCCATTACCGATCCCAACGGAATCTGGTCTTTCGGCAGTTTGCAGAATTTCCTGACAAATAATCCCACTCATTTCCAGGGCGGAATCGTCAGCTCTCTCACGCCTCGCGATCTTCGCCAGACCATCTTTGGCGCCTATTTACAGGATGATTGGCGCTGGAAACCCAACCTGACACTGAATCTCGGTTTGCGCTACGAGATGGCGACCGTGCCAACGGAAATTCATGGCAAGATCGCTAATCTCCCCACTCTTGACGCCACACTGCCAATTTGCGGGGTATCTGTGCCAGGGAGTTGCGCCGCTGGTACTGGTCCCTTCTACTCGAACCCAACGCTTCGCAACTTTGAGCCGCGTATAGGTTTTGCTTGGGACCCGTTCAATAATGGGAAACTGGCTGTCCGTGGAGGGGCCGGGCTATTTGATGTTCTTCCGTTACCCTATCAGTTCATCCTTTTGACGAGCCAGTCGGCCCCTTTTTTTAAATATCCCGCACTCAGTGCCACAAACGCATCGCTTCCTGTTCTACCCCTTAAGTTCTTCCAGGTGCCAGCAGCAGATCTCAATGGCAGCAATTTCCGTTCGACGTATGTGGAGTCCAATCCCAAGCGCAACTACGTAACGCAGTGGAATCTCAATGCCCAGTACCAGCTCACGCCCAGCCTGGCGGCTATGGTAGCGTACGTGGGGTCGCGTGGTGTTCATCAACCTTTCCGCGTGGATGAAGCCAATCTGGTTATTCCAACCAAAACCTCCGCAGGGTACCTCTGGCCAAACCCGGAAACTAGCGGGTCTCCCATCAATGGAAATTTTGGCTCAATTCGAGGAATGTTTTATCAGGGACGCTCCTACTTTAATGCGCTCGAAGTGCAGTTGGCCAAGCGGATGAGCCACGGCTTTCAGATGCAGGGCACCTTCACTTGGGGTAAGAGTATCGATACCAGTTCCGCGACGCTCGCAGGCGATGCGTTCGGCAACTCCATTTCCAGTCTGAATTGGTTCGATATGTCTTTGACCCGCGGCCTTTCCGATTTCAGTGTCGGACGCACATTCGTTTTGAATGGTACATGGGATGTTCCTTCGGCAAAGTCGTTCCCAGGGCCGGCCCGGTGGGCGACCGACGGATGGGAACTTGGACTTATCTTCACGGTCAGTGACGGCGTGCCGTTTACCCCCACGTGGGGAACCGGCGGAGACCCCTCTGGCACGCAAAGTAGTGACGACTTTGCATACCCGAACCGGCTGGGCGGATCTGGCTGCAGCACGCTTACCAACCCGGGAAATCCCGATAATTACATCAAGACCGATTGCTTTGCCGTCCCCACCGCACCTTGTCCGTCCGGCACCAACGCCATGACTTGCCCTTTCTACAGTGGGAGTGCATCGAACGGGATCGGGTGTGATCCGTCACCGCCCGTTGGTCCGAACGGCACCGCGTTCCCCGTTCCATTCCCGCAATGTTTCAATTTGCGGGGCAATTCGGGCCGCAATATCTTGATCGGTCCTGGAATCACCAATCTGGACTTCTCGGTGTTTAAGAACAACTACGTGAAAAGGATCTCGGAGACCTTCAATGTACAGTTCCGCATGGAAATGTTTAACGTCATGAATCATCCCAATTTTGCCCCGCCGGGCCCGGGGGATGGCAACACGGACATTTTTGACTCGACTGGAACTTCTCTTGCCGGTCAAGGCGGAACGGCCGGGGTCCTGGTGAAGACGACCATACCGGAACGGCAAATCCAATTTGCGATGAAGGTCATATTCTAGATGAATGTGCTGGTCGCAAGTTGACGCACCACCTGATTTTCCGGGCATTGTTTGTGTATACTTCTGCAAAGCTCGCGAGATAACGGTGCGCGTCCCGGCAATCTAGGCAAAGCAGGTTGTCTGCCGGCGAGCGGACCTTTCTTGACGCGCAGCGCGTCTGTTAGCGGTGCTGGTAAAAGGGGAGGCGAAAACAATGAGAAGGATACGTAGGATAGCGGGACAGTCTTCAAGACTTCGCTTTGGATTCCTATTGGTCGCCGTCATTCTCACGAGCGCGTCTGTTGCATTCGCGCAATATCCCCTGCAATACCCTTCAAAATCTCAGGTCGGTAAAGACGGAATGACAGTTTTGCTTGAGGATTTTGCGAATCCACCGCTTTCAAGCATGACGCACGCCGGTATGGCCGACACCGAAATTAATTTTAAGGGTCAATTGGGCCGCATGAATTCCCTGCGCTCGGAACCGGCCAACGCCCCGCTCTCGGCCTCCCGTTTTTTCGTGATCGACCAGAGCAACACTTTGTATATTCTGGATAAAGCGAGCAAGAAGTTCACGCCCTATCTCAAATTCGCGGACGTTTTCCCGAAGTTTGAATCCGACACCGGCAACACTGCGGGCGTCGTTTCCATCGGATTCGATCCCGGGTATGCGAAAAATGGAAAATTCTATACCGTGCATATTGAAAAGCCGGACATGGATGGGTCCGCAACGCCCACGAACGCGCACCTGCCGGCTCTGGATTTGAAAGGTTACACCACGACTCCCGCAGTGAATCCGCCCGCTGGCCCGGTGCACCTCGAATCAGTCCTCATCGAATGGACGGATACCAACATTCGCAATGCCACGTTTGAGGGAACCGCGCGCGAACTATTGCGCGTGGGATACGATCGCAATCACCCCATGGCCGACTTGATTTTTAACCCGCTTGTTAAGCCCGGGCAGGGTGACTACGGAAATCTCTACGTTTCGGTGGGCGACGGCGCCCAGGGAGAAACGCCCGGGCCTGGACACACACTTCCACAGCAGCTCGATAACTTCATGGGCAAAATCCTGCGGATCACTCCCGATATTAATTTGCATCCGAAAGATAAGCTCGGTCCGAATGGACGTTACCGGATTCCCTCAACTGGCTCTGATCCGAATCCCTTCGTATCGATAGCCAGCGCGCGCGGGGAAATCTTTGCCTACGGCCTGCGGAATCCGCACCGCATGGATTGGGATACGGTATCGAAGACTCTGCTGGTAAACGATATCGGCCTGCACTATTGGGAGGAGATTGACATCGTCACCAAAGGCGCCAACTACGGCTATTCGGAGCGTGAAGGCGACGAACAGCTTTTCGTCGACAATGCCGGGAAGACCGGCAGCCTAGTAGACCCAGCAGTCGCTTTCCCCGATCGGGATCTTCTGCATGTGGACGGCATTGATGAGCCGGTCGCTCCCGTATACCCAGCCGCCGTCTATAGTCATTGGGAAGGCGATTCGATCGGCAGCGGGTTTGTGTATCGCGGCAAGCAGATGCCGCAGCTGCGCGGAAAATATGTTTTCAATGACATGACGACTGGCCGGATTTTTTACGTGGATTTGGCCGAGATGATTGCTACGCGCGGACAACGTAACCAGCAGGCACAAATTCACGAGCTGCAGATTCAATTTAAAAGCCCCTACGATACCGCCAACCAAAACGCCGTGAAACGCCGGATGTTTGACATTGTGGCCGAGACCTATTCGCACAAGGGAGGAACACCAGCTCAGGATCGTGTTCTGCCCGGAGCCGCGGGAGCAACAACCGGTTGGTACGATCCGGAGCATCAACACGCCAAAGCGGATCCCGAAGGCGCGCCATACGGCGGCGGGCGCGCGGACATCCGCATCGCCCTGGGTGGCGACGGTGAACTCTACGTCTTAAGCAAATCCGACGGCATGATTCGGAAACTGGCCTCGGTGGTGACTGCGCCACCCAAGTCAGTACCAACAGCTTCACGCTAGCCGGAATCAAGGGTTCAATGCCACTCGACTATTTGCTCAAGACCGAGCCTTCTGAATACTCTTTTGCCGATCTTCAGCGCGACGCCGTCGTAATGTGGGACGGCGTGACGAGTCCGGCTGGAGTGAAGCACCTACGGGAGATGAGTCCAGGAGCAAGGCTGGTCATTTACGAGACCGGAAACCGCAAGTGCGTGGTCGGGACAGCGACCGTTGTTTCTGTTGACGCCTCCGATCCGAAAAATCCGGCGGTCAAAATTAAGGCGGGGAAAGGTCTTGCGAACCAAATATCTTTAGCCCAGATCAAGAGTGACAAATTATTCGCGGATTCGCCACTCGTTCGTGAAGGAAGGTTATCCGTTGTACCTCTCTCGAATGCCCAGTACAAGGCTTTGACAGGCAGCTGATCGGTGCGGCAGGCAGGCGTTGCGGCCGGAAAATTTTGGGAAGTAGCGGGTCGCAATTGCGATCCGTCGAAGAAAATCCGCCGTAAGTTTCGGTAGTTCTCACCCTCGCATTGAGAACCTCATCTTGAATCTAGTTCGGGGCTTGGGGGGTCCGCGCCATCTGCATCTGCTTGCGCTGCTCGTACATGTTCTGCAACGTTTGGATCATTTGACCCGCAGTATCGGTTGGCGGTTTGGTAGCGCTTGATCCCTGAGAATCGGTCGATGCCGCCGCGTCGGCAGCAGGCGCAGGTTGCGGTGGCGGCGATCCTGGCGCCGGCGTCGCACCCGCCGGTGCCGCGTCGGTTGGTGCAGGTTGCGTTTGCGGGGCCGCTGGCGCCGCATCTGCCGGAGCGGCAGCGTCCGGCGTCACAGTATCATCAGGCGCTCGATCTTCTTCAGCAAGGCGTTTCGGCACAGGAACTCTGCGTTCCGAATCCGACAGCCGTGGAGGTAGCGGTCGAGCCCCCCCCGGAGTTACCGGCCTGGCTAATGCGACAGCGGGGCCTTCCGTCCGGCGAGTCAGCCACACATTCTTGATTCCGTCTGGATCGCTCTCCGACGCCTGTATAACATAATCGAGTTTTGTTCCGCCCAAGAGTGTGGCAAGTATTTGGCGCGCGGGTCCCGGCCCAAGCCGAGCCCAGATACGCTCACTGGACGAACCAGCAGGGAGATCGACGTCTGCTCCCGTGCAGGCACGCAGTGCAGACATCACATCCGACAATTTTGAATTCTCAGCAACGATCGTGAGTTGCCCTGCTTCGTAGGTTACCTGAGGCGGCGAAGCCGGGGCGGGAGCCTGCTCTTGAGTAGCGGGAGGAACCGCTTGCTGTGGCGTCGACTCTTGCTGCGACGATTTCGATGCGGCAGCTCTCAGTACGGGCTGCGCGACGCCCTGCGCGTTTCGAGCGTTGGAAGTTGGTGTTGGCAGTTTCTGCGCGCGCACGGCAGGGACCAGAATCGCGAATCCCAGCCCACACATTACAACGAACAAGGACGTAGCACACGTTCGGGGAGCGAAATTAAGCATTCCCCCGAGTGTCGCCTGCAGATGACTAGAAATTCTATTCATAGACTCGCCCAGCGCCGCCCAAGTGAGATTCTGATGGCATACAAACCCGCTCCGGCCTGACGGCGAGGTCGTCGAGTCCTGACCCAACAAGATATTGTTTATCATGGCTCTCCGCATCCCGTCAATCCCTATTCCATGGAGACCCAGGCTCTTGTGATCCATATTGAACCTTAGTTTACCAACCCAAAATGCTCCCACTCAGAGAAACCCTGGTTTATCACTGTTGCGGAGGAAAACCTCTCAGCCCCTGCCCCCCCATTGGCATTCGCCGACGAAGTGGCGAACGCGGACGCGCATCCGGAGGTGTTGCTCTCGAGGTTGCCACCTGAGTGGGCGCCTGCGGCGTGAATAACTCTGGCGCCGTGGGGGTGCCCAGATACGCAAGATTGAATTCCGCTGTGACGTCTTTCGCCGCGCTCTGGAGTTTTTCAGCTTTGCGCGCCTGCTGTAGGAGTGGCTTTATCTCCGACTGGACAACTTCGATTGGCACGTACTGTTTCGATTCAAGTTTTAGAAAAACAAATCCGTCCGGCGAATCTATCATTTGTGTTACCTGGCCTACCTCAAGATCGAATACCTTCGCCTCCATCGGGCGCAGACTCGTTCGGCGGAACATGTTTGCTTTGATCGTTGGGGGCTCGGTTGTGATTCCGAACATGGTGTAGGCCTCTTGTTGAAGCTGATTGAAGTCCTCCCCCGAAGCGGCGCGCTTCACGATCTCGTCCATTCTGACTTTCACATCCGAGGCATCCAGAGCCAGATTCAAGCGGCCTGTCGTTAGGGCTGACCGCGGTATGGACAGACGCCACACCTCGCCTTCCTCAAAATTGGCCTTGTGCTCCGTGTAGTATTTCTGAATCTCGGAAGCCGGCACGTTAGCGGCATCCTCTTCCATATCGCGGTAGAAGGCGTCAGTCAGCAGTCGCATGCGAAGTATTTTCAACTGTTCCTGCAACTCCGCGGCGACGGCAGGGTCTTTTTCGAGATGTTGCCGCTCTGCCGCCGAAGAAACGGCCAGGAGCCGCGCATAGCTGATGGCAAAAGTGCGACGTGCATCCGGCGAAGCCCCCGGCGTCATCATTTCAACCATACTGTCGATCTGCGCGCGAGTGATGATTGTTTTACAGGCTTTCGTTCGCGAAACCTGCGCATGATCGCAGACACCTTCCAGCGTCACCACGGGTGTGTCGGGCGGAACATCCGCCAAGGCCTGCGAGTGTATTCCGTAGGGTAATCCTCGCTGACCAATCCCTGGCTGTCCCGGCATCACCGCGCCTGGATTGTTGACTTGCGGCTCCGCTTGCGGGCCTTGCGCGAATACGTGAGCCGCGCAAAACAGCATGACGGTTGATATCAGGACTGAACGCATTGGGCCTCCGGATAATGGTATCAATCAAACAAAAAGTGACCGCATGTAGCGTTGCAAATGCCTTGCCGCGCGATAAGGGGGAGGGAGGCGAACAATCCCGCGATCGGCCTCGTGAGAAAGGACTGCCCCCAGCCGGTCATATGGCAGTTTACCAGCCTGGGGCAGCAATCGAACAATCTGGGTTCTCAATTGAGCAACGGTCTTTTCTGCAACCAAGACCTGGGGAATCATTTGAGTTCGGAAATATTCATCAGAGAAAGAGGATTTCGAATCACCACACCTAGTCGTCGAAGACTCACGATACCCTGCTCTTCCCACACCGAAAGCTGTCGGCTAACTGTAAATAGTGTCGTCGCGGTCATCTGTGCCAGCTCTTCCCGCGAGAGGTTTATTTCAATAACATCACCGACTTTCCGGCCGACACGCGGAAGCAATCGAGCCAACTCCAGGGCAAGACGTTGCGCAACCCGCTTAGTCGCAATCTCACAAAATCGGGTTTCCAACTCGTGCAAGGACTTGGCCATGATTCGCATCGTGTTGCGCTGAAGGGTGGGAAAACGTTCTGACAATGCCTCGAAGGTGGCCATGTCCCAAACGAGCGCCTTACAGGATATGCGTGCTTCCGCACCCGACAAATGCGTGCCCTGGCGCACTCCCCCGAGGTCCCCAACTACTTCTCCGGGTCCCACGAGTCGAAGAATGACCGTGCTGCCAAATTCATCAATCTGCGTGATCTTGACGGAGCCCTCTGTCAGCAGCATCACTCGCTGGACTTTCTCTCCGGCATAAAAGATCGTCTGTCTGCGGTTGAAATTCGTGGTACGACCGGCGGACAGAATTTCCGCGAGATGATGGGCAGGAATGCCCGCCAATAGCTGGGACAGCTCTACACACTGTCTCCAACGAGAGGGAACGGACTTTACCTCCAACGTGTTTTGCCGCAAAGCCAAATTAGGTGTTTGTGAGACGGCGTTTGTGAGAGGCATAGTTTTCAGCCACGCCCCAGTCTCAGTTGAAGTACATGTCCTACTTGCGTTGGTCGGGCATTAAATCGCGCGACACGCGGGAAGGAGGTCTCAGGCCGTCCAAACCGACAGCTAACATCGAGCGTCTTAGAGGAGCGAACCACAGGGTGCATGAGGACTCCTGCAATCTTTAGGAATGAATGTCGGTGCAAGTGGAGCAAGCTTTGTGCCAAAGTTTGCGCTCATAAACCCTTTGTTATCATTGGATGGCTTGAGAGGGCGGAAGTAAGTGTGAAATATGATTCCATCAATAAGAACTCAAGGTAAGCAGCTTGTCCGAGTTTGCCCAGACCGCTGCCCGTAAGGGACGGTCGGGCCAATTCATAAGCTCTTGAGTGCTAGAGAGTTATGCCGGGGGTGGAGCCGGATTGGAAGGTCGCGCGGGAGGCGCCGTTGGGCTCTTTGGCGGCGTCTCACCCTGAGATGCGGGCTTAGCGGGTTGAGACGGAGTTGCGGCTTTTTTCGTTCCGTCTGGCCGACGCAAGTCGATCGCGGTGCCGGTACCTATGTCGATGAGGCGTTTGCTTTCGTCTGTAACCTCTACTCCTCGAACGATGTGGGGAATTATTGCGAACACAATCTCGCTTTGCCGCCGGTCCTTATTCTCCTGACCGAACAGGTACTTCAAGATAGGTATATTGGTCAGCCATGGATAACCACCCAGCGATTGGGTTTCCGAATCCTCCAGAATGCCGCCTACCAAGTTGATTTCACCATCTCCCAATCGCGTCTCGTGCTCGATGTGGCGCTGTCCGATGGTGGGTTGACTAATGCCGCCTATATTCACCTCACCTGTGACCGTGGAAACCTCCAAAACCATCTTCAAGCTGACTTCGCCCTCCGCGAGGACGTGCGGGGTAATGTCGATGTTCACGCCGACGTCAAGGTATTGGAACTGCGTATTGACCAACGGATTTGTACCGCTGGCTACGGATGCGAATGAGCCGGTTGCGATCGGCACCCGGTCGCCGATTTTCAAGGTAGCCTTTCCCTGGTCGAGAACGCGAATTTGCGGGTTCTGAAGGACCTTGGTGTTGCTGTCCGACATCAGGAAGGAGAATGAACCACCCGGCACCGCGATGTTCCAACTGCCTCCATACAGTTTGCCCAGGCTGACTGCCGTACCTGCACCGGCCCCGGCAGCCTGAAACGCGATAGAGGTGGACGTCGGGACAGTCGTACCCAGCGTGCGAATTCGCTCGCGGCTCACTTCCAACACCGCGATGTCGATCACCACTTCGGCCTTTGGCTTGTCTATATCAGTAATCAATTTCTGAGCCAGCACCATCTGATCGGGTGTGCCTCTGATTGTAATCGTGTTATGCGAGGGATTGACCTGAACTCGGGTGATATCCAGAATTCCCTTTAGTGTGCCGACCACCTCTTGCAACTCGGCGGGAGTCGCAGCATTGCGAACATAAAAAGTGGTCATCACATTGTCTTCGTACTCTTTGCGCCGGGTTTCCGACGCCACGAAAATCGCCTTGCTCGATACGGGGCGCCAGAAGGTCTTCGTTTGCAGCGCGACCATACGCAGCGCCTCGCGCAACGGCACTTCATCCAACTCGATGTTGATCTTCTGCGGCCTGTAGTCCAGGTCAAATAGGACGTTGATCCCCGCCAACTTGCCGATTGTCTTGTAAACATTGTCGGAAGTAGTTGTCATGCGCAATGTAACCGGAGTGTCCGAAAAAGGCTCCAAGTCAACAGGACCTTCCGTTTCCGCGGCCAGTTTGGCCAATTGGGAGAGCGGCTTCGAGGCGGCGGCTTCTGCCTGCTTCTGCGCCTGGTTTTTGATCATTTCGGCGGTCCGCTGCAACTCCTGTTGCGCGGCATAGTTGGTGCTGTCGATTTCGGCGGCGCGCTGAAATTCTGCAAGAGCTTCCTGCAATTTCAGGTTGTCACGCAGGACTTGCCCCTTCCGCATGTGTTCTTCAGTGGCTAGCGTTCTCACCCTGAGATAAGCAATCACATACTTCGGATCCTTGGGCTTCAGTTGGTGCGCCTGGTTGTATGCTTCATAAGCCTCGTCGTATTGTGTCTTTGCCTCGGCACGAACACCCCGCTTATACGCACCGCCGGCTTGATCTGGATGTGCTGGCGCGCCAATCGTTAGAATTAGGATCCAAACCAGTGCAATTCGCCCAAGCCTCATTCTTGTTCCAGCTTTCGCGAAAATGGGTATCGGTTCGCCAAACGAATGCTCTTTGGCTGGTCTGGCAGCGATAGGTTTCTGATCGAGCCACACCCATCGGGGTAAGAAATCTGGCATAAGTCCACACCTATCTACTTGGCTGCTTCGCCCAAAGCCTTCAACCTCATACTATAGCCATTCGTCTGGCCTGTGAATTTGTCTCAGCGCAAAGTAATAGGAATCGTTCCTATGAAGTGTTAACTCTTACGTCACAAAATTGGAATTCGAACCGCCCGCGACCCTCACGTTCTAAACCATTTCGATGAATTTTGCCTGTGGCGAAAAACCTGGGTTCCGCCAGCACAAACCAAAGATTCCCTCGAGGGCCAAAGCCACATCAATGTCCTGCGTCAGTATCCCACCGCCTACCATGAATTGCAGATAACTTACGCGTTTATAGTAACTTACGTTCTAAGAATTCACTGAGTCGTTTGTGGCAGCGCAAAGACAAATCCAAGTTTTGGTTTATGATTGGCAGTGATGGGTTATCCCTTTTCTTGCTGCTCTCCTCGGAATCTGGTCAAGCGGGGTGAGAAATTGATACAAAGTGCATTGAGAATTACCCTGCCCGGTAAACAAGAAGAGTTAGTCACAGGCTTCTCAGTCTGTCTTTTGGGGGGATTGGGAAGAACATCTTGAAAATGAAGCTTGCTAACAAAATCGGTACCGCCGCCGCATTGCTGGCGCTGGCCAGCCTCCCGGCATCTGCCGCGGAAATGGCAAACCTGCAAAACGGGTTTGCTATTCGGCATGCACGTCACGAGGTGCGAGGCAGCGTGACGCGCCTGTATATCGGCGAGACTCCTGACAACTACATAGACGTGCCTACGACCGAAATCTTAGGTTTCGAAGAAATTGAGACACCCGTGATACTGGCCCCTGCCCCCGCTCCTGCTCCCGCTCCTGCAACCAATCTCGAAGATATGGTCAGCGCAGCCAGTACCCACAATAATATTGACCGCGACCTCATACTCAGCGTGATTCGGGCGGAAAGTGGTTTCAATCCGGATGCGGTCTCCCCCAAGGGCGCGCAGGGGTTAATGCAGCTTATGCCGCGGACTGCTGCCCGGTTGGGCGTTCAAAATGCATTGGACCCAGCTACCAACGTGGAAGGCGGAACGCGTTATTTGGGACAATTGCTGGCTCGATATCACAACAATCTTCTATTAGCCCTGGCGGCCTACAACGCGGGGCCTCAACGTGTCGAGCAATACCGAGGCGTGCCGCCTTTCCGGGAGACCCGTGTTTACGTCGCTCGAATTATCCGAGACCTTAATCGTAAGCGGTCCACTCAGCGCGGCCCGCAAACGCTTTCCTCAACCGGGCGCTCCGTGGATCAGAATTCCAAGGCCACCACCAATGCCAACGCGGCCCGCGTTGGGGCGGGTTCCTGAGTAGTATCTGCTGATAGAGCCACTGCGAAACGCAGTCACCAATCGTCTTTCGATTTTCCAAGGCTAGAATGCAGTGGGGACCGTTACTCCAACCTATCGATTGGGCGTTCTTTCTGAGACCTTCAATGCTGTCGTCTTTCTGGTGCCCTGACCCAGGCCTGGCGCAGGGTTCCCATTCTCACCGGAACGCTTCGCGGCTGCTTCGGGGCGTGGTGTCCAGAAACTCGGATTGCCTGCAGCAATCTCTTTGGACACGTGAGACATCTCGGCGCTGACGGCGTAGAGATTGCTCTTGGTGCTGACGTAGCCTTCCCGTGCGATCTGTTCCAAGCGCCGTACTCCTTCTTCTCCCTCGGCATTTCGCAGGTCTTCGTCCCACGCGAGAATGTCATCGTTTTGCTTGAGAGCGGGCATAGGCATGAATACAAGGAAAACAGGCGAGTCCATACCGAATTTCACTTGATACACCACCCACGGTGTGTCCTGTCCGACCTTCTCGTATGCGTCACTAAGGATCTTAGACGCTTCGACAAAATCGTTCTCATGCCCGGGTAAGAGGTGGACCTCGACCACGCGCATGAAGCGTGTTTCCGAAAGGTCGATGTGGTCAAGCAGGTAACCTAGATCGTCGCGGCGCAGCGCGATGGTCGTGTCCTCGCTCTTCAAGAGCGCATCGATCTCTTCCTGCATCCGGGCGAGGTCAGGGTGGGCGGCATAAACCTGGCCCCAGCCAGCGGAGGACTGCTCCAATTGCTCGAAGGAATCGTAGGGGTCGAAGAAGAGCACCTGACGCGGACCGGTAACGGATTGCAAGTCAATCCAGGAACTGGGGACATCAATTCGATTGCAGATCCGGGTCGTAGCGACCTCTAGCCTCCGCCGCGCCGCTGCCTTCCCGTATAAAATTTCCTGGTGCACGAGGACTAGGAGGTAGGGTGGCTCGAGGGCCGGATTCGCTGGCGGAGTCAGGGCAGTAATGTCCTGTCCCGATGAATTGGGGACGCAAACCAATGCCAATAATACGGTAGCTGCCAAGGCTCGTATAACATTCATGCGACATACCTCCAAAAATTGAATGCGGCGACAGCTTGCTGCATCGCTACGAAACAAATCACAACTAGAGGGAAACTGTACAGGTGGCAGATGGGGTCCTGACTGCGATCACTTTCGTTAATGAACCCTACAGAATCGTTGTTGACGTTTGGAATTTTGCCCATCTTGAGCTCTCATGAGCGGCCGGCATCACTTTCCAACAAGCCGCGATCTTCAACCCCCGCAGCTTCCTGCAAGCCCAGTATCGCCGATTCCGAAATCAGTTGTCTACAGCAGTACAAGTGGTGGGATCGAATTCACAAACCTACAGTCAAAGTTATGCAAGAAGGTAGGCGGATGGCCACGGACCGGATGTCCGGTCTTCACAGAAAAGGCGAAGACAACACGAACGAAATAAACAAGCCGAAATTTGACGGAGAGCAAATACCCAAATGGGGAGTTAGTTCAAAGTGACTGGCGTTTTTACTAGATTACTCTTTCGCAGTTGATAGTTACGGTGTCAGAGGGCACTAAGATCAGAGCTTTGGTCCAGCACTTGCTTGGAACGACTCCAGTTTCTTTGCCTGATTTCTCGCAAGTGCCGGGGCTAATTCGAGTATTCGGGGGCTGTCATTTCGAACGCCCGTCAATTCCGCTTTTGCCTCGGCGTGTATATTTTTGCGCTGGCTTGCACCCTTCCGGCTGCTGCCCAACGGCAACCAACCAGGAGTCCGCATGGCCCCCTTGCCATTCCTTGTGAGAACTGTCACACCAGCACAAGCTGGGCGCCGATTCGCGCCGTTCCGGAATTCAACCACGACTCCACGCGATATCCGCTTCGCGGCATGCACGAAAAACTTTACTGCACGGCATGCCACTTCAGGCCTGTATTCACTGACGTTGGCAAGAATTGCGCGGATTGCCACGCGGACATTCACCGGCGTCAATTCGGCGCCAACTGCGCTCAGTGCCACACCGTGAGTGGCTGGAATGTCTCGGTTCAATCGATCAAACAGCATTTCAACAGATTTCCGCTGCTTGGTGCACACGCAGTAGTGGAATGCCAGGAGTGTCATAAAAGCGCCGCTGTCGGACAGTACCAGGGACTCTCAACCGTTTGCTCGTCTTGCCATTTGGCGGATTTTCAAAGAACCGCGACGATTGGCGGGAGCTTACCGAATCACGTGGGATCAACTTTTTTTTCGGCGCCTTGCGAGACCTGCCATTCTTTTGACACTTGGCTGAACGCAAAGTTTGACCATGCAAAAACCGGATTTCTGCTGGAGAACGGCCATGCCAACGTAGCTTGCGGCGCTTGCCATATCAATAACAACTACAACTTGACGATCGCACCGACTGATTGCGGAAACTCGGGATGCCATTTGACGACCTGGCAACAGACGAATAATCCTCCGCATGCCAGGTCTGCAGCGGAGTTTCCGCTTGCGAAATGCTCAACGTGCCATACAACGTTCGGTTGGACGACCGAGACGTTCGACCACAGCTTGACCGGATTTGTGCTGACGAACGGGCACGCGAACGTGGCTTGCTCCGCGTGCCACGTCAGCAATAACTACAATCTGACGATCGCTCCGACCGATTGCGGGAACTCAGGTTGCCACTTAACGACCTGGAAGCAGACAAATAATCCGGCGCACTCCACATCCGGGTCCGCATTTGGGGCGGCGAACTGTTCCACTTGCCACACGACTGTGGATTGGAACACGGTGACGTTCGACCACAGCGTCACAGCGTTCCCGTTGACTGGAACGCACATGTCCCCATCGCCCACTCCCTGCTCCTCCTGCCATGTCAGCAACAACTACCTGCTCAAATCGGCGGACTGTTATGGCTGCCACCAACCCGCCTTCCAAAGCACCACCTCGATGGGCGGCAATGTTCCCAACCACGTCACGGCTGGATTCCCTACCACGGCTGCGCAGTGTGCTTCCTGCCATCCCATTACCACCTGGGCCGCAGGAGTTTTCGATCACAGCACAACTAGCTTCCTGCTAACCAATGGCCACGCCAACGTGCCTTGCTCTTCCTGCCACACCGGCAACAACTACGCTTTACAGATCGCCCCAAGCGCTTGCGGAACCTCTGGCTGCCACTTAACCGACTGGCAGAACACCAACGCCCCTCCGCACTCCACAGCAGGATTCGCATTTGCGCTAGCGAACTGTTCGACTTGCCATACCACAAAGGGCTGGGACGCGGCGTCGTTCGATCACAGCGTGACCGGGTTTACCCTAACTGGAACGCACATGTCCCCGTCGCCGACGCCTTGCGCCTCCTGCCATGTCAGTAGCAACTACACCCTCAATTCGACGGATTGTTATGGCTGCCACCAACCGGCCTTCCAGAGCACCACGACAATGGGCCGGAATGTACCGAACCACGTCACCGCTGGATTCCCGATTACGGCTTCGGCATGTGCCACATGCCATCCGATTACCACCTGGGCCGCGGGATTTTTCGACCACAGCGCGACCGGCTTCCTGCTGACCAATGGACATGCGAACGTGCCTTGCTCTTCCTGCCACACCGGCAACAACTATGCATTGATGATTGCTCCGACCAATTGTGGAAACTCAGGCTGCCATCTGACGGACTGGCAGAAGACGAATAATCCGGTGCACTCAACGGCGGGAGCGGCATTTGCCCCGACGAACTGTTCCACTTGCCATACCACAAAGGGCTGGGACGCGGCGTCGTTCGATCATAGCGTTACCGGCTTTACTTTGACCGGAACGCACATGTCCCCATCGCCCACTCCTTGCGCCTCCTGCCATGTCAGCAACAATTACACCCTCAATTCGGCGGATTGCTACGGCTGCCATCAACCGGCCTTCCAGAGCACCACCTCGATGGGCGGGAGCGTCCCGAACCATGTGACCGCTGGATTTCCAATTACGACAGCACAGTGTGCGTCCTGCCACCCGATTACCACTTGGGCTGCGGGAGTTTTCGACCACAGCACAACCGGCTTCCTGCTCACCAACGGACACGCCAACGTGCCTTGCTCTTCCTGCCACACCGGCAACAACTACGCTTTACAGATCGCCCCGGGCGCTTGCGGAACCTCGGGCTGCCACTTGACCGACTGGCAGAACACCAACGCCCCTCCGCACTCCACAGCAGGCTCCGCATTTGCCCTGGCGAACTGTTCCACTTGCCATACCACAAAGGGCTGGGACGCGGCGTCGTTCGATCACAACGTGACCGGGTTTACCCTAACCGGAACGCACATGTCCCCGTCGCCCACTCCCTGCTCCTCCTGCCATATCGGCAACAACTACCTCCTCAAATCGGCGGACTGCTACGGCTGCCACCAACCCGCCTTCCAGAGCACCATCTCGATGGGCGGGAATGTACCCAACCACGTCACCGCTGGATTCCCTACCACGGCTGCGCAGTGTGCGTCCTGCCACCCGATTACCACTTGGACTGCGGGCGTTTTCGACCACAGCACAACCGGCTTCGCACTAACCAACGGGCACGCCAATGTGCTTTGTTCTTCCTGCCACACCAGCAACAACTATTCTTTAAAGATCGCCCCCACCGCATGCGGAACATCGGGCTGCCATTTAACAGACTGGCAGAACACCAACGCCCCGCCACACTCGGCTGCTGGATCTACATTTGCGGCAGGGAACTGTTCCACTTGCCACACCACGGTGACCTGGAACACAGCGACATACGACCACAGCACGACAGGTTTTGCCTTAACGGGAATGCATGTTTCTCCGACGCCGACACCCTGCATTTCCTGCCATATCGGCAACAACTACTTGCTCAAATCCGCAGATTGCTACGGGTGTCACATCCCTGCCTGGCAAAGTACTGCAACACTGGGGGGCGGCATTCCGAATCATATTACTGTGGGGTTCCCTCAAGACTGCTCCATCTGTCACTCCACGCTCAATTGGACGAGTGCAAATTTCAATCACAATAATACGCCCTTCCCGTTGACCGGGGCGCATACGACCGTGGCCTGCAACCTTTGCCACACGAGTTCCACTCCGCCGCCAACCGATTGCTATAGTTGCCACACCACTCAATGGCAGAGCACAACGACACTAGGCGGGTTAGTGCCGAACCATATCACCTCCGGCTATCCAACCACCTGCGCGACGTGCCATACAACGAGCTCCTGGCTGGCCGCGACCTTTGACCACAACACCACTGGTTTCCCTCTGACTGGGGCGCACGTGTCGCCACCGTTGGCTTGCAACCTTTGCCACACCAGTTCGACCCGGCCGCCGACCGATTGCTACAGTTGCCATACTGCCCAATGGCTCAGCACGGCAACTCTGGGTGGGATGGTACCGAATCACCTCGCCGCCGACGCGGCCATGGCGGGAATCGTCAATACCACAGCCGCCTGCGCGACCTGCCACAACACGACTAGTTGGCTGGGGGCGACGTTTACGCACTCTTGGTGGGATGTCCATCACGGCAACGCAGGCGGTGTCTGCACCACTTGCCACGTGAGTTCCGCGGGCGCTTCGGGGACCTATGTGATTTTTATGTGCTCTAATGGCGCTTGCCACAAGCGGCCCGGGGTAGACAACAATCACCAGGGTATTACGTCCTACGTCTGGAGCAGTGGCGTCACCTGCTATGCGTGCCATAAAAATGGTGGTGGATAGGTGAACAACAGGTTGCGCTGGCGCGGGCCCGCGTGCAAACGTTCTTCGACCAGTTTTCCAACTTGGCCTGTACTGAGGCGCTCACGCAAATCGTGCTGGGCCAAATGGACTTTGCAGACTGAGCGAACTCTCTAAACAGCGCGCCGCACTTCATTCGATGCCTGCTTTGCTTCGCTGCTTCCCTCGGTAGTCATGTCGCGCAGTCCAATCTTGACGCCGATCTTTTTCAGGAAAGCAGTGGGAGGTTCTCCGCCCGCAAAAACCCAGACGAAATCGTTGGGAACTTCCTGCAACTCGCCCCCAACATCCAAGATCACGGAGCTTGGTGTGATCTCGACAGGGTTGGAGTTGAACAGCACCTGGATTTTTCCTTTTTGCACATGTTCTTGTACGCGCTTTTCGTTTCGATCTTTCAGACGGGTGAAACAGTCCTTCCGATACGAAAGCGTGACCTTGTTACCGACCTGGTGAGCGAGCCCCATGGCGGCTTCGACTGCGCTGTCTCCGCCGCCTACGACGATTATGTTCTTGTTCACATAGTGGTCGGCTTCGATCAGCCGGTACATGACTTTCGGCAATTCCTCGCCCTTGCAACCGATTTTTCGCGGACTGCCCCCCTTGCCGATCGCCAGGACCACGGTGCAAGCCCGGTATTGGCTTTTAGTGGTGGCAACTTCAAAAATGCCGTCCTCTCCCTTTTTGATTTCTTGCACTTTTTCGCCGCTGCGAAATTTGAATTCGGCTTTTTGCAGCACCTCGCTCCAAACGGCGAGCAGGTCTTCCTTGGAAAGTTCTGTCTTCTTGAATTTTCCGTAAACGGGGAGTTCGACAGGGCTGGTCAGGACCAATTTTTGGCGTGGATATTTCGCTACCGTGCCGCCAATTTCACCTTCATCGACGGTGAGATAATTCAGCTTTCGTTCGATGGCTCGCAGCGAAGCGCTGATTCCTCCGGGACCCGCCCCAACGATAAGAGCGTCGAGGATTTCCGGCGCCGGTTTGCCATTTCGCAAACCCGGGAGTCTGGCCGCGACGATATCCATGCATTGGCGTCCCTCGTTCACGGCATTCTTGATCAGCGCCAAGCCGCCGAGTTCTCCAACGATAAACATGTTGGAGATGCTGGTCTCGAATTCAGGCGTGAGTTGCGGCATATCCGCGCCCATGCTCGGAGTCGCCATCACCATGGTGATGGCCCCGACAGGACATGCCTCAGCGCAAAGGCTATGGCCAATACACTTGTACCCGTTGATGATGACGGCTTGGCCCGCAAGCATCGCCAGAACGTCACCCTCGGGACAAACGGTGGTGCACGTCGCGCAGCCGATGCAATGTGTTGTGTCTATATGCGGATGCTGCGATTGCGGCCCGTCCGAACGCAGGCTTCCCCGTTGCGCGGCCTCGCGGGCAACAGCCTCCTGAGCCGCCTGCGCTTTGAGATATCGCCGCACGTAAAGGAGTGTAATGATCGCGGCAATCAGGAGGCCGAGGAAGTTATTCGCGAAGTTATTCACATCGCTATATTCTCACAGAACTTGGCGCCGAGGTCCGATAATATACCTGTCGATTTGTCGCGGTGGGGATTCCACCGCACATCGGCAATTCCCACGCGTTTTGGTGGATCTGGCAACCCTATCTTTAATTCTATTCGAATTTATTAACACGGGCTCTACGTTTGACTGGAGGCGTTCGGTGTAAAAGCAGGGCCCCCTCCTGAAGACGCTGGTCGCCATGACTCGCGGGGGAGTATGCATCTCGATTCACTGTCTTGGACTGCAACTGTGGCGATGGAGCGAGGATCTGGAAGCCTGTTGCGGATAGCGAGGTGTCCCGTCTTTCCCAGGTCATTCTCACCCATTGCCTGCGGAATTGGATGGCTCCAAAGGCAGCCAGAATAACGACAATGGGATCGATGGGGTGGCGAAAGCGCTCGTCCAAATGAGTAATGTAATAAACCAGAGGAAAACAAATGAGAAGAATCGCCAGCGGAACCGCACCCTCCCGGCCATTGCGGATCGCCATGCCGAGTCCTGCAAAGGCCAGGAAAGAGACCAGGCTGTACGTGAGTATGTGCGGCAGGCCTGTTCCGCCCAGCGTCCAAAGCGGGCGGAGGCTCCAAAAACCGGTCCAGTTGTACAGCATTCGCCGCAAGGTCAGCTCCGCGAACCGTAGCCGGTGTCGCCCGATCCATTCCTTGGCCTCCTGCTGCTTTTCAGCCAAGTACGCCGGCTCGCCCATCCGCTGTACTTTTTTCATTTCTGATGGGTTCTCATCGGGGAGATCATTCACCCATGCCGGGCTGCTTCCGTCGCCGGTATTTCCACTCAGGAATTCGAGTCCGAAGTTATTTCGGAAAGCAACGAAGCGTCCATAGTTTCGACTGGAGTTCCAAATCCAGGGCGTGATGACAATAAAAAAAATGAAGGACGCGACGAACGCGCCGCCCGTACAGTTCTTCCCGCGGCGCCAGTGCCGGAGCCATATCCAGGCTCCCAAAAACGGTAAGGTGGAAAGAGTCGCCGGGTTGGAGAGCGCAGCGAAGCCCCACAAGACGCCATAGCCAGCCCAGGCGATAAGGCTTGGCGACCACTCCAGATGTAGCGTCATCAGCAGCAGTAGGGTCAGCAGGAGCATGGTCAAAATCGTTTCCCAAATCCAGCGGTTCGACAGAAACACGGCGTAGGGGAAAAAAGCCCAGGTCCATCCAGCCCAGGCCGCCACGCGGAGCCCGAACACTCTGCGTGCGATCCAGAAAATCGGCAAGCATGTTAACGAAGAAAATATATTATTTAATGTTAATATCACTAATGCCGAAGCCGTGGTATAGATCCCGAACAGTTTAAAGACACCCGCGAGGAGGTAGGCGTACAAGGGAGGCATAAGAGCCGTAGGCCCGGACGGCTCGGGATAAGGAGAGCTGAATCCGCGGCCAGTGACAATCGAACGCGCTACCCTCCCATTTTCCCAGCCGAAGGTCCAGTGATCTTGCGCGGGATCCAGTTGCATCTTGTAAACGAATCCCATCACGAGGAGGCGAAGAGCCAGCGCCGTAACCACCATCGCGCGTGGCGACCAGAACAAGACCCGTATCTTCGCGCGCGGACGGCCCGCCGATTTAGTCATGTTCCATCTGGGATTTCCACCTTGGCATCAAACGTGACTGGCATTGTACACCGATTTGCTTTCTTTCAAGCTGTTGTTTGCGCTTTTGGTATCCGGACCGTCATAGAGTGACTGCGCGGAAGCTGCTGCGCTCGCGCGTCTCAACGCATGCATCCTCTTCCCAAGCCACCTCTACAAAGCGGACATTTCATGTGCTATCGACACCGGATGAATTGCTGGTGGCGAAAAAGGGGGATGTACCTTACGGATTGAATCAGGGATTTCCCTGACCAAAAAGACGGGTTTTACCTGCTGGTTCAGACCCCTCAACCCGTCGTAAAACACATCTGTAAGTAGATCATCGCGTCCCCGCCCAAGGCCACGTGTGCTGATGCGAAGATTGTCGAAAATCGCCTTCTCTTTCCTGATCTGGCCCGTCTCGGTCATGGCGCAAGATCATCCCCCGCCCGGCCAGCCTCCGTCGCCCACACAAAGCCCCGCGAGGACACAGGGTTTCGCACCTGCTTCAGACACGACGACAACTCCAAGTCCCACGCCGGCAGAAATTCCCGTGCTGGTGCAACCAGCCCCCGCGTTTCTATATATGCGGCCAATAAAAAAACCTCCCGTGAGACAAGTTCCCGTCCCGGTCGCCGCCGGCTATGCTCCTTCATTGAACATCAGCGGTGGATTTTCTGTTACTAGTCTCGGGACGCCATCGGCGGGCCGCGCCGTTTTGAGCGGAATGAACTTTAGCATTTCAAGAGATTCCGGCAAATGGTTAGGAGCAAAATTGGACCTCAGCTACGCGCGCGCTCCGAACGCCTTCCACACTGGATATCGCATGGACGCGATTAGCTACTTGGTTGGTCCCGTGTTTTATCCCCCCAGTGGGAACTCTCTGAGCACGTATGCTCATGTACTTGTCGGCGGGGCAAGAGTTTCCGGACCCTTTCCAAACGCAAATGGCGGGCTGAGTATGGGCTACGTTAACTATCCGGCGTGGGCATTTGGCGGCGGCGCTGAATACCGGATCTCCCCCGCCTTTGGGTTTCGCGTCGGCGTCGATTATTTGCACACACACTTCGTCAACTCTACGAGAGCTGTTCGCGGGGAAAACGACATACGCATCGTCAACAGCTTCGTTTATTATTTTGGAAAATCCATCAGAACCCGCCGATGACCGGGACTTCAGCGAGCTAGAGCAATCAATTTTCCATCCAAGCCAATGCCAGAGTGACGGTAAAGACCAGCGCGTTGGCGGGGATGTACAGATTAAAATCGGCCAGACTATGCACTAAGATGGCGACGACACTTCCAATGCAACCAAGACAAACCGCGGTGTCAAAGTGGTCTTCCGCTTTCCGGTAACGCCGGACGGCCCGTACGAGGATCCAGAAAATTGAACCGAACACCAAAATGCCGCCGGGCACGCCGAGTTCGCTGGCCAGTTCCAAATAGTCGCAGTGGGCGTGGTCCACGAGAAGGTTGGGGAAAGCCGTTTGCACGGAAGTATAAGCTACGGAAAACGCGCCCAAACCCGAACCCAGCAAGGGATGCTGGTGAATCAAATGAAGAGTGTCACGCCAGATGGATATGCGATTCTGGTTCGTTTGGCTGTATTCCTGCCCCAGAATTTCAAAGCGCGTGACGACCGGATCGCTTCCCACCCAAACAACAATTCCGATGACACCGAGGAGAAACAGCGCGGCGACCACGGCTCGAGTCCGCTTTGACAGCGACGAGCCTCCGGCCAGGCCCAAAACGGCAATCAGCGAAGCCACGGCGGAAAGTATTCCCATGCGTGAGCGCGAAAAGACGAGTGCGGTGAAAATGAGGAGAGCCAGAAAGGCCAGACAAACCAAGGGAAGCAATTCCGCGGCGGATAAGAGGCTGCGCGCTTTTGCTTCAGTGCTCTGAACTGTACGGCGCAGATTGCCAGCCAAGCGTAATGCGAGGGCTACTGTAAATGGCAGCACCATTTCCAACAAGCCTGCAAAGTGATTGCGGTTGATATAGGTTCCGGTGGCGTCCTCCAGGTAATACTTCTTCACGTAAGCAAAAATCTGCTGCCACCCGGTCAGATATTGAACCAATCCGTAGAAAGCCTCGAACCCTCCCAACGCAATCAGACCGTAAACAAGCCTCTTCTTTGCGACACGGTCTTGGCATACGACCAGGACAATATAGAAGGCCGTCAAATAGGTGACTAGCAGAAGAAGGTGGGAAGCCGTCTGATACGGGGCCGCGCTGAACGTATATGCGGCAGGGTTCGCAAGCGCATCGCGTAATGACCCGGCACGCAAGCCAGCAAGAGCAGGGAATGGAAGGATTTGCAGCGAAACCAGGGCAATCAGAAGGAGCGGAGCAACCAGCGGAAAATGGATTGTAGCAATAGGTTCGCGCAAACTAGCCGATACGAGCAAGATTCCAAGCCCGAGAATAATGACTTGAGTGAGCAGGAAAAAAGGCGGTGAGGTCCCGCCAAACGCCAGCACCGCATTCCAAATGGCGATGCTGAGACCCGCTTCAGCAATTCGAAGCTCAGAGCGCTTCACACGAGACCCGCAGCTCACTTCTGCTGCTGTAGAGTACCCTGAGAATCCACCTCCAGGAAACTTCCTTCCGCGGAAATGCCGCCCGGCAGACTATCCGCAGCGTAGTTGTAATAACCAACGGTTTGGAAATCCACATTGTTCAATGCTACGCCGACAACATTCGCGCCCACACTGCGGATGCCCGATAGCGTTTGCATGATTTGTTCGCGGGGTATCGTTGCGTTCTTCACCACCAGCAGGACACCGGTTACCTGCGTAGCCAGAATGCGGCTGTCCGCCAGCGCCAGCATGGGCGCGGAATCAAGAATTATGAACTCGTATTTTTCACGCGCGGATCGGATCAGCGCTCCCATACTTCGGGAAGAGAGAAGTTCCGATGGATTGGGAGGTATGGGCCCGCAAAACAGGAGATCGAGACCAGGCGATCCTGAGGGACGCACAACGGCCTGCCAGTCCTGATGACCCGAGAGGCAGCTCACCAGACCCAGGTTCTCTTGCGATCCGAATAGTCTGTGTAGCGAAGGAGATCGCAAATCCGCATCCACGAGTAAGACTCGTTGGCCGACTTGTGCCAGAGCGATGGCCAGATTGGTGGCGATGGTGGTCTTGCCCTCCCCGGGTTGCGTGCTGGTGACGAGCAAGGTGCTGGGAGGGCGATCGGCGGTCGAAAGCAAGATCGACGTTCGCAGACTGCGAAACGCTTCGACCATCGCGGTATACCGCGGCTCGTCCCCATCAATTCGATGCCACGCTGCGGCACTCCTCCGGCCGTTCCCATTTTCATTGTGGCTTAGAGCTTTGGTGTTTTCCAGCAACCTGTGCATCCCGTTGTGATTGCCATTTGACTGTGAAACGGAGGGGATTAGACCTACGGTTGCCAGGCCCAGCAACCTCTCTACGTCGCCGGACCCTTTTACTGTGTCATCCAATCTCTCCTGGAAGAAAGCGGCGCAAATGCCCAGCCCTAATCCGAGGATTGCGGCAACGCCCAGATTCAACTGGATTTTCGGCTTCACCGGTTTGGTGGGCGGTTCAGCAGCATCTACGACACGGATATTGCTGGCCTTCAAGCTGGCGGAAACACTTGCTTCTTTCAATCGTTGCAATAGCCCTTCATACAACTGCTTGTTGGTGTCTACTTCGCGCTTGAGAATGTTGTATTGCACGGCCCGCCCGGCCGTCTGGTCCATATTTTTTTGCTCCGCGCGGAGAGCCTGCCGGACCAAGCCCTCCCGCCGGACCGCGGCCTGATAGTCGTTGGTGATTTGATTGGCAGCGCTTTTGCGCTGTTCTTGGATCGCGGTCGCGATTTCATCGGCTTGGCTCTGGATCTCTTTTACCCGGGGATAGTCCCCATTAAACGTCGTGGATAACCGGGCGTATTCTCGCTTGAGGTCCGCCAATCGCTCCGTTAAATCCTGAATCAACTTGTTTTGAGATATCCCTGCCAAGGACTCATAGTCGCCGGCCTGCACCACGCGGTATACAGCTTCTCTCTCAAACCTCTGGGCTTCTGCTCTGGTCAACTCTTCTTGTAATTGCTGGATCTGTTCGTTCTCGACATTCAGGCTTGGACCCTTGTCGGTTTCCAGAAAAACCAGGTCATTACTCCTCGCATAATTCTGCAGCTGCTCTTCCGATTTCTCCAATCTTACTTTGACGCCCAACAATTGCTGCGAAAGCCAGTCAGCGGCTTTTTGGGTTGCCGCCCACCGGGCGTCCAGGTTTTGTTCCGTGTAGTTTTCAGCCAGGCTGTTGGCCACGCGCGCGGCGAGTTCAGGATCCTGGGAATCGAACTGCACCGCCACCAGCCGGCTGCGGTTGATCGGATTTATGCTCAGCTGGTCTTCGAACCGCTCCAGCACTCGCTGATAGACTTCTCGATCCGCACGGCTCGGCCCAGTGGCAAACACTTGCGGCGCGGGCGCATTCTTTTTTTTGGGCCAGGACCACCACTTTGGAGAATTAAACTCTCGAAGCGAGTCCAATCCGAGCTGGTTGATGACGCGGCGCGCCAGGCTCTCGCTGCCCAGGATGGTGTACTGCGATCTCAAGTAGGCATCGGAGACGCTGTCAAGCTCGTAAAGCTCCTGGATTGTTGGTATGTCTGGATTTTCTTTTTGAATCTCCAACAAAGTTTGAGCCCGGTACACTCGCTTCTGCTTGAGCGTGGCGATGAGAACCACACTAAACAAAATGAAAAAGACAATCAGGACCGCCCGAAATCGCTTCCGTAGGATTCGCGCGTAAGCACGGAAGTTAGGGGTTTCCTGCGGTTCCAAAATCTCGAATGAATCGGCAAATTCTACAACCCGGCCTTCGAACGCGCCCGGCACGCCTCCGTTCGATCGGGATCGGCCGTACAGCTCGACTTTATCCTGTTCGTTCATTTTACCAGTGGAAAATCAGGAGTCCCGCGAGAGTTTGCGTCGCCACTTCTACTCCGCGCGTAAGCGTAGCTTTTGTCGCGCTATCAGGAACGAACACGATATCTCTGGGTCCCAACATGGGATCCGGGGATTTCCCCGACAGGATCTTGCCAAGGTCCATGGGCGTCTCCGTCCGTGCTCCGCTCTGTTCACTGGTTCGAATGATGCGTGCCCCGCCCTTGGCGGCCGTGCGCGTCAGGCCTTCACTCAAGGCAATCGCTTGCAGCACGGAGATTTTCTCATTCGTTTTCATGGCGAAACCGCCAGGCCTTTGCACCGCTCCCACGACATACACGATTCCCGCTCGAGAAACTTTGACGATGTCTCCCGGATATACCGCTGGATTGTGGCGAGGATCGGTCGAATCGAGGAGGTCCTTCAAATTTACCCGGGCCACCTCCTGTGAAACCGCGCCCGCCTTGTCAGGAGCTGTGTCTGTTGCACCAGGCTCGCCAAACTCTTGCACCCGCATCACCGGCGAAGATTCTGCCAAGCCGCTCGCGTTCGCGGAAAAGAACTCGGGCCCATTCTTCTGGCCTGCACGGCGCAAAATGATGACGTCCTCCCCGGCATCGTCGGCTAACCCTTCCGCGAGCGAAAGAATCTCCAGCAACGTCTTGTCGCCGCGAATCTGGAAAATACCCGGCTTTCGCACCGCGCCCAGCACGGAAACCGGATGGCTTTGCATGTCGCGCACAAACACGCTAACGTGCGGGTCTTTCATGTATTTCTGATGCAACAACACTTCGAGGGACGTTTCCAGCTCCCGTGGCGTAAACCCGGCTGCCGCGACCGCGCCCAGCAGCGGTAAAGAGATTTCCCCGCTCGCGGAAACGCGCACATCGCGATTCATCTCCGGCGCCTCGAACACATTGATGTCCAGCACGTCTTCGGAGCCGATCAGGTATTCCTGGGGGTTATAGGTGGGCATTGGATCAAGCGACGCAAATCGTGCCCGCAGATGCTGGTTCCAATCTTCAGTGGATTCGAGATTGGGCGGCGCCCCGGCGTGCTCCGCTGAGTGGGGGGCTTTGGCGATTTCTTGTCGGTTCGTATTGACTCCTACCGCGGTTGTAGTGCGGAGATTAGTCTGGGCACAACTCGGCGCTGCCACTGTAAGAATTAGCAGGATGCAAATACCCAGAGCCGGTTGCAGTTGGGACGAGCGTTTGAAAGTGGCGCAGGCGGCGCATCCCATCTCATCCAGCAGATTGATGGCGAATTGAAAGTTCACTGACACACCGTAGAGACCAGGCCCGAGTGCAATGTAACTCTCTTTGGGGCCACCAGAACTGCTGGCCCAGGCTGACTGGGTGCGTTTAGCCTAGGGGCTGCGGAAGCTTCCGTCTATAAGGTGTACCCCTGAATCGGATTCAGGTAATAACTGTATCCAAGCGGAGCCTACGGAGTCTGTGTGAGAACCCGGTTTTGGTATATGCAGCGCCCGCCTTCAGGCGGGCAAGTGCTTGCATCCACAGTGTCGGCCTGAAGGCCGACGCTACAAAAATGTTCTACGTATGGGTTTTCACACAGGCTCTACAATGGGTGGAAATTGCGGCGAATGAGGTCTCCTAATCGACTTCGGCCGACGCTCCTTGCGAGCCCCCAGGTGGCTTCGATTGCATGGAGAGCCTCGCTGGCTCCCTGCCTGGATCAAAGGATTTTAGTCCCAAGCTTTCGAGTCCAATGTAAGTAACGAACCGCGCCCCATCAATCAGGTAGCGCCGCCACAGTCGCCGGGGCTCCTGGAAGAGCCGGAATAGCCATTCCAAGCCGTGCTCGCGCATCCATCGTGGCGCCTGGTTTCGACGCCTCGAGAGGAAGTCAAATGCCGCACCCACGCTCACCAACACCGGAACATGCAATTTGTCCCGGTGTTCGTGCATCCATCGTTCTTGCTTCGGCGTCCCCAAACCAACCCACAGCACATCGGGGGCAGCGCGGGAAATCATGGTCACAATTTCCTTGTCCTCCTCTGGATCAAGCGCGCGAAAGGGTGGCGAAAAGGTTCCGCAAACTTCCATCGTTGGGAATCGCCGCTTGACCGATTCTGCTAATCGCTCGGGTACGCCCGGCCTACCGCCGTAAAAAAAATGCCTGTAGCCGTGTCGGGCAGTTTTCTCGCAGAAGTCCAGCATCAAGTCCGGGCCGTACACCCGTCGTGGTAAATGGTGGCCTTTACGCCGGCCCACCCAAACCAATGGCATGCCGTCGGGGACGACCAAGTCTGCTGAGTTCAGCATCCCCTTGAACGCGGGATCACGCTGCGCTTCGACGATTCCGTGCATGCTTGTCGCAGCGATGGAGTGGCATCCGCCGCGATGGCGAATCCACTCCTCCATCTGAACGGCCACATCCGGGATCTGCAAGGCGTTTACCCGCACTCCCAAAACACGGAAGTAGGTCTCAGATCCGAACATCTGCGCCACATGAGTGCGATTGGCCATGGCTAGCGCACCTTGTGCCAAAAATTCAAATGGCGGAGGGGCGGATTGTGGCTGTTGCACCAACTGCGTAAAGGTAAGTGGATTCTGGCAAACATTGTGATCCCTCCACTTAGTGTGAGCTATTATAAATGATCCTGAGCTCTGTAGGCACTTGGGATTTATAAGCAAGGCCATCAAACTATTTAGGGAAGCCGACTGATGAAATTGCGTCGAATGAAACTCTGCGGAAAGTTGTGAAGCACGGCTGCCGGGTGTCCTATTTCTATATACAATGCAACAAGAATGGGGACGGCAGTGTTGCTCCATGAGATCAACTTCGGCCATGAAACAAGCGATGAAGATAGAGGGTTCCGAGAAAAGTAGAGACCAATTCCGGGCTGTTTTTCTACGACATCTCAAAACTTGCCACATTGATCCCAATGAAAAGCTGCTTGTGATCGGAGGCAGTTGGCAGGACGCTGAGTTTCTGATATCCGCGGGATTCAAAGACATAACTCTTTCGAATTTCCAGTTAGAAGTCGAAGAAGATGCGCATTCAAATCTCAGTGCCAAAGTGAAGCTATTAGCAATCGATGCGGAACAAGTAGATTTGCCGGATGGCTCATTCGACTGCGTTTTCGCCCACGAAGTCCTGCACCATTGCCGGTCCCCGCACAGAGCGCTGTGTGAAATGCTGCGTGTCGCGCGCAAGCATGCTGTTTTGTTGGAGCCGAATGATTCTTTCTCGATGCGGCTACTGACCAGGGCCGGCTTCTCCTTCCCCTACGAGATTTTCTCGGTCGTCTATCACACGAGTGAGAGCGGCGGCGTAAGAGATTCGTGTATACCAAACTTCATCTACCGTTGGAGCGCCAATGAATTGCGTAAGACAGCCTCTTCATACCTGGCCGAATACGAGTTTCTGACACATACGTACCCATATTGGGACTTCAATGTGGGTGAGGAGGAACTGTCCATGAGAAAAGAAACCAGAATTCAGGCGATCACATCGGTCGTGGGGGCAAAGGCTTTCCTTGCTGTTCTGAGAGCCTTCCAGATTGTACTAAACGCCATTCCGATCCTGCGGCGTCAAGGCAATAAGTTCTTTGGTTGCATTGAAAAGACTGGTAGCCTGCGGCCATGGTTAACCGCCGGAGACGACCAAATCAGATTCAATCTCCGGTCTTTACCGGAGGGCAATTGAGGGTTTCCCCGTCTTGAATCTCAGCTGAAATCATGCGGAAATCCCGCCAAGGGAACTTGGTTCCCCGCATTATGGGAAAGACGCCTGCCCCAACATCGTTTTTCGTCCCCGGGTATATACCTCAGTTTGATGGCCTTAGGGGACTTGCGATTCTATTGGTTCTGATTGGTCACTCCGGTTTCCTCGAGGCGTTGCCACATGCGGGGATGTTGGAATATACGCGTTTCGGCGTGGACCTATTCTTTGTGCTGTCCGGATTTCTCATCACGGGGATACTGACGGATTCGAAGGGATCTCAGTATTATTTTCGAAATTTCTACGCGCGCCGGGCACTCCGCATTTGGCCTCTGTATTATCTTGTCTTGATTGTGGCGTTTGTAGTGGCGCCGCTCTTTGCGCCTTCCATGCGACCGACGGCCGTTAGCGTTTGGCCTGCCTTTGTCTTCTACGTGCAAAACATCGCCCTCGCCCATCGTACTGCTTATCCCTTTGGTCTGGGCGCGACGTGGTCCCTGGCCGTTGAGGAGCAATTTTACCTGACTTGGCCCGTCTTGGTATTTCTACTCAAAAAACGAACGCTCGCCATTGTTTCGGTGTTGTTTGCCATTATGTCTTTATCCTTGAGGCTCTACTTCCATTTTCATGGCGCGCCGCTTGGCTTTGTCCATTTCTTTACGCTTTCTCGATTGGATGCCATCGCATTTGGTTCCCTGGCAGCGCTTTGGCTGCGCTCGCCGAACTGCACATTCGTCCGGTGGCGCGCTCGCGCATATCAATTTTTGGCGTTTGGTGTGGCAGGCGCAATACTGGCGCGAGTCCTGATGCACCGGAACAGTTCCGTCATAGGCTATACGTTCCTGGCCTTCGCATTTAGTGGCCTGCTGGGCATTTCTCTGGCTTCTGACCCCCAATCCTCTCTGCTTGGTCGAGCCCTCTCGGCCAGCTGGTTACGATATATAGGCAGAATCAGCTACGGAATTTATCTCTTGCACTATCCGCTCTTCATTTTGTGGGCCCGTTTCATTGGCTCCGCGGGTTTCTACCAAGCCCACAAACTGGCTGGAAACTTGGCAGGGTTCGCCGGGCAGATTGCGTTAGCCACCCTAGCCGCCTCAATTTCGTGGCTCTTCTTTGAAGAACCAATCTTGCGCCTTAAGGAACTGTTCCCATCGGCATCCGAGACGCATTGGCCCACGCCACACCAATCGGAGCCGGGAAAGCTCGTTGCGGCCGGCGGCTCTCATGCATAAATATAAAAAGTGACGATTGAGTCTTCCACAATTCTGTATTGCTGGCCCCGTTCGGCGTTCCATGCGACATGAGGGCGCCAGGAGTTACGGGTGCTGAAGCGGTTCGCACTCAAGTTGCGGTCCGGCCGAAGATTTTGTGCCTTGGATTTCTTCACCATTACGCCGTGCAATGATCTTGAAACTTTCCAACAACCGAAGGCGTTCGTTCACGAACCGAAGACCGGCGGTCCTCCCGACCGCAAATCTTTGGTGCTCAATGACTGCGAATCCTCTTGCTTGGAGAAGCCGAACAATTTGGGCGTCGTCCACGCCTGTCTTGGCATGATATTCCGCCAGATCTCCCGCCCAAACCACGGGGCGCGCGAACTGGGAATCGTGCCTCCGAAAGAGTTTTCGCGTCCGACGCCAAATCCCGGGCAAAAAATCTCCGGGGTCAAGCATGAACTTGGCGGCTGCGATATCGATGGAGTTAATTACGCGCGCCCAGAACCGATTTCGCGGAATTGTGGGATCCCAATTCGAATAAAAAAGACCGCCGGGGCGCACATGGGAAGCAGCTTGTTCCACCACGGACGCGTAGGAGTACAAGTGGTGAAGCACTGAACTGAAGGCGACCAGGTCAAAACTCTCATCGGTCGCTTCCAGAAATCGCTCGATTGAGCTCCGGACGAGCGCCGGCGAATATCCCCTCATGAGCGCCTTTTCTTTCAACAAATCCAGCATGTGCTCCGAAATGTCCACAACGGTCACGTCCCATCCCCGTGCGCACATCTTCAGCGTGAGGTTCCCGGTGCCCCCGCCGCACTCCAGGCACGAAGGTGCGCGTCCCAGTGCGGCGAAATAGGAGCCAATTTTGTCGAGGTCGTCTTCCAAGCTCTTCTGTAGAACTTTATCAAACAGGTAAGCTTCGTAGCTCTCATACTTGTCCGCAATCTGGCGGTAGAATTCAACGTTGGCCCCGATGACTCTATCCTCCGCCTTCTTTGTGGGGTCTCCTTTTCGGTCCGAAATCCTTGCCGGCGAAAATTCTGGGGGTTCATCTCGGGTGGGCCTTCGTTCGGATATGGCGTTCATTCATCACTCCTTCGTTTCCTATCCGGGGCAGCGGCGGCGTAATTCATAAAGCCTGCCTGAAATCGGCAGCGCCAGTTCATCCTTAAGCGCGCCGGCGCTTTCAGGCGCGCAAGGTTCCATCGGCCGAAGAAAATCCTTAACCGCATCGCACACTTCATCGCAGGAAATTGTCCGCAAACAATACGGCTGGTCGAAAATGCAGTAATCAGAACATGGCCGGCACGAAAACTCCGGATGGATCACGACGCGATCATGCGGGCCGCGCGGACCGAACCACTGCGGCCGCTGCGGACCGAAGACCGCGACAATCGGTACGTTCAATAGATTCGCAAGATGCATCGGGCCGCTGTCGTTGCAAACAAGAAGCCCGCAGCGGGAAAGCACGGCCAGAAAAGAACGAAAATCGAGGCTCACCGCGTGAATCCGGTCCATCGATGGAACATTGTTCGAATTGCCGGGCTCTGTGAACCACAAAACATGCGCGTCGGTCTCGCTCAGGATACGGCGCGCGACTTCGGCGAAGCGTTCTTCGCCCCAACTCCGAGTGAGAATGCGTGCTCCCGGGTGAACGCCGATTAGAAACGCACCGGATGGAATGCCGCGCGAGAGGAGAAACGACCGGGCTCGGGCAATCTCCGTGTCTCTCAACCAGAAGCCCCCGGGCTCAGGGTTGGGCGATTCACCCATACCTTCCAGCAAATGCTGCCAAATCTGCGCGCGATGCGGGCGGGACACATCTGGCTTGACCAAGTCAGTAAGAAATTGGCCGCCGCCTCCGATGCCGTATCCGATCCGGCGGCGCGCACCGCTGACCCAGAGAATAAAGTTGTCGCGCACATCCATGCGCCCCGAAAAAGCCCAGTCAAATTGGCGGCTCCGCAGGACCAGGATCGCGCGGGCTAAGGATATCCAATCCCGGGAGAAAGGGTTGTATTTCCTCCAGCGATTAAAATGCCGCGCCCAAGGTACACGGACAGGAATAAATTCATCCACGATTTCTTGGCCTTCCAGAAAGGACTCGAGGCCAGTTTGAACAAGGAGAGAAATTCGCGCCTGCGGAAAGCTGTGCCGGAGGTTCCTCAGGAACGGCACAAGGATGGCAAGGTCGCCCAAATTCCAGTACTCGACCACGAGGATGCTCGCGGGTGGTTCGATAGCATTCTCCACAGGCGGTAATGGGGGCAGCAGCGGTTTCAAGAATCGCACTAGGGCCTCAAACCCACAGACGAGCCGCCATTTGCGTGGCGACATCCGTAGTAAGCTCGCCCGAGCCTCGGATTCCATCGAACTCGCAGCAGCACTTGTGCGGGTATCACTCGGTCGCATTGACGTGAGCGTTAGACTCCCCCTCCCTTCGGTTACCATCAGAATGCGCTTAAACCCGGCATTCTACGGTGCGATCGAACACATATTGAAACAAGCGCCATTCGCGAATTACGAGGGGAGTTCTGCATCACTGACTGCTCCCACAGGGTAAGCGCTTTGAAAAATTTCATCGTTCCTGGGAGGAGAATATGAAACGAGCTGCAACGATCGTTCAATTTCAAGCTTCTGAATAATGCGCAGAGCGATACCCATCCCCACCCAGAAAAGGGAGGCCAGATAAGGGCTCTCTAGCATGGAATCAGCCCCCCCCCACACGCATATAGAGACTTGTGCCAACAAGAGCGCTTGCAAGAAGGAAACACGACGGTTCCACGAATTGCGATGAATCGCTCGCAGGCAAAGCCAGAAGAAATAGGCAAGGAGGGCAAACAAAGGGAGAAAACCTAGCAAACCCATCTTGTAGAGCACCGTCACGAATGTGTTGTGGGGTCGCGGATCGTTGTCCCAGATTTCAAAGTTAAAAGGAATTCCGAATCCTTCCCCGGCGGGAGGGTATTGCTCAAAGCGCCTCCAGGCTTCTTTCCAGGCCATGAGCCGGAATTGCCAGAAAGCATCGTCACTTGTGTGGAAAATCCCCGAAACCATATTGTCAACCACACGCGTAGTAAAGTCTCGGCCAACCTGCGCTTGAAGAAATAGGAACATTAATGAGCACAGCAGAACGGCGACAGTGACAAGAGTTGTAACCAGGCGTGCGGAACGGACCTTCCTTCGAGGCATGCCTAGAACAAACAACACTACCAAGAACACGATGGCAAGAGACACGAAAAGGCTTCGCGCGTTAGCGAGCAACAAGCCAAGAGAGAAGACTCCCACGAAGATCCAACCGACTCGCGGCCTGATGAACCGATTCGCCATCATTATTAGGACTCCTACCAGCGAAACCAAAACATAAACTCCAGGGGCAACGAAGCGCCTCTGCTCGGGAGCAACGACCAGCCAAGCCAGTCCATTTAGAACGCTCAACGCTGTGCCAAGAACGAACCAAATTGCCACTCTCCTTATCGCCAGCCAATCCTTGAAGAGATGATATCCAACCAGCAGAAAGAGCGCGTATGCTATCAATGCAGAATCACGCAACACCAAAATAGGGTCGCAACGCCCCAAGAACCCGCGCACAGCCGCCAGCACGCCGGCTGCAATGAAAAGCCCCAGGAAGATACTCAACACGCGGGGGGGAAAGTGGCGTCGACGCGGAACAATATATATCGAAAGAAGCAGAACAATTAGCACCACATCGGTGACGAAGAATGGGGTGCCAGGCCACCGAAGGTAGGAAAAATCTTTCAAGTATGCTGTGGTGCAAAATACAAACCACAGGAATAATCCCTCAGCCAGCGAAACTCGTGTCTTTTTCACGTAGGCAAACATCAATGGAAGCGTAACGCCCGCCAGCAGAAAAGCGGCATAGTAAGGTTCATAAGCCAGGGGTTGTGGCGGAGAGAACTCCAACTCGAGATTGGGCGCGCGTGTTAGGCCATCCCCAACTGCAATTACGGCTCCCAGAGCCACAATGAGCACAAGCCAAGTGTTGATAACCTGTCCTCTAATCTGTCGGCGGATCAAAACAGCAGGAGCAGTGTGATCAGTGCAAACGGAGCGATGGTTGGCGCCGGCATTCCCGAGCACCAGCGTGCCGTTCCCGCTTAATTGCGGAGCAATCTGTCGTAAAAGGACCTTCCGTTTCCGCAGGCCAGACTGAACCATCACGCCACACCTCGTTCACCGGCGTTGCTATCCTTCTCCAGCCAGCACTGCGGGAATCGTCCTCATCAAAATCCTGCAGTCGAGCAGCAAGCTCCAGCCCCTGATGTACCCAAGATCCAGAACCATGCAAGTTTCAAACGACGGATCTGTTCGCGCCATGACTTGCCACAACCCTGTGAGGCCCGGCTTGACGTCAAGCCGCCCATGATGCCAAGGGCTATACCGCTCGACGTCGTCGAGCGGATGGGGCCGCGGTCCCACCAAACTCATGTCGCCTTTCAGAACGTTCCAAAATTGCGGCAATTCGTCGAGACTGTACTTGCGAAGAAACCGGCCGAGGCGTGTGGCGCGAGGATCATCCGCGATTTTGAAGAAGGGGCCGCGGCGTTGGTTCAGGCGGCGCAGATTATCTTTCAACTCGTCCGCACCCGACACCATCGTCCGAAATTTGTAACACACGAATCTGCGCCCTTTTCTCCCGGCGCGCAGCGACGGGTAAATGACCGGCCCGGGTGACTCCAGCTTGATCGCCATCGCGATCACCAGCAGTAGCGGCCAAAGCAGAACCAGAACAATCGTCGACAGAACTATGTCCATGACCCGCTTCAGAAATAGGCCTAAGCAGATGGCCGATTCCGCTCGCCGTCCGGTGTCGCCGTCCTTCGAGCTACATGCGACGAATGGCAGCCGATCTCTTGTCGAACTGGCAGGCGCCACACTCCTGCCCTTCAAGACCTTGGAGGACGCGTTGCTGACCATATGTCGTGATTCATATTCCCTGCATGTCGTGGAGTACATGGCGGGTTTTATGAGCCCGCCTGCGGCATGCCCTTTGAGGTCAGGGGCACTAGAAAGCATGACAGACCATCATTGCGAATTCCCACTTTCGGAAAGGCCGAACGTTACACCTTCCCGGCTCTGACAGGGGTCGAGCGATGTAGGAGCACGAGCAACTAAACTAACCATCTCAGGCTAGGGGCAACCGGAGGCCTGTTCAATACGGTGAAAACACCATTTGAAATTCAGGGAAACACCCTAGAGCAAGCCGGGGATGTATGGTGGATACTTGCTGCGTCCACTTTTTGGTCTTCAGTGGAAAGATGAAGTCCATGGATCCGCTAATGCTCGAGCGCCGGAAAAGACGGGGGGCTAAGTTTTCGGCGGCTGTTGTTGCGATCACAAAACTGAACCTGCTTTTGCTCCTGTTGTCCGCCCTCGGCATTCCAAGTTATGGCCGTGGCTCTCCACAAGAGCAGTCAAGAGAACCACTCGGTTCCTTGACCAGCGTTGGGGAAGTCTATTTGAACGACGCCCTCGCCCCAGGCGAGTCCACGATTTTCCCGGGTGACAAAGTTCGCACAGGGGAGACCGGCAGCGCGGCATTCGCCATGAGCGGAAAGGGCACGGTAAAGATCTCTCCGCTAAGTCGCGTTGTGTTCTCCGGGAGCTACGAATTCACCGCCGCTTTGGAGGCAGGTACGATTGTATTGAATACGATCACCGGACCCAAGGGGTTGACCTTGCGAATTGGTAACAACGTTGTGGTTCCCTACACTCGACAGAAGTCAGCAACTTTGCAAGTTACACGAGCTCCCGACGGCTCTATCCATGTCGCCTGCTTGGACGGCACCGCCGGTGTTCTCACGCTGGACGGCAACGTCGGCCAATTTCTGCAGGCTGGCCAATCGACGAGTATTTCCGCAACATCGAATTTCTCATCCGTTCCTTCCACCGCAAAGGGGGATGGTACGAATTTCCATCCGGGGTGGCTCCTTCTTGGTTTGGCAGGAGCAGGAGCGGCTGCGGCAGCAGCACTGTTACATGGAGGGTCAACCCAGTCGATCAGTCCATCAGGGCCTTAAGGAAGGCCGCTCGATGCTCTGGTTGGTGGAAAAAAATTTCAATGTACGTTGCTCTGTAGTAGGGGACCAATAGACTAGGAATTGCGTACGTCCAAACGTCTTCTTGGCATCGCGCCAGGCTCTTGCGCGTCTTGAGTCAATTCGTGGGTGGATTTGGATTTGAAAGCCGGAAAGTAACAGCGATGTCTTCCTCGGTTTCAACAGACTGCCCAGCCAGCCGGGTTTCCGTATAACGCCACTGCCGAACAGCATTCATCGCCGCTGCCACGAGGACAGGAGAGCCATCGACTGACTCCAAGTTCTGCACGGCCCCCTGACGGTCAATAATGGCGTGAAGCTTCACAGTACCTTGGATGCCTTTCTGTTTTGCTTCTTCCGGATAAATGGGCTCCACGCGCGAGAGCAAGTGGCCCAGCTGCAGACTCGTTGCTTGGCGCTGTTTTTTCGAAATGCCCCCATCCGGAATCCGGAGGGAAGGATAGGGATCGGCAAGAGTTGCAACTGCGCCCGTAATATTTGCAGGAATTGCCGGCTGTTTTGCCGGAGGCAGCGAAATTTCTATTTTCTTGGGGTCAACCGGCGGAGCATCCATTGCAGGGTTCGCAGCCAAAATCAATGGCGGCGCAACTTTGGCTTCCAGCTGTGTCGATGTCGCAGGCAGCCTCCCAGCGGGTAGCGGCGGCACTTTCTCCAAGGGCGGTTTGTTCACGGTAGTTGCGGCGCGCGGAGGTTCCTCTGTTACCTTGGCTCGCGCGAGAACAATCTTTTCGGGCGGGCTCGGAGTTTGTAGAATCGTATTCGCTGAAGGGCGCTCCACGGCACGCAATTGCCGGTTGGGATTTTTCAGGGAAGGTTTCGGAATGCTCTCACGTTCCCCTGCCAGTAGAGGCCCCACGCTGCGGGGCTGCAAGTCCGCTTTTTCCTCGATGGCGTTCAGAGAACTCGGAATCGTGCTAACGGCAGGAAGCGTCGCGCCTTGAGTTGAATCAACCGGTACTCCCGCATCCTGTGTGACGGCAGCGCGTGTTTCACTTGCAACATCACGTCGCATCGTCATCCATTCCAGGGATAAGGAGATAAATCCAATCAGAAAACCCATGGCAGCAAACGCAAATGTCCCCCACCTTGAGCGCGGCACTTCAGGACGCCTCGGTTCAAGTGCAATTTTCGGTCTGGACTGAACAGCCTTCTTGTCCGCTCGTTTTCTGGGTTGCGCGTGAGTACTCGGTGCTGTGTCGGATTGGCCGGGCCCGTGTAAGGCACGAGCAGCGGTGGGAGAGAAAAGCGAAGCCTCCGCACGTTCTTCCATGACCTCAACAGTGGTCGAAGTTCCGGGGATCATGGATTCAGGCTGCCGGGCATTCGGAATTTCCACGCGCAAGTTCCGCTCTTCGCAAATCCTCTCCGATTGTTCCTGATTCTCAACCGTAGGCGTCTGTGAAGAAATCCAACTCCTGATTTGCTGGCATGCCTCTTCCGTCAGACTGTCAAATCGTACGCCCGCTTCCTTATTGGATTTACCTTTCCATGCGATCTGGCCGCTTACTTCTATCCACGCCTGGGATCCGGGGAATTGTATCTGCATATTGCGCAGAGGACCGTCGGGTAAAATAATGGCCGACGACAGGGCCAATCCGTCTTCACTAATGTTGAATCCGATGCCGCCGTTCGCCCCGTTCACATTTACGAAAATCGGGGAAGTGGGGGACAGCCGTGCGCGTGCACGGCGATCAGCGCTTCGGGCCGCGGCGATCTTCTGCCTGCATTCTTCGCCCAATTCCGCAACGCGCAGCCGAATTTTCTCAAAGACTAGCTGGTAGGTGTCCAGATCTCCGTCAAAGGGATCCTCGACCTCCCAATCTTCCACTTTGGAGTATTCACGAAACGCCTGTTCCCGCGGGCGGCCAGTCATATTGATAACGATATCCGCCTGTTCCCACACTTCGGGCGAGATACTCTTGGGCTGCAGACCTTCCACCCAATATCTGTTTCTCCGGAGCGTTAGCTTGGTCAACCAGGGCACAAACCCAATCGGCGCCAAGCCTGCGCTGAACGCTTCGATTGTTTCGGGGACATCAATGCGCGCAATCGCCTCCGCCATCGGGCTTCGGCAGGCATTCCCGATGCAAACGAACAACACCTTTACGCGCCCGTCATTTTTGTTCATCGGGAGGTTTCTCTCAAACGATCAACTCTTCACGTCTGATTGCCTCACGCCTCAAAATGCGTCCGGCATGCCGTATACCTGCTTTGGCCAAATATAAGGGCCTCCTCACAAGGCGAATGATATAGACGCCCTGGACGGCGTTCAATCAGGTAAAACCCTTAGGGGTCTGGAATTCAAAATAGCCAAGGACGAGGTATAGGCGCTTCAGCCGGCTGGAAGTATTGTCTAAATATCGATTCCAGAATTTCTGCTACTCTGCCTTAAGGTGAACATTATCAATCCACACGGTACCCCCGATTCGGTTATCCAGCTTGTTGCTGGCAGGCCTGACGACTTTCACCAGCAGCAGGCGAGTATCGGCAGAGGTGGTGAATTCAGCGTGTTGTTCCGACCAGCCAGAGGTGCCGACGAGGTTTCCCGTTGCCGCGAAGACATGGCCCACATTGTAGGCATCGCACACCTGCAATCTCGGCCCGCTGTCTGTGGTGATCCCCTGCACCCGAATATAACTGGAAAATCGGTACCGCGTGTTCGCTTCCACAGGCACGTACTGGTACACGTGACCATAGTCGATGTTGCGTGACCCGTTGAATGCGATTCGCAGCGCACGCGCGCCCTCAAAAGCGCCCGCGGAATCCAGGCTGACAACTGCCCCTTCCGTAGGCGTAACACGCCAATCAAATCCCCCATTGAGAACGTCGAACTCGAAGCCGCCGTTTGTAACCAGATCCGGACTGGAGGCGCGGGGACGCATTTGCGCCGGGAATCGTTCGGCCAAGGCGGACCAGGTCTCTGTCAGTTGTCTCAATTCCCTGTGCTGAATCAGTGCATCGAAGTAGGGGAAGGCGTTGCGCAAGTCAAAAGGCAAATTCAATTGCAGAATGCGAGCCCAAACTTCTTCAGCGCCGGCAATATCGCCCTTCTCGATTCGGAAATTAAGGTAGTCAAAGAAAACGGGCGCTTGAGGCGGAAGCATTTCCAGAATTGCTTCTCTGTCACTCGTCGCATTCGTCGCCAGCGTGAAGACTCTCCTTCCTGCGGTACTATCTCCCAAAAGAACAATCCGTAAGGTGTCCAGCGCCGCCGGAATCTTGCCGGCTCGAACATAAAAATTCGCCAGTCTCCAGTTGATCTCCGGCGAATTTGGAAAGAGTTTTCGGGCCTGCTGGAAAGCGTCAAGAGCATCATCGGAACGTCCTGCCCAATCGTAGCCCGCGCCAAGGTCAGCCCAGTATCGCGCATCCTGCGGGCTTAGGCGTGTCGCACGCTGGTAAAGCTGCACAATTTCATTTGAATTTCCACCATCCGCGTACAAGTGCATGAAGTTTCCCAGGGCGTCGTAATATTCTGGATTAGCACGATCCCACCTCATCGCGGTTTGAATTGCATCCGGCGACCCTTGTCGAAAATACCAGGCGCCCACCCCTCTTCTCGCAGCCATATAGGTGAAGAACACCAGACTTATCAGCAGGCAAATGCGAATCGGGAAGGTATTCCAGCGTGCGTCTCTCAAGTTTTCTCACCATCCAAGTCAACGGTGAGAATAGCATTGTCCCACTGCCAGGTTCTACAAACAGGAAAAGTGGTGCCCCCGGAGAGATTCGAACTCTCGGCCTTCTGGTTCGCAGCAAGCTGTGATCAAAATCCACATGGCTTGTTTGGTGTCGCGTACGAACCGTGAAGCGCCTTCTAGTATTTCACAATGAGACCTAGTTGAAACCAAACGGCCCGCGTGGATCAATCTGTGCAGGAGTTTTATTCCCACTAACGCTATGTCTGATTGACGTCTGTCCCGACCATCGGATGGCTAAGTTTTGTCTCGGCCCGAAGGGTGCCAGCTATGCACGAGGCCTCAAGGCTGACTTCAATCTGAGACTGCGATCACGCTCGGCAGCTTCCTGCTGCAGCAGCTTGCGCGAGAAGGGTCGCAATTCCTCAGGATGTTCGCGCAAGTACGCCAACAAAGGCCGCCTCTTTTCCTTTCCGCGGTTTTGCACGGGAGCTTCCTCCGACTCCGCCTTAGGGATTAGGCCTGGCAGGCCATCGGCAGCGCGAGTGTAGATCGCGCGCCAAAACTTCTTCACGGCGAACAGTGAGATGCCGAGCGCGTCGCTCAGTTCCTCGTCAGTTTTGCCATCCAGAGCCGCTAACAGCAATCGCTGCTCGCTGCGGCTAAACCCCAAACGAGGGCCTTCACAAAAGTAAAGCGAAGCGAGCCAGGAACCCACGTGGCGGGTCACCGTTTCCCGGGTCGTACCGGCCAGGTGTGGCTGCATGGCGATTTGCTGATGGTTGGGCTGCATGAGACCCCGGTAACTTCCATCAGTGTGACTGTAAAGGAGCGCGCCGAAATTGAGGACTCCGGCCAGATGTTTTGCACTCTCGGCCTGAACCACCGTCTCATTTAGGCGAAATCCCCGATGATTTTCGATAAAGGAGGTCGCTGCGACCATGGTGGCTTCCGGCCGGTCCATGTTGTCCGGATCGAAGCCGGTTTGGCAAACCACAAGATTCAAGCCCGCCCCCGAATTTGCTTCAGCGACCTGTTTCTCGGTCAGGAGGGGAGAGTCGCCGCGCGCCACGCGCCTGGCGATTTCCGGACCGAGCCAGAACATCGGCGGCGTCTTCGCTTCAGCAAGGAATTTGTCAGTTACGAATACTGAGAAGCCCACTCCATGCAATTTGACCTTGCGGTCGGTCACCTCTTCGAAAAGCGCGTGGTTAAAAAACCATTCGTTGGCCAACAAGCGACGCAACAACACACTTAGGTCGGCGATTCCCTTCCCATATCTGGGACCGAGGGTCGCGTGCGCTGCGACACACCTCACGCATTCGGGGATGTCGCTCAACCGCATGGGCCGGTAGCGGATGCCCAAGGAAACCTGCCAGAATACAAATTGTTCCTTGATTGGTACCCGGGGACAGCTCGAGTTTTTAACACTTTTTCAAGTAAAGAGCAATGAATATGGTGAGATACCTATGGTGAGGGCTAAGGGCGGACACCCGTTCAACCAACCCTCGGTCGGCCGGAGGTTTTCGGTACCGCCGTTATATGCCCATCCAGAAGAGGCGCTTGCTACCTCTGCACAGGATGCGATTGGTGCCGCGCCTCGACCCTTCGTGCCTAAGGCGCGAGTGTAAGTTCCCAGGTGTCGTTTATGGCGGGGCCGCCGGCGGTGAACCCCCCGAAGATCACAACGGCATGAGCGGCACCGTCGTAGTCCATCCCAAAGGAGTATCGTTGAGGTGGCGCCGTTGCTGGCGATAACTGGGTCCAATTGCTTCCGTCCCAAGTCCAAGTGTCGTTGAAGCCGTAGCCCCCGAACAGCACGACCTCGTTCAGGTCGGTGTCAAACGCCATGGAATGCCCACTTCGTGCGGGCGGCGCCGTCGCCGGAGACTGCTGTTGCCACGTTGTTCCGTTCCAGACCCAAGTATCTGCGAGGTTGGTCTTGGTCGCGCTGTCCGTGCCGCCAAACACTACAACATTTCCCGCTGCGTCGGTAGCCATGCCGTGGCCAGCCCGGGCCGACGGGCTCGTTGCTGGAAACATTTGGGTCCAGGTTTCAGCTACTCCGTCCCAGGTCCAAGTGTCTCCCATATAGGTCGTATTCCCTTGAGTGTTGCCGCCGAATAAGACCACCTTCTTGGTTGCTGGATCATATGCCATCCCATCGCCGTCGAACCTTCGCCCAGGCGGCCCCAGCGTATTGATTTGAGTCCAATTTGTTCCATTCCAAATCCAAGTATCACTCAAATCACAACACGCACCGAACGTCCCACTGCTTCCACCAAACATTACAACTGTCCCGGTTGCGGCGTCGTAGGCCATTCCAGGACCCTCCCGTGGGGGTGGAGAGGTGCCTGGTGGAGATAGCTGAGACCATATGCCTCCCTGAAACGCCCAAGTATCACCAAGTGTTGAGTAGCCGCCAGTAGCTAGGACTCCACCAAAGAGCAAAGTAGAGTTGGTCAAAGGATCGAACGCCATTGCCCAGCAGCAGCCAGGCGCAGGCGAATTTGCGGAATTGATCTGAGTATAGTTTAGAACTCCGACTGTAAGAGTTCCCGAGCCACAGATCGCGCCGGCGCACGCTGTGATCGTTGCCGTTCCCTGCGATTGAGCGATGGCCACACCGGGGTTCGTGGCATCGTTGCTGATCTGCGCCACATTCGTGCCAGCCCGGTCCGTAGCGCTCCACGTTACTGAGGCAAGCTGGTGTGTGCTGGAATCGCTGAACGTGCCCGTAGCAACGAATCGCTGCGTGCCTCCGATCGCGGCGATCATTTGACTTGGAACCGCTATCGAAACGAGGTTCGATGGAGTGAGCACACTTGGCGTATAGAGCTCTACAGGCGTCGGCCCAGTAGTCCATCCTCCCACAACGAGGACGGCGCCGTTGTCCAGGCGCGTCGCTGTGAAGTTGTATCGACCAGTGTTCATGCTGCCGGTGGCCTTGAACGCGCCGGGAACGGAATCATACAGCTCCGCATTGTTGGGGAAGTTGAAAGATGGGTCGTAACCTCCCGCGACCAGGGCGGTTCCATTGTTCAGGAGAGTTGCGGTGTGGTAGCACCGCGCGGTGCTCATGTTGCCGGTGGCGGTGAAGGTCTGCGCTGTGGGATCGTATAGCTCCGCACTCGTTGAGGGTCCACCTGCGCATCCTGCGAGTAGCACTTGGCCATTATTCAGCAAAGTCGCGGTGTGAAAGGCACGCGCGCCATTCATGGAATTCGTAAGGAGCGTGAAGGTCTGGGTTGCGGGATTATACACTTCGGTGCTGGCCAGGTAAATAAAACCGGCGTCTTGCCCTCCCGCTATAAGAACGGTGCCATCGTTCAGCAGCGTCGCGGTGTGGTTCCAGCGCGCGACATTCATGGGATTGGCCGTCGCTGTGATTGTCATGTTCACTGGATTGTAAAGCCATGCACTGGTTGTCGGGGGGCTGCCGTAAGGGCCGGTAATACCTCCCGTGAACAGAACTGTTCCATCGTTTAACAGGGTGGCCGTGTTGGCAATTAGGTCCGTGGGGGAGTTTCCGACGGCAGTGAATGTCCCGGGCACGGGATCATACACTTCCACAACTAACGTGAGGGCACCTGTCGAGTCATTCCCCCCGGTAATCAGCACGGTTCCATTGTTCAGCAGCGTCGCATGGTGCTGTGACCGTGGAACACTCATAGTCCCCGTCGGACTGAAGGTACCTGTCGCAGGATTGTACAACTGAGGATTGACGGGTGACTGCGGAGACGCCGTGGTGTAGCCGCCGGCGATGAGGACCATGCCGTTATTCAGCAGCGTCATCGTCTGGTTGACAATGTCCAAGTTGCCAATGTTCGAAAAGATGCCATCGACGACACTTAACGTCGTGCTTGTGTCGGATGCGCTCGCGAGGTTGCCGTCTCCACCGTAGCTGTACCCAATGGCGTAAGGCGTTCCGGACGAAGGGATCGACGAAGTGGGGAACATCGTCGAAAACGCGCCGCTGGCACCGATGTTCGCTTGTACCGTTGAGCTGTTTATGGTGATGGAGACCATTTCGCCGCTCGGCGGATAAGCGCCGCCGGCTGCGATCATTCCCGAAAGTGTAATCGAACTTGTCCCGACGGCTATAGTCTGGGATGGCGTCAGCCCGCTGAATACGGGCGTCGCCTGGTTGACGACAAACTGTCCACTGGCTGAGCCCGTGTAATTCGGATCGGTCACCGTGGCCGTGACTGGGTAACTGCCCACATTGGTATCGGGCGCTCCAGACAGCGAGTAGGTTAAGCCCGCCGGAGAAGTCGTAACCGTGGGAGATAGCGGAGCGCCGGTGTACGTCTGCGTCATGTTGCTCAGCGATACAGTCGCGTTTCCCTTATTCACTGTCAAGGTGAACGCTTGGTTGGCTGCGCCTGCCGTGCTCGTCGCCGTGAAGGTGATGGCAAAGGTTCCGGCCTGCGCCGGCGTCCCGCTCAGTACACCGGTCGCGGAGCTGAAAGCCACTCCGGTTGGCAAGGTTCCACTTTGCGTGATTGTTGGGGTCGGGGAACCCGTCGCGGTAACAGTGAAAGAGCCCGAAACGCCTACTGTAAACGTCGTGTTATTGGCGCTGGTAATTGCTGGAGGTATGGGAGTTGCAGTTGCCGTTCCACTTAGAGAGACGGCCATCGGAGCTGACGCGTAGCGTATATGCACCGACAAGGTCGCCGACTTGGCCCCTGTGGCGCCGGGCTTAAACGTGACACTGAATGTGCAGTTTCCACCGGGAGCCACATTTGCGGGTAGGGTGCCGCAGTTGTTCGTTTCCGCAAAGGCCGCTGGATTCGTGCCTCCAATTGCGATACCCGTGATCGTAAAAGGCCCTGGGCCAGTATTGGACAGCGTTACTGCTTTGGCTGTGCTGGTGCTTCCCACCGGCTCGTTACCGAACGTAAGCGAATTGGGCAATAGACTCGCGGACGGCGTTGTCCCAGTGCCGGAAAGCGGGACTGTCGGTGAGGTAGCAGGCTTCGCGACATTAATGTTCAAGTTTGCAGACCTTAGTGTCGTCGCGTTGGGCATGAAACTCACCTGAATTGTGCATTGCGCACCAATGGCTAGGGTTGCCGGGAACGCCGGCCCACAATTGTCGGTCTCAGAGAAGTTGGCCGGATTCGTTCCTCCAATGCCGATACTGTTGATCGTCAAAGCCGCCGTGCCGGTATTGGTCAGTGTCACGGGCATGGACGCACTGGTTGTGCCTGCCTGCTGGTTTGGGAAAGTCAACGAACTCGGCGAAACACTTGCCACCGGTTCAATGCCGGTTCCGCTAAGCGACACCGTCTGCGAAGCAGTCGGCGCGGCAAAACTGACCGTCAGTGTGGCGGACGCTGGGCCGGAGGCCGTGGGTTTGAATGTTACATTGAACGTGCACATAGCATTGGCGGCCAACGTCTTATTGTTGCAAGCTGTTCCGGCTGCAAAGGGAGACGGAGCCGTAACGCTCGTGATGGTCACCGCAGTGGTACCCGTGTTCTTCACCGTCACCTTCTCAGGAGGGCTGGTGGTGCCAACCAACTGGTTACCAAAGAGTATGCTCGATGGAGAGACAGAAGTCCCTTGCGCGTAAAGCTGCGGCCCTAACCCCGCGAGCAACGCGAAAAAACTGATTGGTGCCAATCGGCGCATCAAGTTGCTCATCGGTGCCCTCCGCGAATTGAATTGCACGCAAGGAGGCGAAACGGATTTCGCCCTCGGCGCGTAGTCCCTGGGCTCAACCCTCACAACCGCTCACCGCACACGAATACCGCCTTCTTCTTGGCCAACCGCCTGCGTCTCAGAGGAAACCCGCCGGCACAGGCACACGTGCACTTCGGCAGCAGCACAAACGCGATTCCACACCCCTGCTCTTTCCTTGCGACCAAGAATCTACTTCGGAAAATGAAGCCGGGCGGGAATCTACTCGGGCGTTCCCGCAGGCAACGACATATAACTGACTCCTAACTATGGCCTCAGTTCGAAGTATGGGGACGTTAACTTGTGAAAAGCCTGCCGCGCCTTTTCTATTGCAGTCTCATACCTCCAGGGAATTGGTGATCGCGCTGGTCCCCGGCACTGCAAAATCTTATGAGACATGGCAACCGATGGGGCGCATCCTAGATGGCGAAATGATGCAGTACAAGTCCTCTAAAAGAGTAGTGCTGCTTCTTCGTCTTCGGAACGTCCGCCCGTGGGTAGCAACGAATATTCGTGTGGGTAGGGGTTGGCCACTTTGGTTGAGGTCCTGCTGCACTGCGGACCAAATTAGGGGGCTGATGAATTGAAATCAGTGATCAAGAAAATGGTGCGCCCGGAGAGATTCGAACTCCCGACCCTCTGGTTCGTAGCCAGATGCTCTATCCAGCTGAGCTACGGGCGCATTTCTTTCGTGCAAATTCCATTTGTGTCCCAGCATTATTGCACAGGGCCTGTATCTTTTCCATTTCGCGGATTGGCTCCGACGGGGGTTTCTGATGTGGTTTGACTACTTGCCGGGGGTGCCATGAGCGGCGGGATCGCCGATGAGCTTCAAATATTCGGCCTCCTCCGACGGCACGCAGAGCTGCTCCTCGAAGTCCTGTCGCGGAATCCACTTGTAATTGGATTTGGTGATCACAAAAGGCTTCGTATATGTCTTCGGATCGTTAATCGTAATCGTAACTTCCAAAGTGTTATGATCCAAGCGCTTGTAGCGTTCCTCCACGCGCAGATCGATGCTGTGCGGGTGGCCGGCGTTATCCAGCCAGCTTCTCTCGTCACTGCCGTCCGTCTCCACCACAAATGTGTAATCCCCCTCCCAGTGTCCGACCGAGTATCCGTACCACCTCGGATCCGGTGCGTCGGCGGAGTCCCCGCCCACATTCTTGGGAAGCTCTCGACCATCCGTCCAGATCTCGCGCCACACTCTGTTGAACTGAAACAGCTCGAGCACCCGGCCTGGCATCTGAGCGAACGCAATCCCTCTGGTCATGAATAGCATGTTGCGCGGGAACCCGAGTGGGTCACAACCCTTGATGGGGTCGTTTGATTCCGCGACAGGATATTCACTGTTGTTCTTGTGCAGACGGAACTGTTCCTGCCCCCAAGGCGTCAGAGGAGACACAGCGTTGAGTTTAGCGGCCACCTGCCCTGCCCAGAACCCAGTCAGATCCCGCCGAGGCGCGGGGCCTCCGGTCCCGGTATCCGCTAACTTTTCATATAAATTGTCGATGCCTCCCCTGTTCGGCTGAGGAGAAGTCTGGGCCAATACATGCGATGAAACGAACAGCGCCACTGCCAAACTAACGACCCACCACTTAAGCACATTTCGCATTTCGGCTCTCCTCACTGCTGCAATTTGCTTTGGGTCCCGCCTTCATCGGGCTGCGAAAAAGGTCGATTCAAAGTGGCTTTTAGTAGCACAGGCACTCTTGCCTGTGCGGTTTTTTTGTCGAGCACACGATGGGGTGCACAGCCAAGAGTGGCTGTGCTACTCAACTTTTCCGCAGCCTCTTCACGTCGCCCCCTTGAGAATGAAAACCGAGGGGTAAAACGGACCAACTCTTCAGTATCTTGATAATACTCCCAGGTCTCCTCGCGGACTATCCTTCAGCGTCGTGCCGTCCGCAAGCATGATCTTTTCAATGCGCCCGACGGTGCTGGTGAATTTGGATGGATAGAGTTGAACTGTGACTACATCCCCCGGCCGCAATGAATTCTTCGTCCAGCCAAGAAGTCGAATGGCTGATGGACTGCCCGCTTCACCAGCCCAATGCGAGACGTTTCCTTTGTCATCTTTCACGTCGAACAAAAGAACGGCGTGGGGATTGGCCCACACAAATCTCGTCACCGTAGCTTTTTTCAAAATGACTACTGTGTCCGTTTTGTAGGCCGCGCTTCCGTGATGTGCAAATAGGTGGCCGCGAACCGCTAGAAGACTGCCAAGTAAGACCAAAGACATGAGCACCCTACTCTTCAAACCGAACGTCCTGGAGTGGAATCATTCGTCAAAGCGGCTCGAAGCTTGCTCGCTCCCGCAATTTGGTTTGCTACCACAACGTTTTCCTAGTGCACCTTAGGGTTGTCGCCTCCTAGCTGACTGTCCCTTAGCGTCTTGCCATCGGCAAAAACAATCTTATTGAGGCGCCCGACAGGGCTGCCGGATTTGGCCGGATAAATGTAAACGGTGATTACGTCCCCGGGTTGCAGTGAACTCTTGGTCCACCCAAGCAGGCCAACCGCCGACGGGCTGCCCGCTTCGCCCGCCCAATGCGCGACGTTGCCATTCTCATCTTTCACGTCGAACAAAACGATGGTATGCGGATTGGCCCACACAAATTTCGTCACCGTGGCATCTTTCAAGATAACGACGTTGTTAGTGTATGACGTAGCTCCGTGATGTGCGAACCCGGTGCCACAAACCGTCAAAACGCCAACAAGCAAGGCAAAAGAAATCGGCGGCTTTCGTTTCATTTGGCACCTCACGACTGGCATTTGCGGTTGGACCGAGACTACGCGGAGAATATGTCAGCCGCCTTGTCATGTCAATCGCACAGAGCTCAATTTGAGGATCGAACTCCGCAACAGCTCAGTGAGCCGGAAATATTTTCGCCGCCTCGTAGGCAGGTGCTGCTTCGTGAGACGAGAGATAGTCTAAGAGCGCCTTGGCGGCTTTGGGATCTTTCACGCTGTTGGACAGGAAACCCGTGATATCCACCGGAGTCGAAGCATCCGGCGGCAGTGGGCCTACGACGTCAAGGCCCGGGTTGCGCATGTCGCTGACGTAAGGGCCTAGGGCGATCTCGGTTTCGCCCTTGGCGACAGATTCCTGCACCAGTCCACCGTTTTGGACCCACTTGATCTTCGGCTTAACTTGGTCGGTGATACCAAGCTTGTCGAGTGTCAATAATGCAATTCCACCGACGCTCCCCTGAGTTGGGTCCACGGAAATGATGGATTTCGCATCGAGCAGCGTGCGCTTGACCGCCGCGGGTGTCGAGATGTCGGGCTTGGGCGCGCCCTTCTGCACGGCGAGCGCCAGGCGAAGTCTCGCGATGACCGTCGCGCTGCTGGGTACGATGTTGCCCGTTTTAAGCGCCTCCGGAAAAGGCGCAAACAGGAGCGACACGTCCAACGCCTGCCCGCTCGCAACTGTCTTCCGGGTGCTTACACCAGTGCCGTACGTAATTTTGACTTGCGTCCCAGTCTTAGCTTCGAAGTCCGAAACCAACTTTTCGATCGTCGCCTTAATAGGGTCCGGCGAAAGTAGAGTTATCTCGCTTTGGGCGCAGGCGCCGGACGAAATCCCCAGCGCCAGAACGACGGCGACTACTAACGAAAGTGGGTGTTTCAAGGTTTCCTCCTCCAATTTGCGGAGCATGCCGCTCTGGCGAGCAGAAGGATTGCCCAGGCTAAGGTTTTGCCTTGCTGACCGCAGGGTCCCTTATTATCTCGTTAAAATGATTTTCTTCCGACGGCGCACAAATCTCCTCAAAAATTGCCACCTTCACCTGGACAAAGGTGATTTTGTCCCCCACCCAGGGCGCCGTATACGCCTTAGGATCGGTGAGCGTCATGTCAAGCTCCAGGGTGTCAATATTCACGCGCTTGTAGCGCTCCACGAGGTGCATCTGATCGCTGTGTGGATTACCGAAATGATCTAGCCAGGTTCTGTCGTCATAGCCATTGGACTCGACGACGAATGTATCTCCCTCCCACCTGCCAACCGAGTATCCATTCCAAGCCGGATCCGGATTCTTCGGAAGTTGTCGTCCATCCGTCCAGATCGTGCGCCACAAATCGTGGTATTGCATATGCTGCAACACCCGGTCAGGAGTCTGAACGAACTCAAATGGTCTTAGATTTGCCTCCCACAAGTCGCGCGGATAACCCATCGGTTCGCAGGTTGAAACGGGGTCGTTGCCCTCCCCAGGCGGCACGGATCGCGGACCATAGCTGACTAATGCAGCGTCGAACTTCGCCTTTGCCCACGGCGTCATAGGAGGAGGATAAACCTCCGACCCCATCTGCGGAGGGACATTCGGAGCTATTTTTATGGGTTTGTCATTCAAGGAATGCCTTTCAAAATAGCCTGGTTTTGTTGGCATCGACCAAACCCCAGACAGGTTGTGCGGGTCAAAGGAGTTGGGATTTGAGAGGCCTTTGGGCAGTTCATCCGGTTTCCACGCTCCCGGCGAGTATCCCTTCGTCCCATATGTTTGCGCGAAGGTGACGCACGAACAACTCAGTAGCACCAACAGAACCGCAACTGAGAGCATAAACCTATTTCGCATTTTGAATCCTCTCCAGTGACTTGCGCGGATTCCCGCCTTCGAGTCAGCTCGTTTCGCTCGACAGCTTAATTACTGGCCAGGATCATCCAGATGCACGCCATTTCCCTTAACACTTTTTTCCGGGAGCACTCGGCCATCGGCAAGCATGAGATGCAGGAGTTCGAGGCGTGGCGCGCCGGATTTTGCGGGGTGCCCCGTAATCGTCAGCTTGTCCCCTGGCTTAAAGACCTCCCTGCTGAAGCCGGCTTCGGACAGACTGTGCGGATTGCCAAGTTCGGCGCCCCAATGGACAACTTCGCCTTTTTCGTCCGTCACGTCGAACAGCAGGCCGCAATGAGGATTGGCCCAAAACCATTCCGTCACGGTCCCTTTCAGCGTGACCTCTTTGTCCCGCACGTACGCAACACCCGTTCCGTGGTGCGCCAACAGCGGGACGCCCACCGTCACAAGGCCAACAACCAAGCCCAAAGACGCTATGATCCTGTGCCTCATCCCAACCTCCACACTGAACTCATCCGGGTTTTCCGATTCGGATCTCTTGTTCGCAAATCGTACGCTTTTCCTGTTTTCGGCGCAACAACGTTGCCGCCATCGTCGCGGCTTGCTTTGAATTGCCGCGTGGGCGGCCGGCCACCATGTCAACAAGTTCATGAGAAGCGCCATAGGCAAAGTGAAGTTTCTCTTGGACATAGCCGATGTTCAGAGGGACGTGCAGTGGGTGTACTTGTGATGTACCTCACATGAAGCTGTGCTCTTAAGCACAGCGCCGCCTGGAGGGGTAGGCCATGATGGCAAAGGTGAGAGTTCCACGGAGTACGGGTTATTCGTCCGAGGCGCGCAGCTCAATAGGGGGTTTTAGGATGCGACGAGCAACAAAAGCGGTTGTGACAACAATCATCTTAACAGCTGGTTTTCTGCTTTGGATTTTGGCCCTAACACCGAGCGCCTCAGCGATACCTGCATTCTCACGGAAATATCAAACTTCTTGCGCGACCTGCCACAACAATTATCCGGAGCTGAACGATTTTGGTGAAGCTTTTAAACGAAACGGCTTCAAATTCCCTAAGGATGACGATTCCTTCGTGAAGGAGCCCCCAGTACTGCTCGGCGCGAAGGCACAAAAGGAGGCGTTTCCCGGTGCAATTTATCCTGGTGAAATACCGGGAAGCATTCCGATCTCCTTCCGCTACTCCGGAAACTTTAACTACAACTCAAATCGGCCAGATGCTGTCGCTGCGACAAGCTTTACACCCAGAACGGATCTGTTTGTGCCGAATACACTTACGATCATCGCCGCAGGCAGCTTCGGTCAGAATATCACTTTCTGGATTGACAATGATATTTCCGCAGCTGGCTCCGGCGCAAACGGAGGACTGGGCGATGGCTATCTGAAGTTCGACGTGGGCCATTACATCGGTCTTCCAAGCAGAGCGTTCAACGTCCGGTTCGGACAATTTGAACTGGATTTGCCTTTCTCACAAGCACGGACGATTTATCCGTCCGCGTATGACGCTTTCAGTGAGACGGCCGTGGCACAGCCCTCCACGACTCCCGGTCAGACCGTATTTCAGACCACAAACAATCCCTTCTTCCTTGGGACGCCGCAGCGTGGGATCGAAATCGGCGGGTATGCCAACAGCGGAAACTTCACATGGTCGGTGGCTACGGACGACGGAACCAATTCAGCCTACGGACTCGGGCCCGCGATCAGCGCACGGAACACGAAGGATGTTTATCTTCGCGTCTCCCAGAGGTTCAATCTGGAACGCGACCCCCAGAGCCGCAATGCGGTACAAGCCGCGGGAGCGACAGGGCCGCGCGATCACACGTCCATCCGGCTCGGCGGCTTCTACTATCACGGCACGAATGAATTGAATTTCCCCGTGAATGGAGCCCGACAGTTCCCTTCCCTGGGAATCATCCAAGAGCCGTTCTATCGTGCGGGTGGAGATCTTCGCTTCAAATATCGCAACTTGGAACTCTTTGGAGCGGGCATCTATGGTCACGACAATAACCACTCCGTTGATACAGGCGCATCAACACCAACCATAACTAGTGCGCCTGCTGTCACCTATTCTGGGGGGCTCACGGGCGCCAATTTCTGGATTCACCCCTGGTTGATCGCCTACATGCGCTATGACTTCGTGAACTCACCGACCGACTTTGCCAACGGCGTGTCTCAGTACAATACACGAAACCGCTTCAGCCCAGGTTTCCAGCTGCTCGTTCGCGCAAATATTAAGGTCATTGGTGAATATCAATATCACTGGGGCGTGCCTTATACCGGCCCGACCAGCACTCTGTTTTTCCGGCCGAATACATTCGTAACCGGGATTGACTACGTATTCTAAGCAGTCATTTATGCAAGCGTTTTGATGCAAGCACATTTGAAAACGAGAGGAAACCAATGAGCCCCTTCAAATTGACAGTAAAAATTGTAGGAGTCCTAAGCTTCGCACTACTTTTTGCAGCAGCGGCCCGCGCCGGAGGCGTCAAGGGCAAGGTCAGCGTTCAGGGGATTAAGTCCCCTGAAAATATCGCCGTATACCTGGACGCGATTCCCGGAAAGAAATTTGATCCCCCCGCCGATCACGTTGTAGTTGACCAGCGCAAGATGAATTTCGCGCCGCGCGTGACGGTCGTGTCGCAAGGGACGACGGTGGATTTTTTGAACAGCGACTCAGTCGCTCATAATGTTTATTGGCCGTCGGTCGGCGGAAACAAGAAGCTGGCCCACAATCTCGGTACCTGGCCAAAGGGTGAGAAAAAGTCGTTCCAATTCACCGACCCCGGAGCCGCTTCCCTTCTCTGCAATGTCCATCCGGAAATGTCCGCTTTCCTTGTGGTCGCTCCCACGCCTTACTTCGCAGTTACCGACGCGGACGGATCGTTCGAGATTAAGGACGTTCCACCGGGGACCTACACATTGAAGACTTGGAGTGAAGACGGAAAGGTCACCACGCAACCAGTGACTGTGGCGACCGGCACAGCTAACGTCGAATTGACCGTGAAAAAGTAGCAGGCTTGCTGGGAGCCGCGCCGGGAACCCGGCCCGGTTCCTAGTCCAGGTCTAGTCCAGTATTTTCGGAGAGATGAACCAATGAATTGCGGGAAACGAAGCCTCGTACACGCCCTTCAGACCTTGGCCGTCATTCTCTTGGCGGTGGGTTCCGCGTTCGCTCAAGTGAGCCCGGGCGAAATTGCTAATCCAAAATTAAAAGCCGCTGAACAAGAGTACCTCCCCCAGCTTAGGTCGCTGCAACATTCAATCAACGACACGAAATTTCCGCTCCCCTTCATTCTTACTCGCTACGTAGGGCTGGATCCCGCTCGCCAGGCCTCGCTGGATACGCGCGGGATTGAATTTGTCTATTTTCAAAACCGAATCCTGTTGAAGACGTCGGGATTCTACTCCGCTGCCTTCAATTCGCAACAGCTGACGCCAAACGAGCGAGCCAGCCGAACTTTCCAGGAAGTTGTCATCCCGATCCTTCACCTAGTCGCGAAAGAGATTCCTGCCGACGTCGCATGCGACGGCATCGCCTTCGAAATTGCGTATCACGCCCGCGATCCACGCAAGGATTCCGATTTTGAGGGCAGAGAAATCCTCGCCGTGGTGCTCGATCGCGCCGATGCCTTCGCATTGCTGAGCGAGTCGGGGGACGAACAACGCCAGGCGATTCTCAATCGCTCGGGAGTTTACCTGGATGCCCAACCTTTTGCGCTCGCGCTGGGGCAGAAAGATACGCTCAACCTTGAGGCCCTCGGAGATCTCGGTTCCGGGGACGCTGGGTTGCCAAGGCCGTCTACCTCTGCGATTGTCACGTCAACGCGCGTATCCTTCGCGAATCCTCGACTTGTGGCAACCGTTTTGTCGAGCCCGGTGCAAGCCCCCCCTGCGGGAATACTAGCTGCAGACATCGTCAACCCGTCTGTCGCGGCAGCCGAACCAAAGTCGGCTGCGTCGCCAGCCGATGCCGAGCGCTTGCAGGCGCAGTATCAGCCGCAACTGGACGCGCTCCTGTCGAAAGACGGCGCACAATTTCATCTCGTGGAATATGCGCCGCCGTCAATAGCCCTCGATCGCAAGCGATTGGTATTACAACTGACACTTCGAAATTCTTTGGCCTTCGAGAAAAGCACGAGTTCGATTTACAAACGCGCCGCCCAGAGCTTCGACCTCTTCCTGGCGCCGCAACTCAAGGCCCTTGTGCCGAAACTACCAGACGACCTCCAGGTGGATGCGCTCGATTTTTCCATTCTCAATCATTTGGGAAACGAGAAGGACGGCTCCGAGGCCGTTGAATTTATTTGCCCACTAAAGGCAATTCGATCCTTCGTCGAAGATGAAATTGCCGGGCAGGATTTGATTAACCAGAGCGTTGTGCTGGTGAACGGTGTGCGGATCCGTCTCGACCTGGAGCTCGTCGAATAGCTATCGTCTCGCTTGGAGAATCAGTGATGAAGAAGTGCGCACATTTGATAGGCCTGGCAGCGATTTTCATGCTTGCGGCATCGTTGTTGGGCCAGACGATTGGGACGAAAGAGGCCGCGGTTACGCCCGTGGCAGGCGAAAGCTGGCTCAAGCATCTCCACAGATCGTTTGACGAGACAAGCATGGGTAGGACGTGGGATGTAGGTCCGTCTGCGCCCATGGCAGGACAAGAATCTGCTCCCTGGCAGCCAGAGCTAACTCGCGGCTTCGCGACAAACTTCGTGACTCTCCATGGTGCGGACCTCTACCGCCTGAATTGCCAGGGATGCCACGGAGCATCTGGCGCCGGCACTCTTCCCGAAATCAACTCGGTCATCGACCCAGTCCGCGCAACCTCCGTTACCGTGATCATGGAGCGAACCAAGAAGACAGGTCAGGAAATGAGTCGGGCGGATGCCGCAGCGCTCGCAAAGCAGGCCAGAGTTCTCTTGCTGGATCGGTTCCACAAAGGCGGTCAGAACATGCCCCCATTCCCGCAGTTAAGTGAAGCGGAAATTCGTTCGATTGTCGCTTATCTGGAACAGCTTTCTGAAGTTCCCGGCGCGGGAAAAAATCAAATCGCAGTAGCGGAACCCCCTTACCGCGTGGGTGAGCACATCGTAAAATCCACCTGCCACATCTGCCACAGCGCCACAGGGCCCGACCCTACCCCCGAGCAGTTGTTGCGAGGAGCGATTCCGCCGCTGAGCACTCTGACAACGCGGATGAATTTGTCCGAGTTCATCCGAAAAGTTACGTACGGAGCGCCTGTCATCATGGGCGCGCCCCCGTTCTCGTACAGAGACTCCTACAGGGGTAGGATGCCGGTGTTTCGCTACCTAACCGAGGACGAAGCCGCGGACGCCTACCTGTACCTTACGCTCTACCCGCCTCACGAATAAATTTCCATGGCGGTCCAACTCACCAGAAGAACACCACGTACGAACCCACAGCCTATGATTTTTCAGGCTGCGGCGGAACTGTGAAGCATGCCGCAACTTGCCGCGATGCGCATCACCCTGCACCTGCAAGGGGCCGCTACGCTTCGACTACCTTTGTGAGGCCCGTCCTGCTTTTGATGGTCAACGCCGAGCCGTGAACCTCGATAAGCTGTTTCTTTTTGAAACTCGCGAAGAGCCGCGTGACGGTTTCGCGCGACGCGCCAATCATCTCAGCGATTTCTCCATGCGTGAGCGTGAGTGTGACTCGAACGGCCTCGCTTTTCTGCTCTTCAGAACCTATACGGTCAAGGAGGAACTGCGCCAGCTTTCCAGCCGCGGAGCCGGAGAGCCCAAGGTACTTAATCTCTTGATACGTCGCATGATAGATTTGGCACAGGATTTCCGCCACCTTCAAAGCCGCCTCACCGTGCGCGCGCAGGAAATGCAAGAATTCCTTGCGCGGTATGAAATTGGCTTGGATCGGCTCCAGCGCCTCGGCAGTTACCTCGTACGGTTGCCCCGCGATGGTACCGGGTATGCCGATGAGCTCTCCCGCTTCCGCAATGCGCAGGATTAGCGCCTTTCCATCAGCGGAGCTGGCCGAGAGTTTTACGCGTCCGTTGCAGAGGACGAAGACCCCGCGAGGTTCCTGGCCCTCAACAAACAGAAGGGCGCCCTTGGGATAGGTAGAAGAAGACGAAATCGCGTCCAAACCTTCCAGCGCCCGTTGAGGAAGGTTACAAAATAATCGGTCCTTCACTATCGGGCACGACAGGCAGCTCTCAATAATCTCCAGCCCGTAGGGTGTTTTCATACCGTCCGTGAAGCGCATTATACGACGCTTTGTCGTGGGTATAACGTGAATCCTATAGGCCATTTGCCTGCCTCTCCGGGCGCCCTCCCTATTAATTTCCTACACTCTAATTGCTACGCCAAATTGAGTGATTTGCATGTGACCGCTCTCACACGGAAGCGTGACCCGCATCACCGCGCGCCCTCGAGTCTTAGGAACAAACTGGAAGCCATGAGGAGGTGCAATATGTACAAAGATGAGCATGACCTAGTGGATGTCCTCAAAACTGAACTCGCGTTCCTGGAAAAAGGGGGCTACGGCCGCTCCCCGCGCGAGTCCTGGAGCCAACCACTCATTTTCGAAGATTCCCCAAGCTGCATGAATTACGATTCCAAGGAAAGTCCCGGCCCCTGCTCCGACTGCATCTTGATGCAGCTCGTACCGCCACAGTTTCGCGGAAGGCAAATTCCGTGCCGGCATATCCCCTTCAATACCGACGGCGAGACGCTGGATTCGCTTTACCGGTACTCCGAACAATTCGAGGTCGAAGAAGTGTTCGGAAAATGGCTGCGGAAAACAATTGCGGCGCTCGACGAGGCACCACAAGCCTCACCCGCCGGAGGAACCTGTCCTTCTACGCCAGGGAGTGCCGAGGCGGCAGGAGAGTCTCTGTCTCAAAAGCTGCACCCGAAATGCGCGAACCCTGCTTGCACCACCGCGTTTCGTTGGCTGGCGGGAGGCAAGTTCTTCCGGTTTCGGCCCGAGTCTGTGACCTCGCACTCAGGGGACAAAGGCGCTCCCTCGCTCCTCGGAATTCCCGGAGTCGAGCATTTTTGGCTCTGCGACCGTTGCTCACACATCTTCACGCTCGGATTTGAGGAGGACCAAGGTGTGATCTTGAAGTTACTTTATCCCGCGCTTTTGGCCGCCGAACACCCGAAGCCATTGACGGCGTGTGGCCCGGACGCCAAGTAAGAATACGGATTGGGTCGCCCGCACGTCAGGTTTAAGTCTGGGTCTTCATGAGTCTATGTGGCAACGCGAGAATGTTTGTGGGTCGTGGCTTTAGCCACGACATAAACACCGCGGAATAAGTGCGGCTTTAGCCGCTGAAGTCTTGCTTTTGCAGTCCTCACACAGATTCTCCATGACGCGCGGGCGGCAGCATAAAAAAGTTACGGCCTCTCCTGCGACGACAACTAGTCGAGAGGCTGGACGCGGACCAAATAACCATTGTAGTCAACATACCAGACAGTTACTGGGTGAGTGGAGGCGTCGATGTAAGTTCGCCGGTCATAGGAGTATGGCTCCGGCATTTGATAGGCGCGCCAATGACTGGTCTTGGGATCGAACCGTAGCATCTGCCGGCCGTGCAGCACGCCCGCCCACACTTCACCGTTTTTATCCGGCATGGCCTCATAGAAATCGGTGTAGGGATGCGGGGCAATCGGCGGCCAATATTCATCAATTCGGGCTGCCTTGGCATTGAGCTCGATCAGCGCGCCATCCGCTCCGCCCCACCAGGTATTTCCAAAGGGATCAAACCCGCCGCGTTTCGCGGTCATCATGTGCGAGCCGCTGTTCAAATTCAGCATCTTTCCAGTCTCAATGTCCAGCATCTCGACCGTATTGCCCCAATTCGCCGGACCGCTCCCTCCCCAATACCTGCCGTCGTAAGAAATGGTGTTGTCGTAGCTGCTGTTTGTCTGCAGCGGCCACTCCTTCACGACCTTGCCGGTTATAGGATCGAGCTTCGCAACTCTGTCCGCGCGGGCATCCCACACAAAGCCCTCCGCGTCCAGCGTGAAATTTCCGAAGCTGGGTGCATTGATGGGAGTCTTGCTCGCGATAAGTACTTGCTTCACATCTCCGGTCCGTGGATCCAAGCGATTGAGCTGATGCGCCCAGTTTTCCGAAATCCAGGCGATGCCGCTCTTGTCGATGACGGCGTGGTGCGTTCCCGGCATCGAGCCGGGCGTCAGGGGAATCGTGTATTCCGTCACAATGCCCGTCTTGGGATCGAGCTTGCCGACGTAGCGCGTTTTGTGACTGGTGAACCAAATGTTGCCCTGGCCGTCCGCGGTAGCATCGTGAAGGGCCAGCAATTGCTGCGGCAACTCGTATTCAGTAACAACTACTCTCGTTGATTCTCCGCGGGGGCGCGGGAAAATGCGCAGTGGCGCGTCAATCGCATCCGGGCCGCGGACTCGCGAGAGGAACTTGGTCAGCAGCGTGTATTCCGGGTCCGGCGCTGACATTGGTTTATTGCGGACTGCAATCGCCGTTCCGCTGAAATGCATCATGCGATCAACAATCAGACTCCAGCTATGCTCGTCATAACGATTCCTGAAAATTTGCTGCCAGGAATGGCAACCGGAGCAATTCTTCTGCAACGTTGCTTTTTCTTCCGCCGTACCCGGCAAATTCCACAGGATCTCGGCGCTGCTGAGCTGAGACTCCAGCGCCGCTGAGGCAGGCAGATTATCCGAGTCGGCAACTCGTTCCAACACGATGTCGTCGAACTTCGTGGCGCCATTGATCGACACCGAATCTCGCCGATAGGGCTTGAATGGCACGGGAGTTGGAATGCGCAAGGTGTAAGAGCCGGCTTGCATCTTCGGGAATTCGAATTTGCCATCCCCATTGGTATATACGGTGGTTCTCACACCGTTGGGCGCGACGAGCTGCACGCCTACGCCCTCGGGGGAATCTCCACTGGCGATCCGCACCATTCCAGTGGCGCCGCCCGCGAGGCCACTTTGAACCGGCCATTTCTGCGTCTCGGCGCGATACCAGGGGTTCGCCGGCGGATTTTCGCCTTCCACGCAACATTTTCCGGAGTGAAAATAAGCGCGCAGATCGGATATGTCCGCATCGGAAAGACTTGTGCGAAACGCGGGCATTCCGGGACCGCCCTCTTTTATTTTCGCAGTAACATTGTCGTCATTTACGGCATCACCGGATGTCAAGTTCTCATGCTGATAGAGGTCCTTCAATAAGGGCGCGCCCTTGGTGTATTGGTTATGGCACATCCAACACTTATAGAAGTAAATGTTTTCACCGCGCGCCGCGCCGCTATCGGCAAGAATCTGATAAGTATCCAGGCGCAGAGACCTCTGGAGATCGTCCGTGGAGATGTCTGCGGCCGCAGCCTTCGGGGGCTTGGGCGCGGTCTTAGCCATGCCCAGGCGGGCCGACGCGCCTGCGACCAACAAAGCAGTCAGAGCGAGAAAGGTTGCAACTGCATGTGGGCCACGACGATTGGGGATTTGTGCTGGCATAAGTTCACCTCATGCGTTATGTAGAAACCTCGACCGATGAGCGAAACATACTTCCAGTAGCCTCTCGCGTCAACTCAAATCAATTTGCTTGCGCTTGAATGGCTATCTCCGAGATTTCCGATGGGGACCTCTCGCTTTTGCAGCATACGCCTCCTCTCCCATTGACACAATGAATTTGCCAGCAGAAGCCCTTCCGCCAAATATGCGTGATATACGCTGCGATGTTGACGAACCCCATCGCCAAATCCGGAGAAGTCGGCTTCGAAGGAACTCATAGGGCGTCTGGCTCGGACGGCAAGTAAGCAGATGAATTGGGTGCCCCACACGTCGGGGTTACGTGTGGGTGTTTTTGATCTCGTTGTTTCCAGTTTTTATCCGCTGACCGGATCAATTGTAACGGTACGACACGAAGACTTACGCGTAAAACCGACGCGTGGGGCACCCTCGTCTCTTAATGATCGCGAGTGTCGCAGCAATGGTATCCTCTCATCGATAGGCGCTGTCATGTGGAAGGAAAAATGTGAACTTGCGCTGCCCGCCTTGTAGGGCGCTGACCCGGGGGGGTCTACGCATGACCCAAAATCGATCGAACGAGGAAATACATGCGCGATATTGTGCACTTAGAAATCCAAGGTTTGCACTGGTCCTTGTTGTTTGCTTTTCAGTTTTGGCGTTTGTGAGTTGGAGAGATTTGCACAAACCTCCCCCGGCCCGCGACTTCATTCAGCTTCCTTTCGCCATTCTCTTAGTGGCAATCTCTGCAAAATTACTGGCGATATTCAAATGTTTTCGCGAGCGACTAATTCTTGGTCTAGCAATTGCCAGCTTTGTGTCGGCGGAGATCTCCGAATTCGCCCCCGCGATCGTTCGCCCGTTCGCTGGCTTGGTAAATTCCGGCGACCTTGCGGTGTCAGGACTCGCCCTCCTTGTAAGCTTTACCATGCTTTTCCAGTCCGTACGGAATCCTCATGTCGAAACTAGGGAGGGAGAAGCGAGAATGATAGGGCGGAGATTGCTCATTTTGTGTGCCGTTATCGTAGCCGTGCTTCTGCTTGGTGCTATGTTGTACTTCGCCCCATTGGGACAATAGTGTGAAAATCAGAGGGCGGATAACTCGAACTCTGAGTAATAAGAAGATGAATTGGGTGCCCCAGACGCCGAGTTTGCGTGTGGGTGTTTTTGATCTCGCTGTTCCCAGTTTTTATCCGCGACCGCATCGATTGTAACGGCACGACACAAACTCCCACGCGTAAAACTGACGCGTGGGGCACCTTCGCCTCCTAACGATCCCGAGTGTCGCAGCAATGGTATCCTCTCCTCGATAGGCGCCCTCATGTGGAATGAAAGATGTGAGCCTCCGCGACCCACCCTATGCGCTTCATGAACGCCTCCAGCCCATGGCCCTATGAAAACCAATTGATGTTTGGTAAGAGTTAGAATCATGGGGACGATTCACCTCCAGCGACACGCCAGCGCGGCGTCCACTGTTGAACTAGGCCTCTCGTGACGCGACCTGGCAAGAAGAGCCCACTCAGTGAGGCAGTGCTCAGCGAGCTTGCCGGACTAACCGACGATGCCGGACGTTCGCGTTTTCTGGCGCGACGCCGTCAACTCTACCGCGCCAGCGTGGTTCAGCAACTAAACGACACCGCGAGAACCAAGCTTCGCATCGACACCCACCAATCGCTTTCACTGGCCGAAGCCGCCGTGGCCATCGCGCGCAAATTGCGCAACCAGCTATCACTAGGACGCAGCCTGCGCGCCAAGGCCAATGCCCTCTACGTGATCGGTGACAATCGGCTGGCTCTTCAGTGCAACGAGCAGGCCCTGCGCATTTTTCGGAAGGCCCGTAACGCCGAAGAGGAGGCTCGCACTCTCAACGCCTCCATTCAACCCTTCCTCTTGCTCGGCGAATATGACCGCGCCCTCGAAGCCGCGGAGGGCGCGCGGCGGATCTTCTCGCGTCTCGGCGACCTGCGCCGGCTCGCGCACGTCGAGATCAACGTGGGCAATGTACACCACCGTCAGGACAGCTTCGAGGAAGCCGTCAATTTTTACGAACGCGCCTACGAAATGCTTCTCCCGCTCGGAGATGCGGAAGGCCTTGGCGTCGCGCTCTACAACACCTCCGTCAGCCTCATCAGCCTCAACGATTTTCCGCGCGCGCTTTCGACTTACCAGCGAGCCCGGGAAGTTTTCGACCAGCGCGGCATGACCCTACTGGTCGGCCAGGCTGACTACAACATCGCCTATCTGTACTACCTCCGTGGAGAATACGGCCGGGCGATTGAAATGCTCCGCGCCGCGCGCGAGAAAGCGGAAGTGAATGGTGATGCCCACATCCTCTCTCTCTGCTACCTCGATCTTTCGGATATCTATCTCGAGCTGAACCTGAGCGCCGAAGCGGCCGAAGTGGCGCACGAAGCGTTTGTCCGCTTCGGCAAACTCGGTATGGGCTACGAACAAACCAAGTCTCTCTCCAACGAGGCGATCGCTTTGAGCCAGCAAGGAAAGGCTCTTCAGGCGCTGGATCTGTTTGTGCAAGCTCGCGCCGGCTTTGTGCGCGAGAAAAATCACGTCTGGCCCTGGCTGATCGATCTTTATCGTGCGCTCGTTCTTTTCAAGGAAGGCCGGCTGTTTGAAGCACGCAGTTGCTGCGAGAAGGCGCTGGAATATTTTCGTTCCTCCGCGCTTCCCGGCAAAGCGGTCCTCTGCCACCTGCTCCTGGCTCGCATTGACTTGGCCACCGGGGACGCGCATACCGCGCGCAAGCATTGCGGAGAAGCGATCGAGCGGCTCAGCGGACTCGAAATGCCCATTCTCGATTACCAAGCGAACTTTTTGATCGGCCAGGCATACGCGGCAGCGGGCGAAATGCAGAGCGCCTACTCTTCGTATCAACAGGCCCGCGAGGCGCTTGAAACATTGCGATCGAGCCTCCGCAAGGACGAATTGAAGATCGCATTCATGAAAAACAAAACCGAGGTCTACGAGCGTCTCGTGGAAATCTGTCTGACGGGCGAGAAAGGACAATCGGCTTTTCGCGAAGCCTTTGAATACATGGAACTCGCCAAGTCCCGCAGCCTTATGGACATGATCTTCCAGGGCGCCCACACCGCTCCGGAAGTGCCCGCAGGGCAGAGCGGACTGGTTCGGCGAATTCGCGACCTGCGCGAGGAACTCAACTGGTATTACCACCGAATCGAGTTGGAGCAGTTGCGCCCGGAAGAATCAAGCCCGGAGCGCATCGAACAGTTAAAGACGGGAGCCCAGACGCGGGAGAAGTCCTTGATGCGCGTCCTCCGGGAGCTGCCCGACTCCGAGCCCGAAGCAGTGTTTCTTCGCGGCTCTCAAGGCGTTCCGTTGGAAGATATACAAGCGGCCCTGCCGAAGGACTCGACTCTGCTCGAGTACTATGCCGCCGGGAATCAATTGCTGGCCGTCGTTCTCACGCGTGATGCGCTGGAAATCCATCCGGTGACCCTCCTTCCTCGCGTTGCCGGCATGCTGCAGATGCTTCGATCCCAACTCGCGAAGTTTCGCCTCGGCGAAGATTACCTCCGGCGCTTCGAGCGGCCTCTGTTCCAAGCTACTCAGCATCACTTGCAGGAATTGTACGTCGAGCTTCTTGAACCCGTGCGCGGACGACTCGCAGGAAATCACTTAATCGTCGTTCCCCACGGTATTCTGCACTCGCTTCCCTTTCATGCCCTGTTCGACGGGGAGCAATATCTGATTGACAGCTATTCACTATCGTATGCACCAAGCGCAAGCATTTACTCTCTTTGTCAGCGCCGAACTTCCCCGTCCGGAAATTCCAGCCTAGTCCTTGGCGTTCCGGATGCGCAGGCGCCGTCGATCGGCGAAGAGGTCGTGGCTGTCGCATCCGCTCTCAATTCTGCACAGCTATTCATCGGCGATGCAGCCACCGAACAAGTTCTCCGGGAACGCGGCCCCGGCTCGCGCCTAATCCACCTGGCTACCCACGGAAACTTTCGCCAGGACAATCCTATGTTCTCCGGAATCCGCCTGGGCCAATCGTTCCTGAGTCTCGTAGACCTCTACCAACTCCGCTTGCCTGCCGAACTGATTACACTGAGTGGGTGCGCCACCGGCCTGAACGTTGTCGCTGCGGGAGATGAGCTCTTGGGGCTGATCCGTGGACTCCTCGGCGCGGGGGCGCAGTGCCTTCTGCTCGCCCTTTGGGACGTCCACGACCGCAGCACCACGGAATTTATGACGTCATTTTACGAGAGCCTCAAAAAGGGCGAGACAAAAGCGCAAGCATTACAGAGTGCAATGAAAGACGTTCGAACCCGGTATCCCCATCCCTACTACTGGGCCCCATTCTTCCTCGCTGGCAAGGCGTCCAACTCCTGAGATTCAAGTTTCTCCAGTACGCCTATATTTTTGAGCGGGGAGCCCACCCTTATTAGCTATAAGCCAGGAACCGAGCATCCACCGGCGCACCCCTAGAGCTGTACCTAACACGGAGGTAAGATAATGCAGCATTTCACTTTGGAGGAATGGGCCGATTTCGCCCGCGATATCGTAGAACGGGGAAAAGGAACGGCGATGAAAGGTCATCTGGAGGCCGGTTGCGCGTCATGCACAGCGGCAGTGAGCCTTTGGCAGCGCGTCCACACGATGGCACGTCGCGAGTTGGATTATGGACCCCCCGACAGCGCCGTGCGAAACAGCAAGGCAACATTCGCTCTTCATATTGCATCACAAGGACGCCGTAACAGTGCGCTGCGCGCTAAGCTGTTGCTTGACAACTTCTTACAGCCGCAGCTTGCTGGAGTCCGGTCCAGCGAAATCACCGCGCGGCAACTTCTGTATGGGGCCGGGGATTATCACATCGATATCCGGATTGAGCCCCAGGAGGACTCCGACAAGGTAGCGCTGGTGGGACAGGTTCTTAATGCCGCCGACGTTGAAAACTATATCGATCAGGCGCCAGTGATACTTTTCCAGGCTGGGCGCGTGCGCGAAGAGTCACTCACGAACTGCCTTGGCGAGTTTCGCCTGGAGTGCGAATTAGCGAGTGGTCTCCAATTGCGAATCAGGCTGCGGCATGGGACTGAGCTGCGCGTCCCCTTGGTGGAACTTACTCTCGATGAAGACGAGAACAAGTTGCAACCTTCTGAATCTATTGAGATTAAACACATTCTTCCAGGTAGAAAAAAACGTACTAGGACGAAAGGCTGATGCGGATCAGCCTCCCGTACCATTGTGATGGTTCACAGTGGCTAGCAATACTAGGACCTCATAATTCCGCCTGTGTTTCGGCGGTCAGACGGCAGAACAAAGGAGCTCTACCAGCCATGATCCGTCGATTCTCAATAGTCTTGATTCTCTCGCTGGTGTTTTCGTGCCATCCGGCTTCGGCTCAGTTGTTGTCGGGCGTTCTGGGCGGGAGCACAAGCACCAGTACCTCCACTAGCGCGAGCGCCGGGGGAGTCGTTGTTCGAACGACCCTCGGGCTTCCCGGATTGCAGCTGGTCTGTCTACTCCAAGGTTGTAGTGTTGTGCGGAATCTCGATGGAAGTGCGAACCAAGTTTTTCTGGTCAAGCCCAACAACGGCCTTCTCCCGAATTTACTGGCAGGGGTGCTGCGCCTGGTGATCGGAATACTCGACGCTGAGGTCGATGAGGTTGTGAAGATTCCTGCGTCACCTTCCGACCAAGCCCAGGCCGCCAACCCTCCGGGAGGTCTGTGGGATAGCACGCCAGTCTCTTATTATGGAACAAGCGCTCCTGAGGGTTACGTGAATCAGCCGGCAGCTCAAATTATCCACGTTTCCCAGTCGCACGGGGCGTTTAAGGTGAGCGGTAAGGGCATCATCGCCGACATTGACACGGGCGTTGACCCCAACCACCCGGCGCTGCACGCGGTATTGCTTGCGGGATATGATTTCACCCGCAACCAGGCGGGCGGGTCGGAGATGACCGATATTGGGTACACGTCGGGTTCATCCTGCAGCTCCTCGAACCCTTGCCAGGTGGCGTACGTGAATCAGCACACGGCAGCCATGCTGGACCAGCACACGGCGGCCATGCTCGATCAGCACACAGCCGCAATGCTTGATAACTCGAAGTACGCCGCGTTCGGCCACGGCACAATGGTCGCCGGCGTCCTGCACTTGGTCGCTCCGACCGCAAAAATTATGCCTTTGAAGGCATTTCATGCGGACGGCAGCGCCAACCTGTCAGACATCATTCACGCCGTCTACTACGCGGTGCAAAACCACGCGAACGTCATCAACATGAGCTTTAACCTTACGGCCCCGTCCCAGGAATTGACGAACGCGCTCAACTTCGCCACGAACAATAACGTGATCAGCGTCGCATCTTCCGGCAACGACGGCAAAGAAGAAATCGTCTATCCAGCCGCGCTACCGGACGTCATGGGCTCCGCCTCGACGAGCAACTCCGATCAACGTTCTACCTTCTCGAATTACGGTGATCAGATCGTTTGGGTCGCAGCCCCAGGCGAGGCCATCATCACCACCTATCCCTTCGGATTCTACGCCGCCGGATGGGGGACCTCATTCAGTTCACCGCTGGTGGCGGGGACGGCTTCACTCGTCTTCAACCTGGCGCCCGTGAGCAATCAAAAAGTAGCCGCCTGGGCCATCGGTCATGCCGTCTGGATCGGTCCTAATATGGGTGACGGCCGGCTAGACACTTACAAAGCGCTCTCCGCAATCAGCCCGGTCCAAGGGCTACTTCACTAGGACAGCTCTGAGGGAGCCCATGGCGACACAAATCATACAGATACCAGGCGTCTCGATAATGCATCCGCTCAGGGATGCATTGTCGAGGAAGCCGGCCTTTTCCATCCCGGTTCGACAACCATTGCCACTATCCACGGCCTCTCTGCAGGTCAAAGAGATGGAGGCGGAGGTCGCGTCGCTCCGCACGTCATTAGTGTGCGCCTTCAACCAACTCCTCGACCTGCGCGACCTTAACACGGGCGTCCACAGCACGCGCCTCGCGGAATGGGCGCTTCATGTCGCTGGCGAACTCGGGTTGCCGGAAAGTGTGTTGGGCGACATCGAAATCGCCGCACTCCTGCACGATATCGGCAAGATCGGCATTCCCGACTCCATTTTGAACAAGCCTGCCCGCTTAAGCGGCGAAGAGTACGACCTGATGAAGAAACATCCGGAATATGGCTGGGCCGTTCTGCGACAGATTCCGGGAATGGATCGCGCCAGCCTGCTCGTCCTTCACCACCATGAGAGCTTTGATGGAAAGGGTTATCCGGGCGGATTACAGAGCGAAGAAATTCCGATCGGGTCCCGAATCGTCTCCGTCATCGATGCGTTTGATGCCATGGTTTCTTCGCGGCCTTACCGCAGTGGGCTGCCCTTCGAAGAGGCCGAGCGCAGGCTAATTGAGGCCAGCGGCACGCAGTTCGATCCGTGTGTCGTGACCAGCTTCCTGTCTCTCGCGCGCATGGAGATGAGCGCCGTATTTGCCGCCGCCGGCACAAACGTATCCACGATTCTCTAATCCGGATTTCTCACGAGTCAGACAAAATTTATTCAAGAATGCAGCAAAATCAATCTGTCGCGGGGATTGTACAGTTGTAGAGGCACGGCAATGCCGTGCCCATACGATCGCTGCACCTTTCACTACTTCAACAACGTTTACGCGCCGGAATTAAACAATGCTCTAATTTTTTTTGAGATATCAGTGCTAACTGCGCACTTGGCAGCCAGCACGAACGCGTATGTCCCCGTCGGGTCCCATATCTGCTGGATTTTTCCAACCAGTTCGTAGACGGAATCGACCTCCAACGTTCGAGTCGCCTATCTGACCGCTCTGAGCGGAGGCGTCGAGCACGAAGTTGACTCTAAACACGGACCCTTAAAAACCAACGGGTCCGGCACCCCAAAAATCATCCTCAAAGCCTGACCCACCTGTCGAATTTTTCCTTTAAAAGTTTACGCTACCCACTTCATTGTCAGTTTCTTGCGCTTTTTCGCGCAGTCGAGAAGATAAAGGTCAATTAACTTCTGATAAGGAAGGCCTGTCTTATCCGCCAGCCCTTTGAAATAGTCCAAGACTTCCGGACTTAAGTTGATTCCCACAGCTTGTTTCTTTCCCTTGTACGGATTCTTGAGTTCTTTCATCTTGGAAAAATCATATTTCCTCTTCATAAAATCTACGCTCCTTCTTGGTTGCCTTCCGCGCGGAAATGATCCGAATCATTGAATCGGATTCCTTATAGCAGTGAACGACGACCAGGGGTCTTGCCGCCGAGCTCACTCCGATGAGGATAAACCGATCCTATTCCTCTGAATGTTCTGGATCATGGAAAAGGCGCGCATTCGGATCGCGGAAGGCGCTCTGTGCCTCTTCAAACCACACTCCATGCTTGGTGCGGTTGCTCCTGTTTTTCCTCTCGTCCATTCGAAGCGGAGCATTTCTAGATATTATATAGATATAATGTAGATTTCAAGCGTACGGCCAGAAGAGGCCTATCTGAGCGTTGTGAGCGAGGGCGTCTTGCATGAAGTTGAATCTAAACACGGACCCTCAAAAACCAAAGGGTCCGGACCCCCAAAAATCATCCCCAAAGCCTGGCCCACCCGCCCCGCTGCGGGAACGCGCTGGGTCATCTTGCAAAAACCAAATGGACAGTTAAACATTTATGTGTATACTATCGGCAATATAAATTTCATGCCAATGGTACCTATACATTTCGTGCAGCTTTCCGCCGGTAACTTTGACACGAAGAGCGGAAGCGATGCAGTAGGATTGGCGAAAACATTTTCAGAGATCGCCGCCGAACAGCCACGGAGCTTCGTGATTCATTTCCATGGCGGCTTAGTCTCGCGCGAATCAGGACTGGCGAGCGCCAATATGCTTTCACCTGAATACAAGAAAGCGGGTGCCGAATCTTTGTTCGTGGTTTGGGAGACGTCGGCCACCGAGGTTGTGGGTCAGGAGATTCAGCGGATTTTCGACGAACCGATATTTCAGTCGATCCTCGTCCGCACCACCGAATTTGTTAAAGGGAAGCTCGAGAAAACATTAGGTCCGGCGGGCGGGCGCGGAATTTCCGAGTTGCCCCGAACTCTTGCTTCCGAAGTTCAGGACAGACTGGACAAGGGGAAGCGCGGGGAGGCGATGTTCGCCGACATTGAGATCACGGATCCTTCCTCGACGGCAGCGCTGGTTTCCAAACAGGCACTGACCGAGCAAGAAGCGACATATATCAAGACCGAAATCAACGAAGATGACGATATCAAGAGACATGTCCGATCCGTCGTCAGTGTCCAGGCGGAGCAGGGCGGCAGGGACATCGGAACGACCCGTCGGGAGACGACCTTAATGGATCCCGAAGTTCTAGCTGAAGATCTACCCACGGTGCAAACCCCTGCCGATGAAAAGGCGAGGTCGATTCTGGGTGTAATTGCACTGGGCAAACGCGTCGTAACGGTGGTTGGAGCGGTGATCTGGCGTTACGCGAACGGGCGCGATCATGGTCCATACCTAACTATCATGGAAGAGATCATGCGCGCTTTTTATGTGCGTGCCGCGGGACGCTTTTTGTGGACTGAGATGAAGGATGCAGTTGGTAGGGCATTTGAACCCGACCCAAATCGTGGGGGAACTGCGCTGGTGGAACAGATGAGGCGACTTTGGCAAGGCGGCGTGCACCCGTGCGTAACCCTCGTGGGCCATAGTGCAGGCGCGATCTACGTTGGACGCATGCTCAAGCAGTTCGAGAAGAGCATGCCCGCCGATTTCCGAGTAAACGTGGTACTCATCGCACCAGCTTGTACTTTTGACTATCTAGAGGATTCGCTGCGCCAGGCTGGAACACGCGTTGCCAATTTGCGGATTTTCGGAATGAGTGATGCGGTGGAGTTGCAGGACCATTTGGTGCCGCTGGTTTATCCAGCGTCGCTGCTTTACTTCGTCTCAGGGGTACTCGAAGATGATCGCGACCAGCCGCTGGCTGGTATGCAACGCTACTATTCGCAGCAGTACGACGGTGCGAACTTCCAAACGATCGCTGCAGTTAAGGCATTCAACTGCCTAGTTCGCCCCCACGCCTACGCGTGGGCGCAGACTGGCGGGTTTGATGGCGCAAACTGCGACATGGTCACGCACGGCGGATGGGCGGGATCGCCGTCAACGCTTATGAGCGTTCTGTCTTTGATTCGAAAGGGCTCTCTTAATGCCTGGTGACTCGGCACCTTATCGGGATGGCGGACCGGTCGGTGAAGTCGCGGCCGCTCGGGTCGGCAGTCCGTTCGTGGTTGAGACGAAGCAGTCACACGGCCTCGCGGATGGCGAGCGGGTGCGTATTTCAACAGCGACGGGGCCGGCTCTATGCTTTGTAAAAGCCTCCGGACAATCCTCGAATACGTTTTCCGTATATAAAGATTCAAGAATGACGCAGCCGGCTGTTTTAAGTGGAGCCCTTACCGGCGACGTGGTCGAACGTCTGAACGCTGAAGACTGGGCCATCGTGGCCGGGATCAATTACTATCCCGGCTTCACAAATCTAAACGGACCAAAACGGGACGCCACCATGTTTAGCCGGTGGTTGTTGAGGCGAGGGTTTGTCCCTGACGATCAAGTGTTACCTATTCCGTCGTCGGCGGGGCCGACGGAGCTTTCCAAAGCCGAGCCAACGTTGGAGCATCTATCCCAAGCGTTCTCCGGATTGGCGAGAAAAGCGAGCGCGATGCGCAATCACCACTTGGGACGCCGCCTGTACCTTTTCCTTTCTGGACATGGGATCATCGCTACACACGCCGCGATCCCGGAATATCAGGAGGCTGCTCTGTTGATGGCAAACGCTGATGAAGTCTCGCTCGGCTTGCACGTTGGCGCTCGGGCGCATGCTGAGTGGTTTCGCGCGTTGGGAATCTTCGATGAAGTGATCTTGTTCACTGATTGTTGTCGTGATAGAGAAGATAACGTTCCGCCGACAAATCCAGTCCTGCCCGCGTGGCGCCCCCTGCAGCCCGCAGGGCGACAGTTCTACGCATACTCCACGATGCCTAACTCAAAGGCATGGGAAAAGGCCTTCGGCGAAGCGGAGACGGTGCGGGGCATTTTCAGCTATGTATTAGTCGAGGCATTAAATAATTCTAAATTATATAATCAAGACGGATGTCTACTGGCTTCGGCTCTCGAAAGACATCTTTACGCTACAGTTCCTGACCTGAACGGGAAACAAGACCCCATTATCGAGTATCCTCGCAACCCCGAAAAGCCGGAGATCATATTCGCGAAATGGTTTCAGCGTTCTAAACAAAAAGTGCGGATTCAGTTTTCACCGCCGTGCCCGGGCCATTTGGCAGACTTGTTTCGGGGCAGTAACACGGGTACCCCCCTGGGCAGCAGTCCGGCGGATCAGATCTGGGACGATGAGTGGGATGCCGGGTGGCTATACAAGGTTGCGATTCAGGGCACGGATCGGAAAGCCTACTTCGAGATCACAGGAAACGACGAGGTGCAGGATGTCGTCGTCTGAGGATTCTTCCAAACGCCAATTCTTCGTCGACACCCAAACTCCTGGGACCGAGATCACGATTATCAATTCCGCGGGCACGGTGTTGGATAGAGCTGTGCAGCAGATGGCCCGGGAACTTCCGCCGGCACTTTACAAGATCCGTTACCGTGTCGGCAATCGCGTAGTAGATCAAATCTTCGAACTTCCTCCAGGCGAGGGCGTGTTTAGATTGGAAGTTCCCCCACTGCCTATCCTTTCGGCCGCACCTCTATCGACGGTTACGGAAGCCCAGTCGACCTCAGGTCAGTTCCTCGAGGAAGTGATGCGTCGTCCTCGCATAGGCCCGAGCAAGCCTGCTTCACTATTTGTTTTTGTCATGTCGGACGAGGATTCATCTTCCCAGACGCCGCCACTTGTTAAGCCGGGGGCTGGGCTTTCAGTACACACGTTCTCAGGCGAGAAAATAGCTGACCTCGAAACCGCTGAGACTTTGAACGGATGCAGCGCGTGCACAATCCCTGTAGACCCGGGAAATTACTTGCTCCGTGCCCAAATGCCTTCGGGCAGACCCATCGAGCAAACCTTGGTCGCCGTCGGAGGTTGGCAAACGCAACTGTATGTTCGAATGATGGACATGCAACCTGGATCCCGGACCGATGCCCCCCCCAACTCGCCTCCCACGAGTTTGGGACTCGCTCCTCTGCTTAGACAAATGGACTTGGGACGATCCGGTGTTCTAATGATCGAGGAACCTGCACAGCAGGCTCCAAACGAATCCGAAATAAGATGGACAGCAGCGGCCCGCCAGGCCCTAGCCGCAGGTCGATCTAATGCTGCTCCTGACCGGACGATGATGGCTGCGCTGCTTAGCGGAAAATTCAAGAATCCAATGCTTGGAATCTACGCCGGTCATCTCCTGGCGATGCGGGGGACGTCCGATATAGATTTGTTGCGTGAGGTCGTGGACAACCTATTCAAGTTGATTGGCAACCACCCCGATGTTACCTCGCTCATGATTCCACTTGCTGACCCGCGTGCGCGGGAAATCGTGTACTATGAGCCCCCGATGCTGCGCTCCAGCTGGTCACTTATCTTGGGCGCGTCCTCGTCGGAACATGACCTTCGTGCGCCACGATCCTACGCGGCGCGTATCGCTGGCAGCCTTTGGGGAAGCGGCGCATGGCTCGCGTGGAGAATGCCAGCCGAGGTCGAATCGGGCACCTCCTCCGGCGATTTGCTTCGAACTCTTTATGCGGGGGCATTGTCAGGTAAGTTGACCCCGGCAATTAGAACGATCATGGCGTCCGAAGAGGAGAAATCGAAGCTAACGCCGACCGAGGCGCTCTTGGCTCGGTATCTTGACTTGGCGTCCAGACAACTCGTCATGGCACAGGAATGGACCTCCGAGGACGACCGGAGAGGTTTACTAGGCGCATTGTATCCACTTATCCGCCCGTTCTTTGATTCCGAATTGCAGAAAGACACAAAGGCATTGGTTGCGGATGCGTTTACCCCGAACAGACTCACCAAACTTACCGGACTGCCATATTCATCGATTCAGGACGCTGCCTCGACCCTTGCCCTGAAGCTCGGGCTTTCTCAGGGCACATCTTTCGTTTCACAGGTATTCGGTGCACTGAAACGCAAGTGAAGGGAGCCGTGGAGATCGATTGGGTTTCTGTGTGGGTCATAGAGATATGGCATCCAGCTGTCAGGGTGGTCTTAAGGTTTTCATCATCTAGGAAAAATCAAGAGTCAATAAAAGACGACTACGTGGGCAGCGTTTCGGGTGCCATGCCAACACGAGGTCATGAGAAATCCGAGAATTGGTTGTGCGCCCGGCGATTCGGGAGTGATTGCGGAGCCCAGATTCCCAGCGATGGATAAGTCTCTGGCTCTGATTTGTTTTGCGATCCGCGATCTGAGGAGCGTGTGTCGGACCGGCGAGCCACTTTGCTTGAAAACGTGCCCTTCGCTAGGAGTGGCGTCCGCTCTGGCTGCCCTTTGTAGCGCGACTGCCAAATAAACTCCTTCTCCAAATCCCTGAAAAATCGTACACCTCTGCGCACTCTCCACAACGAATTGGCCACCATCGCCAGCCGTATTGACACCACGTGAACAGGCGAAGTCCTGACAAATGGGACTACCGGAATGTGGAAAGCGGCTACTGGCGACAGGAACGCCTTACCAAAGACCAGTGCCTCCGGCGAATTGACATTAATCACCACGAGTCTATACTTCCCCGCAGAAATTCTCGGATACTTCCTGGGAGAATCCGCAACAGAATTTAGACGTTTTTGGATGCAGAGACAAACATCGTCGAGAGGAGACGCTGATGACGGATATGGTTTCTCGAAGAGGTTTGCTGCAAGCAGCCACAGCGCTTGGCATTTCGACCGTGGCGGGCGGACTCGATCCGTCGGATGCTCTAGCGCAAGAAGTACATGGAGGCGGACCTGCCGAATACTACAACAAACAAGGCCAGGTTGTTTCGATCGCTCCCGGACTCCAGTTGGGTTACAGGGACGACTGGCTGGGTGAGCCATGGGAAAAGCCTGAAGTAATGCTAATGATCCATGGGAATATAGAATCGGGAGTCGTTTGGTTCGGATGGGTGCCGCGGCTGGGAGCGGAATACCGTCTACTGCGGCCAGATTTGCCAGGATTTGGGCATTCGACAATTCCCGCCAATTTCGAATGGAAACTGCCGCAA